>JAEEGG010010785.1_pt1 | contig 20090 bp, 13 predicted proteins | sample 9134161 | NCBI WGS metagenome assembly JAEEGG01 (sample SAMN16246543, study PRJNA631951) | gut metagenome | biome: gut microbiome; feature: rumen; material: CR-attached | host: Bos | place: Iran: Karaj | collected 2018-10 | reverse complement strand
CGCCGATATCCGTATGACCGACGAGCCCGCCCGGCCCGCGAGGACCATGCAGGGTCTGGAGCACGGCGTCGACCTGCCGAAGCACATGGCGGAACACGTCTATATGTTCGCCGGCCCCAGCCAGCCGGTGACCTTCCGCATGAAGAAATATCTGCTCGACGACGTGATCGACTGGTTCGGAACCGACCTGAGCTTCTCCGACGAGGACGAGGAAGCCGTCACCGCCCGCGTCCGTGTCAACCTCCAGGCCATGCGCCGCTGGGCAGTCCAATATTCCCCCCACGTCCGGGTCCTGTTCCCCGAAAACCTGGTGGAAACGGTAAAACAGGACAATCGCAGCGCGGCGAAGGCGTACGGGCTGATTGAATCCAAATAGGGAACGAATGACGGGGCAGTGCAATGCTGTGCCCGTCATTCTTCTTTTAGCTGTTTTTTGCGCCGAATTTTTTCGACAGTCGAGAAATTTCGGCTTGCCTTTTGGGAATCCTGTGGTATAACAGCAGCAGGTGAATACGAATCATTGAGAAACTCTCGTAAATTCGGAGGGATCGACCATGCAAGAGATCAAACGCGAACGCTATCAGGATCGGCTGCTGGCGCTGCGAGGCAACGGCCGGGTCAAAGTCATCACCGGCATCCGACGCTGCGGAAAGAGCTATCTGCTCAGCCATCTGTTCAAAAACCGGCTGCTTCTGGAAGGCGTCCCGGCGGACCACATCAAGGAAATCGCGTTCGACCGAAAGGAACATGAGGCGCTGCGCGACCCGAATCGACTCAATGCCTGGGCGCTGGATTGTCTCGTAGATCAAAAGCAAACTTCTCACTTGTGGAGGCTTGAGGTTTTCAGATGGAGAAACTGACCGAAAATATGATTCATTGGGCTGAAAGCAAACTTGGCAGCACAGAGTATGCAGGCTGGTGTCTTGCGTTTATCGAGGACGCGCTTGAAATCAGCAATCATATCGAAGTATTCGGCGGAGATTCCGCAAAGGAATCCTGCGAGCTGTACAAGGACGAGCTGCGGGGCGGAGTGCCGGAGCGGGGCGCGTTCGTGTTCTATGACTGCCTGTGTCCAAGCGATAACGGCCCGGTCAACTGGGGACATTGCGGCATCAGTTTTGGAGACGGCCGAGTGATCCATGCGTGGGACGTGGTCCGAATCGATGACTATCTGGCAATCGAAAAGTTGACAGCGCTGACCGGAGATCATCCGAAATACCTGGGCTGGGTAGCGCTCGAACGCGTGTTAAATCAAAACCCATATCAGGGGCGTGTCAGGGAATAAAGAACTCGTACATCTGATGAATTATTCTCACAACTAAACAGAAAAAGAATTGACAAATGTGAAGAAGTGATGTAGACTTGAGGTCGAGAATAAAATGGGGGCTGAATTTGGAACAGCAATGAATCAAAAAGAACTGAAACGCTTGAATCGCGTGGAGCTGCTGGAGCTTCTGATTGCCGAGCGGAAGCGGAATAACGCATTGGAAGAGGAAATACGGCGCCTGCGGGATCAGCTTTCCAGCCGGGAGATTTGCAAGGAGCAAGCCGGGACGCTGGCGGAGGCCGCCGTGCGCATCAACAAGGTGTTTGAGGCCGCGGACGCGGCTGCGGAGCAGTATATGGAGAACATCCGGGGCCTGAACCATAAGGCGAAAGAGAATGCCGCCAGCTTGCTGGAGCAGACGCGGCGGCAATGTGAAGATATGACTGCCCAGGCCAAAAAGGAAGCGGCCGAGATCCTGGAGGCCGCCAATTACCGAATCTGATGGGTCCCGGAGGGATCCTCGTCCGGCGGGAGATGCCGGGGCTTCCGATATGTCGCAGCTTGCAGACCGGAGGCTGCGTTCCGGACAGATCGCCGGGAAGGAAAAACCATGGGAGAAAAGGAAAAAGACTTTAAGAACTTTTCGCTGCAGGAGCTGGAAGGAGAGCTTCAGCGGGTAAAGCGGAAGGGTGTTTTCCGCAAGACGCTGCGGGCGTCGCTCTACGCCTTGATTGTGGTTGCGGCGGTCACGGTCCTGGTGGCCACGCTCTGGCTTCCGGTGCTGAAGATCTACGGAAGCTCCATGACGCCCACGCTCAACGAATCCAACATCGTGTTTTCCATCAAAACCAGCTCGATCGAAACAGGCGATGTGATCGCGTTCTATTACGAAAATAAGCTGTTGGTCAAGCGTTGTATCGCCGGCCCGACAGATTGGGTAGATATTGACGAAGACGGTACGGTATACGTCAACGGTGAGGCGCTGTTCGAACCCTACATCAGCGAAAAGGCGAAGGGCGACTGCAATATTACGCTGCCGTATCAGGTTCCGGAGGGGCGCTATTTTGTCCTGGGAGATCACCGGGCAACCTCGGCGGACTCCCGGAACTCGGTGATCGGCTGCGTCGCAGAAGAGCAGATCATCGGCAAGATCGTTTATCGTGTCTGGCCGCTGGACGAAGCGGGTAAGGTGCAATAAAAGTTCCGAAGACAAATAAATAGAGATCGGAATTCAATTACAGTCGTTTCCGTGCAAAAGTCCCGCAGCGCTGCGAGGACGACCTGCACGATCCCGGATATGGAGGAAGAACATGGAAAGGCAAGACCGTGTAATACAGAATCGCCACAGGCGGGCCCATCGTTGGAAAAGGGTGATCGGCGTTCTTTCAGGCATCGTTGTTTCCGTGACGACCTATGCGCTGATTTTGCCGGCGTTGACGGAGAACGTACAGACCTGGTGCGGTATGGAAGAGCATACCCACGGCGATTCCTGCTATGAACAGCGCCTGGTTTGCGGTTTGCGCGAGGGCGAAGAGGCAACTGAGGTGCTCGACCCCGGCCACAGGCACAGCGAGGCCTGCTATCAGGCCGACGGAACGCTGATCTGCGGCCAGGAGGAGCGGGAGCCGGTGCTGGAAAAGCTGCCGCCCCACGTGCACAGCGAGACCTGCTATCAGCGGGTGCTGTGCTGCACGGAGCCGGAGCACAGGCACGAGGAGCTCTGCTACTCAAACGTCAATCAGGTGGAAACTCCGGAGCAATGGGAGCTGCAGCTTCCGCTGGATCAGCGTGACGGCGTTTGGGCCGACGATCTGCTCCTGATTGCGGAGAGCCAGTTGGGCTTCCGGGAGAGTGAAGAGAACTTTGCCCTGATCGACGGCCAGCGCCGGGGCTACACCCGTTTTGGCGACTGGTATGGGCAGCGGTACGGCGATTGGAGCGCTACCTTCGTTTCCTTCTGCCTCCACTACGCCGATATTCCTGCTTCCTTTGTCCCCTACGAATCCGATCCTGCCCGCTGGGCGGAGGCGCTGCAGGAGCAGGGCCTGTACCGGGCCAGAGGGGGCGAGGAAGCGGAGCAGTCCGAAGCCGACTACCTGCCCCAAAAGGGCGACTTGGTGTTCTTTGCTTCGGAGGACGATGCAAACGCTGCCCCCAGCCGGGTGGGCATCGTCAAGGAGTTGACTGGCCAGGGCGAGGAAATCAGCCTGGTCACAGTGGAGGGCGACGCGGAGGGCAAGGTGGAATCCCGGACGTATGAGCTGCGCTCAGCAGCCATTGCCGGATTTGCCCAGCTGCCGGAGCGGCCAGAATGGCTGGAGGCCTTCCAGTCCACCGACGCCCCCACGGAGGGGACGGAACCCGGAGACCCCAAAGAGACGGGCGAAACGGACGTCTCTTTGGGCAACAGCGCCAACGTCCTGCGGGGTTCGGATCGCAACAGCCTTTCCTTCCGGGGAGAGAACTATGAGATCGTGGTTCGCTGGCCGGACGGCGCCCCGATTCCCGCGGACGCGGAGCTGGCGGTGCGGGAGCTTGCCCCCGACGGCTTGCTCGACCGGGCCTGTGAGGCGATTGCCGCCGCTTTGCCCGATTCTGCCCGGGAGCCGGCCTATTCCCGCTTTTTTGAAATCAAGCTTCTGGACGCTGCGGGAGCGGAAATCCCCCTGACGGGCGAAAGCGGCGCTGGGGTGGAGATTCGCCTTTTGGATTCCCGCATTCCGGAGACCTGCGATCACATGAGCGTGGTTCGTTTTACGGAAGAAGGCGCCATTCTGACGGAGCTGGAGCGCACAGTCCTGCGTGAGGACAGCGCCGCTGTTTCCGTTCTCTTCCGGGCGGAGGAGACTCCCGCCTGGGGCGTGGTCTGTGCCAAGACCTTCTGCGACAGGCAGCTGTCCGCCGAGGGCGAAGGGGTCAAGGTCCTGCTGGACGTTCCCGGTCGGGCGCGGATCGCGGAAGAAGCGACCTTGGAGCTTGTGGAGCTGATGCCCGGCACGGAGGAATATGAGGCCTGCTACGCCGAAGCGCTTCGCCTGCTCTCCGAGGAAAAGGGAGAGCCTGCAAGCATTTGCTTTGCCCGTTTCTTTGATCTGACCATCCGCGGGGAAAACGGGGAAGTGCTCGAGCCGGACGACACGGTGAACGTGAGCTTCGATTACGACCGGCAGTTCCAGCTTTCCCTGGGCCAGCAGATGTATGTGGTCCACTTTGCCGAGGACGGCGCTGAACTGATCGAGACAGACCTCTCCCAGGCGGTGGACGAAAACGGCGAGGAGGCGGAAGGCACCTGCATCGCGTTCCGGCAGAACTCCTTCTCCATCACCGGCACGGTGCTGACAGACGACGAGCTGATCAACGACAACAGCAGTATTTACTACGGCTTCCCCAAGATGGCCGCCTCCTATTACGTCAGCTTTGACGCAGACGCGGACGGAGACGGTGAGGCCGAGACCTACGCCATGGGCTACGGCGGCGTTGTGGAGCGGGTCACCCGGAATGCCGATGGCACGATCACCTTTTCCGGTGTTGCATCCAGTGACAGAACCGTCTCCGATCAATGGTTCAACTCCTTTAACTGGTACTACAACAACGAGGCATGTGTCAACAATATTTATTTCAGGCAGACACAGACAGGAACTGATTCCGACGGCAGCGAGGGAACGATCGCGGACTATTACGGCAACTTCCTCTCCAACGACTGTCCCTTTGAGGAAGAACCCGCCGGAGGATACCTGGGCGGTACCGAGGACCTGAGCTACTCTACTACCGCACAGTATTACTTCTATTATAACGGCTATTATTACGGCTATAACGACTACAGAAACCGTCTCCGCAGCAGCTCCTCCAGCAGTGACTGGGATTATCAAAATTATTCTTACACGATAAGCGGAAGCTCCGTATCGAACGTGAAGGCGAAGCACGGGCCGATGGGTGGTCTCTGCACCTTTATCGTACGGGAAAAATACAGTGACAGCTCACTCTCCGGAACGCCTACGGAAACCTATGTGCTGCCGTTAGACCAGATCGAGCAGTCGCAAACAGATCAGCAAAACATCAATCGCCCTGCCCGTTCCCTTTACATCGACAGCAACGGATACATTCGCCTTGCTATGCAGGCAACAGTCAAATCATCCTACAGCGTCAAAAAAATGTACCCTGTTCAAGCAGATAGAACTACGATGGGCGCAGTGCAGGTACCGTCAAACAGCGGTGTATATATTCTCTGCGACGCGATCCTGGTGCTGGATAACGGCTACTGGAAATGGGTATTCCCCTATGAGATGGGCGAAGGTCAGCCGTTCCCCAACGCCGTGAAGGCCAAAAATCTGCAGTTTTCCACCGGCTACACCACGGACGGCCTCCCGCCTGCCCAGCCATCCACGCCTCTGAACGACGCGTTGGAGAGCTATCGGCTGAACGCCCCGGAAATCAGCAAGACGCTGATGCCAAACAACGGCGGAGACGGCACTTATTCCCTCTCCCTGAGCGTGATGGGTGACAGCCACGCCAGCTTCAAAAAGGTGATGGCGGACGTGCTGATTGTGGCGGATATGTCCAACAGTATGACGCTGACTGACGGCGGAACCAAGATGCGGCTTGATATCTTGAAGGATGCGCTTGGAATTCTCAGTCATTCGCTGCTTGATCGGAACACCGAGGAAAAAATGAGCGTCGCCTTGAACATGATGACCTTCGGCTCAAATGCTGCGGACTATGATGGCTACGACGGCAAAACGCGTCCGTGGGTCACGTCCCAGAGCGACTTCCAGAATTACATTAACAGCCTCCCGGTTCCAAGCGGAAATAAAGAGCTGTGCGGCGCCACCAACTGGGAAGAGGCGCTGGAGCAGGCCTATAATATGCTGAAAAACCGCCGCACCGCAACGGAGGACGATTCCGTAAAGCACGTTCAGTACCTGATCTTCCTGACCGACGGTGAACCCACAGCCTATATGCTGCCGCGTGAGAATGTTTTCCCGGGCGGATACGACTGGGCGTGGGATTCCGACCCCTATAGCACCAATGGCTTTTTCGGCACCGGGTCTTACCAGCCGATGAATATCTACTATTCCCTGCTGGAGGCACGGGACGACGCACGCAGAATTGTCTGGGGAATCGACAAGAACAGCGGCAACACCAGCGGCATCCAGGATGCGGAAAACAATACTCACATAGATCCCGAAACCGGTGAAATGGAGCCCGTCACCACCTATATGTACGCCATCGCAACCATGGGCAACGCGGATACGCTGACAAACCTGCTGGCCTATGCCTACAACGGCAGCCTGGAGGCGACCTATCCCGAGGGCACCTTTATGATGGCGGACGATGAGGCCGGCCTGAATAACGCGTTCCGCACGATTGCCAACAGCATCTATGGCACCATGGCGGCCTACACCAACATCTCCATCTATGACCCCTGCACCGAGTTCACCCATGTGGCGGCGGATCTGGACAATGACCCGAATTCCGTGTTCCATTATTACCGCTACCGCTGTGACGTGGATTTCAACATCTGGAACGACGACGGCGATGCGATGCTTTTCCGGGCACACAAAAACGACAAAGGCGTTGTGGACTACTATGAAGACTGCGCCAACGGAAACGCCCGGGTAGATAATATCTATGAGCGTTTGGAGGAATGGAATCGGCAGATCACGGTGCAGGATTATTTCGGCGGCACGGCAACTGCGGTCCCAAGAGAGCTGGGGGACGCCTCCTTCAACATTCAAATTTACCGCTCAGATAACAATGAGCCGGTGAATATCTCCGAGCTTAATGGAGACTACACTCAGGTCGGTTCCGATCCTTCTCAGGGATTGCCCTACTACTACAAGCAATGGATCGCGTGGGATATGGTTACGACGCAACCCTATACCGACGCGCAGAACAATTCCACCAACCGCTTCCTGCTGGAAAAGGGCTATGCCTACTCGGTGGTCGTTACCGTTTGGCCCTATCAGGCGCTGTATGATGCCATAGCAGGTCTGAACAACGGCCAGATCACCTGGGAGGACCTTTCCGACGATATTCTGACAAAGTACATCCATTACAACGAATCCACAGGCGAGTATTACTACGATACCAACCTGCGGGACGAGGAAGGAAACTCCGAGGCCACCGTCTCCTACGGTCATTACGAGGAGTACACGGATCCCGATTCCGGCGAAACTACGATCACCATTACCGACACCACCACCCAGGTCTATGTGAACCCGGAAGCGATCCCCCTGGCGGAATACAAGATCCACATGAAAAAGACCTGGGTCGATTCTCTGGACGAAACCCTGCTGGAAAAGCTGATCGAGAATGCGGTCAGCGCAAAGCTCCAGGAATTGACGGGGAAAGGCCTTGCACAGTACACCACGGCTGAGATCCTGGCCCTCCCCACGGAGACGCTGACAAAGCTGCGCCAGGCCTACAGCGCCCAGCTCGTTCTGCTCTCCAAGCCGATCGACGCGGAATTCCCCTCCACCGACGCGAATGTGTTTGGTACGGACGTTGAGGGAGAATGGGTGTATTACACCGGCGACATCGGCGCGTGCAGTATGTTCTTCCAACCCGGCTGGCACTTCTACGGGGAGCAGGCCGGAGAGAACGATCCCAATCATCTGGGGCGGATCGTGGTGACCCAGCGCTTTACGGAGCAGCAGGAGATCAACGTCAGCGCGGGCACGCTGGTCTCGGAGGCCAATTTCAATCCCCTGAACAATTCCTACGGTCTATCCAAGATGCGGCTGTTCAAACCGGACGGAAGCCTCTTTGACGACAAAGATTATTTCATCATCGAAGAGGGCTACGATTATACCCTGCGCGAGGTCAATTCCGACGGCAGCTTCAGCCTGAGCACGGAGTACTACCACCCCATGCTGATCGACGGAAAGGTCTACGACGTGACCATTACAGAGCATATCGAGGACGGCGGCGACGGCGTGCCCTACTACTATGCCACGGTCAAGAGCGCCAGCGGCCTGAGCACCCTGGAGGCGGTGAATACCCTGCGTCCCCAGTTGACGCTGGGCAAGGAAACGGTACGGAAAACCCAGAGCGACGGTCTGGAGACCCTGTATGAAACCGACCTGTCAGGCACGGTTCAGACCCAGACGGTGACCGTACTGGGGAAGACCACAACTTATCAGCTTCACCCCATGGATCCCTTTACTGTCCGGGTGGAAATCACGCTGGATCCGGACGAGAGACAGATCCTTGCGGTTCCCGACGGGGAGGGCTATGAGCCTGTGAGCGGCTTGTTCTACCTGGTCTATCCCGCCTATCTGGATCAGCTTGTGGCGGAGGGAAAGCTCACCGAGGACGACTTGGATCGCTATCTGACCTACGTCCTCTGCGCAGGAGGAAGCTACAGCATCGGCGGTCAGAGCTACACGGCAGGTCCCGAAAGCTTTGCGGTTTGGGACGCGGAGCCGCACCCGGTGAGCTCTGATCCCAATCGGAAATTCTGCACCGTGATCGGCGCGGATATCACCATCAACGCCAACCAGCACGTGCGCGTCTACAACGTGCCCGATGGGGTTCAGGTGGGCGTCTATGAGATCAACAACCCCCTGGCTTGGGAGCTGCTGATTGCCGACTGGGAGAATCCCGCGGTCACGACTCCCCGCCATGAGCTGTTTGGCAGTGCTGCTGCCCAGACGAAGCTGGGTCTGACCGGAAATCGCTCGGATCTGACGGAATACAGCAACTCCGGCCACACCGGCTACGGCTTCACCCATCTGATCCCTCTGCTCAACCAGGGCTATGGGGCGACGCTCTACAACCTCTTGCTTCCGCTGGATCTGGAGCTGAAAAAAATCAGCGCCACCACCGAAAGCCGGGATACGCTGGCCCTCAGCGCCGAAACCACCCCCGCCGGGACCGGAACCATGTACGACGACAGCAAGCTCCCCGGGCTTCATAATGCTCGATTCGTCCTCTACCGTCGTATGGAACCGGAGATGGATGCGTCCCTGATGGAGGCCAACGGCTTGCTCTGGCTGAAGCTTGACGGCAGCACCGTCAGCGGCGAAAAGCCGGAGGGCGCCGTGCAGGTTTATCCTGCCAAGAACTACTTCGGTTCCAATGTCGCCGAAGGCGTCACCGCCTCCAACGGCAGACTGCGGTTCCAGGCGCTGCTGCCCGGCACCTATTACCTGGTGGAGACTGTTCCGCCGGACGGGTTCTATCTGGCGGATCCTGCATCCGGTTCCGCCCGCTACCTTACCGTGAACATCCGGGCGAACGGCGTCAGCTATGTGCAGCCGGACGTTTCCGGCGGCGGAAGTCAAGAAGGTCTCATTCGCGTGGAGACCGGTGGGACGGAGCCACAGCCCGTCTTTGAAATGCTTGTCTCCAACTGCAGCGGAGTCGAGCTTCCCCAGACCGGCGGTTCCGGTCATGAACCTCTTTCTATCCTGGGTTTGGCGCTGATCCTCTTCGGCGCGCTTGCCCTGCTGATAAGAAAAAAACGTAGGAAGGAGGCTTGCTTGGAGTCGTAGAGACGCTTGGCCTGATCCAGGGGCGTATGGATGCAAGGCCGCGCCGAAGCGCTTCATATCTCTTTCCCGCAGTCCGCAGCGCCGCGGCCTCGGCCGCGGAGTCATTCAAAATCGATCTGAAAATCAGAGAAGGAGTGTAAAACCATGAGAAAACTGTTATCCGCAATTCTCGTCGTCGCATTGGTTCTGTCCGTCACGGCCATGGCATTTGCGACAGAACCCAATCTGAAGGTGTTCAATGCCACCTACGGAAAAGACTATCACTGGTATCATATTTTTACTGCCACAACGGAGGTGGTGGGTGGTAATACCTATGTCACCTACTACACGAACGAGGCGCATAAGACTGTCATCGACAACATGAACGACAATACCAACACTGCCTACGATGCAACTTGCCCCTTTGAGGTCAGCGACACCGCAACTACGAATGGCTACGTTGTTACTGTCAAGGAAGGTGTGACTGATGCTGCCGTCATTGAATGGTTGAAAACCAACTATAATGCTCTGAAGCTGGATGATGGTGCTATGACTTACGCCAACGGTGTGGCTTCCGCCACCGTTGGAAACGGCTACTATTACATCACCACCACCATGGGTACTGCCGTGACCGTCGACAGCGTTCTGGGTGATACTGTTGTCTACGACAAGAACCCGGCTGTTCCGAACGGCCCCGAAAAGCTGATTACTGCGGAGGACGGAACGGTCATTACTTCCGGCGTGGAGGAAAACGACGCTGCCGTCGGCTCCGTCGAGCAGTACACCGTGAGCTTCGATGCAGTCAACTTCGTTACCAAACCCGACGGATCTGTCGAAAAGGTTCTGAACTGGGTCATCCAGGATACCCCGACCAATTTGGACATTGACCTTGACACCGTTGCAGTCTCCGTGAACGGCGAGGCGATCCCGGCCACCGCGTTTGTCGCCACCAAGGACGAAACCACCGGCAAGCTGACGGTCAACATCCCCTGGATCGTTACCTCCGGCGAACATTACGGCGACCATCTCTATGGCCCCGCGAACAGCGAGACCACCATTCCCGTGGTGATTACCTACAACGCCACCGTCCTGCCCGGTGCAGCTGATGCTCCTGCCCCCAACGCAGTCGTTGTGTCCTACGGTCATGTGCCCGCCGGAACGCCTGCGGATGATACGCCCAACCCCGTCAACCCCGAAGATCCCGATCATCCTTGGGTGCCCGAGGATCCTGACGAACCCTGGCAGCCCACCGACCCTGAAGAGCCCTGGGATCCTACCGATCCTGACCATCCCATCCCTGTTACCCCGCTTAATCCCGACGACGACGACGATGGCAACCCTGATCCTGAGGAGACCGTTACCTACACCTACGGCTTCGATCTGATCAAGGTTGACGGCGAAAACCAGAGCCTGCTTGGCGCGGTGTTTACCCTGACAAAGTCCGGCTCCGAAACCCCGATCAAGTTCATCAGAACGGTTGAAACCGATCATTATGTCTTCCGCGTCGCGACTCAGGAAGAGATCGATGCTGTCCCGGCTACCGAAGGCTTGGTTTCTGAGATTGCGCTGACCGATTACAACACCGCCTACATCAGAGGTCTGGATAACGCTGAGTACGTCCTCACGGAGACCCATGCTCCCACGAACTACAACAAAGCCGATCCCATCACGATCAAGGTTGCTACCACTTCTGATCCCGCAACCGGTGAAGTTCTGACCAAGATTGAAACCGCTGAGACCGATCCCGAGGATCTGACTGTCGTCAACAACTTCGGCACTGAGCTGCCCACCACCGGCGGCATCGGCACCACCCTGTTCTACGTCCTCGGCACGATCCTTGTGATTGGCTCTGGCGTTGTTCTGATTGCCCGCCGCAAGGCCTCTGAGCGCTGATCCTTTGCCTTTGAACGGGTAACGTATGCCCCGCCTTACCCGTGAGATCCCGAAACCGGGGCGCCGCGCAAGCGGCGCCCCGGTATGACAAGGGTTTTCCTCCAAACAGCGCTTCTCCCTGTTTCTGTTCTGCGGTTCAGGCTGTACGCGTGCCCGTCCACGCGCAGAGCCTTGCCCACAGAAAACCGAAAGCTCGTATTGTATGGTTCCGTGGGAGCTTTGATCCGTCCCGGACGGATGGGTCGCGTCCCTTCCAGCCTGTGTCAAGGCATCCCCATCAACGAACGTTCATTTGGAAAGCCTTCCTGTGTTTTCCGCTCTTTGTCAGTAATGAAGAAACAATCAACTTCTGCCCCCACAACCGAAAACGGAAGGGGAAAAGCGCGCCGTCGGCACAGAGGCCTGCAAACTGCGCTGATCGTCCTGGTGATGCTCGTGGGAGCAGGCTTGCTCCTGTATCCCACCGTCGCGGATTATTGGAACCGCCTGACCCAGTCCAGGGCCATTACCTCTTATAACGCCGCGATCTCCGACATGGATCCGAGGCTGTATCAACAAATGGTGGCTGACGCCAAGGAATATAATCGCCAGCTCGCCAAGGACGGCATTAACTGGACTTTGGATCCGGAGCGGACGGCCCGATACCGCTCCCTGCTCAATTACACCGGAAACGGGATCATGGGCTATATCCAGATCGATAAACTCGACCTTATGCTTCCGATCTACCACGGTACCAGCGCCTCCGTTCTTTCAAGCTCCATCGGGCACCTGGAACAGACCAGCCTTCCCGTGGGCGCCTACAGCTTTGACGAGAGCCTGGGAACTCCTGTGGGGCGTGACGGAAGCCATTGCGCGCTGTCCGGCCACCGAGGGCTTCCTTCCGCGCGGCTGTTTTCTGATTTGGATAAGCTTACAGAAGGGGATACCTTCACCATTACCGTGCTGAATGAGAGCTACACGTATGAGATAGATCAGATCCTCACGGTGCTTCCTCAGGATATCAGCCCACTTCGGATCGTCCCGGGCAAGGATTATTGTACGCTGATTACCTGCACCCCATACGGCGTCAACACCCATCGCCTTTTGGTGCGGGGCGTTCGGGTCGGTACCGAAGTAATGAGCCTTTACTCCTATCGGGTCCAGTCCAACGCCATTTTGATCCGCCCCATTGAGGTAGCGCCATTTTTGGCCGCCCCGCTTCTGCCCCTGCTCTTCCTGGCCGCCATGATACGCCCCGGCAGAAAACGGAAAAAAACTGTCTTTGACACAAAGGAGAACGTGCTATGACGATGATAATACGTAAGCAGCGAAAACTGGTTGGCCTTTTGCTCTGCGTGCTGCTGATTGTGAGCTTGATTCCCAATGTCAGCGCGGAAAACACCGACGCCCCCATGCAGGGCGCGCTGACCGTATTGCTCCGGCACAGCTACTCGGAAGATGGCGTGACCCGTGCCATTTCCGGCGTTACGGTGTCTGTCTATCGGGTTGCCTCCATGGACGGGGACGGCGCATTGACCGCTGTCCAGGCATTCCAGAGCTTCCAGGAGGATTTCCAAAAGATGGACGACCTGCAGGCGCTGGTCCCCAGTCTGAAAAGCCTGGTGGATTCCGCTTCCATCGCTGCAGACGGCAGCGCTGTTTCCGATACGGAAGGTCGCGCCAGGTTTGAAGCTTTGGATCCCGGGCTGTACCTTCTGCTCCTGGGAGAGGGGACCCATCCGGATCACCCCGCGACCCGCGTCGGCTTCCAGAACGCCCTCCTGACAGTTCCCTATCGGGGAACCGCCGGAGACAATCTCGTGGGACTGGAGGATCCCTCCAGCTGGGATTACGACTTCAGCTTCCTCCCCAAATCCTTTGAAGTCGGCAAGGTAGACCGCATTCAGAAAATCTGGAAGGATAATCAGGACGCAAAGCACCTTCGTCCCCGGGAACTCAACGTAGAGATCCTTTACGAGGACGGCAAACGCCAGACGCTTGTGCTGAACGCCGAAAACGGTTGGATCCTGGAATTTGTTCCCGTTTCGCTCAGCGCAGTCAAGGAGGTTCGGGAGACGAATCTGCCCGAGGTCTATGTGTTCCGCGGCTCCGAGCTTGTGGGCACCACGATTCAGATTACCAACGAGCTTGACGAGCCAGGCGGCGGGACACCCACCCCTTCCGATCACGATCCCGGCCTGCCTTATACCGGCCAGCTCTGGTGGCCGGTTCCGGTGTTGGTCGTGTCCGGCGCTGTTTTGATCCTGCTGGGTCTGATCCTGCGCCGCAGAAAAAAGAATCATGAAGCTGCTTAAACACGCTCTTCTCAGCGGCATCCCGCTGTTCATCCTCGGTGCGGCCCTGGTTCTGGGCGGCGTGGGCCTGACAGGGCAGAATCTCCACGAGGATCGGGTTGCCGGCGTTCGCGCCAGGCGGGCCGTTGAATCGCTGGTGCTGAGCCTGCCGGAGGAAACGCTGCGGCCTGCGCCTGTGCCCATCACAGAGGAAGAGGTTCTGGTGACGGAAAACCGCGTTCTGCCGGTGGCGACTGTGGACGGCCGGGATTATGTGGGTCTGCTTCAAATTCCCGCGCTTTCCCTGGAACTGCCTGTGCAGACGCCCTACGAATATGATTCTCTTGCGTATTCCCCCTGCCTCTATGTCGGAAATCCCTACCACAAAAACATGGTGATTTGTGGGCATAATTACAGGAGCCATTTTGGTGAACTCAAAAAATTGCAGGAGGGAGATGAACTCCTGTTTATCGCCATGGACGGCGAAGTGTTCCGGTACCGGTTCTTGACCCTGGAAGTGCTGGACGCCAATGCTGTTCGGGAAATGATTGATCCCACTGGCTGGGATCTGACAATCTTTACTTGTACAGTCGGCGGCGAATACCGGGTAACCGCACGTTTTGCCAGTAATTGAACCGCCAGAGTCCGCTTTTTTGAGCCGGACCCTGGCGGCTTTTTCAGATTCCATTCGAATACGGAGACGCCGCTCTGGGTCTTTCCGGAATGATTTCAAGGGAGCTGCCATGATAAAACTGATCGTGCCAAATGAAGCATATCTGCAATCGTACCAGGAAGCGTACGATGAGTACCTTGCCCACAAGGTTTCAACCTATTCCTTTACCGACCCGTCTTCCTGTGATATTTTTGCGAAATACCAGCGTTACAGAGAGGAACGGGACCTGCCCCCAAATCGGGTGTGGGAGGATAAGTATTGGCTGGTGGACGATGAAAAACAGTATTTCATCGGAGAGATCGCGATCCGCCATCGGCTGAACGACGCCTTGGCGCAGCGCGGCGGGCACATCGGCTACGGCGTCCGCTATTCGGAGTGGAACCGGGGGTACGGAACGAAAATGCTGGCCCTGGCCTTGGAGAAGGCAAAGGGAATGCGGATTTCTCCCGTGCTCATCACCTGCAACGACGATAACCTCGCTTCCGCAAGGGTGATGGAAAAATACGGCTTCGTCTTGGGGGATACGATCCCGGTTTCCATCGACGGAACGGACTATCTGACAAGGCGGTATGGCGTGTGTTCCATTTGCTCGATAAATGCAGGAATCAGAACTTCTTCGCAACGAATCTCACGGATTGCAGCACCCGTCCGCTTTTCCAGTTCCCGCAGTGCGGATGAGCTATGGTCTCCGATGAGATCAAGATACAAACCGACCGGTTCCGCTGCATCTGCGCTTTGACAACATGAGCACCGCCGTCGCTCAGGTGCTGGACGGCCATGACCGTGTTCTGACCGACGGCTTCTCCCGGTTCATGATACACTACCGCTTCCAGGCGGAGTTTTGCAATCCCGCCTCCGGCAACGAGAAGGGCAACGTGGAGAACAAGGTCGGCTACAGCCGCAGGAACGCCTTTGTTCCGGTTCCCACGATTACCTCCTTTGAGGAGTTCAACGAGGGCCATCTCTGGTCGGACTTCTATCTGGTGCGCGACTTCACCGACGCCGAGCTGCGGCTGCTGATTGACAGCCTCCTGTTCTCCAAGCACATCCCTTACAGCCAGTGCAAAGAGCTGGTGGAGAAGCTGGAGGGCCTGTCCAACGTCTATTTCCGCTCCCGCGTGAAGCACATCCGCACCATGCCGGACACCGCGCCGCAGAACAAGCAGCTGTTTTATACCATCGAAGTGCTAGACGAAGCAATCAGCAAGGGCAGAAAAGTATCGTTCCGCTATACGTCCTTCGGCCTGGACAAGCAGCGCCGTCCGCGCACGGACGAGGACGACAAGCCGAAGGAATACACCGTCAGCCCCTATCAAATGGCGGCCGCCAACGGGCGCTACTATCTGATCTGCTGCACCGATCCCCACGACAACGTCTCCCATTACCGGCTGGATCGCATCGCCGATATCCGTATGACCGACGAGCCCGCCCGGCCCGCGAGGACCATGCAGGGTCTGGAGCACGGCGTCGACCTGCCGAAGCACATGGCGGAACACGTCTATATGTTCGCCGGCCCGAGCCAGCCGGTGACCTTCCGCATGAAGAAATACTTGATCGACGACGTGATCGACTGGTTCGGCACGGAGATTGCCTTCTCCGACGAGAGCGAGGACGAGGTCACCGCTCGCGTCACGGTCAACCTCGCCGCCATGCGCCGCTGGGCCGTGCAGTACAGCCCCCACACCCGCGTTCTGTCCCCGGAAAGTCTGGCGAAGGAAGTTACGCAGGATCTTCGCAGCGCAGCAAATAACTATGCGCTGGAAATAGAATCACGATAAAAGAGTGAAAACATCCAGGGTGCCATACTTGAATCTATCAAAAAGAGTCACGAGCGGAATTCTTTCTCGATCCCACTCGTGACTTTTCTTGTCTTCTCAGAGCAAAATATGCTCCGATGATTTGTTGTATCCGCGCCAGGCTTACCCAAGAGCATCAGCACGATTCGCGCACCAATTGGCGCACCAATTTTGCAATGAATTGTGCTGGATTGAGATGACTTACGTGAAAAAGTGCTTTGAAAAAAACTTTGAATTTCCTAAGGAAACTGCCTGATAAGGAGATATAATGACTTATGAAATCAAGCGACTTTCGTCGATCCCTAATTTCATATTTCGTCACATCTCCTTGGTGTGTTCTGTTTTGCAAAGGGTATTGTATCACAAAACCGCGCCGTCTGCAACCGAAATATTTTGATCGTCTGTCATTCTGAGCGCCCGAAGGGACTTGCTTCGCGGCGAAGCGAAGAATCCGTTCCCTTCCCCTTGGCATGGGGGCGGCCGCCTCTACGGTACGGGGCGCATTGGTTGCCGCGGGCGGCCAATGGCCGCCCTGCGGCGCGAGGGTCACATGCCGCCCCGGGAGGAGATGACGATATTCCCGTCGCCGTCAAGCTCCAGAATATGGTAGACGCCCTGAAAATCGACTGTGTCCAGGAAACGAGCCAAGCCGAATTTTTGCGCATACTCCAATTGGAAGCTATTCACGTTCTCGATACCCAGCCAGATCCAGCCCAGGGAGGTAAAGGAATGATCAGTCCAATACATATCCGCGCGGTCGTAAACTCTGATGACGTAGCGGCCGTCGTCCCGGTGCAGGATCGGTGTCATAAAGGGCTGCTTTGCGCCGGTGTCCACCGAGATCCAGCCTGCGGGCTCGGGATCCTGCTCCGACAATTCCTGAATGAAGCCCATCTCGCCGGCATCCTCCCAGGAATCCGTGAAGGGATAGTCCTTTCCGTCCACAGTCAGAACGCGGTTATGCTTGGCGGCCTGGATCTCCTCCTCCGTCAGGGTGATCGGATCAAGATGCACCACCTTGGCCAGGCAGCGATCTCCCACCGTCTTGTAGTAGGACAGCCTGGCCTCCGCGCCCAGCACGCCCTGATCCTTCTGAAGCTGCGCCACGATCGACGCCTCGTCAACCACGACGATGGGTTCAAAGGTGAGGCCGTTCTCTTCGGCATAGCGCTCCGCCGCGCTGTTCTCAGAGCCAAAGATGGAAAAGCTTTTATATGGGTTGTCAAAATAGCCAAACGCTCGCGCACCGATTTCCTCAACACTGTCCGGGATGAAGATGAGCGTACAAGCCGGATCCACCTTGGATTTAATTCCTCCGGCGTAGCTGCAGGATGTATTCAACGACTGACAATCCAAAAAAGCCGCGTCGCCGATGCGGGTCACGCCCTCGGGGATATTTACGATATTCAGGTTCTCACAGCCGGAAAAGGCGCTTTCGCCGATGACGGTCACGCCGTCTGGAATTAATATTTCTCCCATGCTGCAGTGGGCAAAGGTATTCTTGCCGATGACGGTCAGACCCTCCGGCAGCTCGACGGAGTGGATCTCGCTGCGGAACCGGTGCCAGGGCGCGTCCTCCTCGGCGGCATAGTCGTACATGGCGCCGCTGCCCGTGATGGTCAGCTTGCCCTCTTTGGGATCGAAGTCCCAGGTCAGGTTCTCGCCGCATTCGATGTCGGCGCTGCTCGGCTGCGTGGGCTCCGTTTCAGCGGGCTCGGTGGCAGCAGGCCCCGTGACGGCGGGCCCTGAAACCAGATCCTCGGAGGTATCGTCGCGTTCGATGGGCAGGGTGGGCCCGGTGACGTCAAGCTCTACCGGGAGGGTGGGAGCGGTGGGGTCGTTCCGCAGGTTCTCGCCGGTGTCCACCATCAGGATATTGCCGGTTTTTGTGAACAGATTGTTTTTTGCCCAGCGGTAGCCGGCCACGCCGCCGACCACCACACCGGCGGCCACCACGCCCAAAACTACCTTGCCGATCACCGTGGAGAAGAAGGGCTTTGTGGCGTGGAGCACCACAGGCGCGGCGGCGGACGAGGCAGCCTTGGCTCCGGCGGCGGCTCCGGCTTTGGTCAGGGTCTTTGCCAGGGCGTAGGCGGGCTCCCGGGCGGGCAGAGGCATACGCTTCAGCAGGCCTCCCAGGAAGGCCATGGGGGAAAGCCCGTAGAGCTTCACACCCTGCTTTTCCAGGCGCCGCACCTCGGCCTCCACTCGCTTCCGGCCCAGGTGGAGCTGGGTCTTGACGGTGCCCTGGGTGATGTTCAGGGTCTCGGCGATCTCCTTGATGCTGTACTGTTCATAGTAGTACATACCGACGATCAGCTTCTGCTTCTGGGGCATCTGATCCAGGATCTCCCGCACCAGACGGGCGGCCTCCTGCTTGTCGATCTGCAGCTCCGGCTGGTAGTCCTCCCGGCTCTCCACGAACTGGGGCTCCTCGTCCTCCTCGTTGGCCAGCTCCGAGAAGCACAGGGGCTGATCCTTTTTCAGCTCCCGGATGGCCTCCCGGACGGCGATCTTCCGCAGCCAGGGCAGGAAGAGCTGCGGGTTCCCCAGGTCAGACAGGTTCTGCCAGGCCAGCAGGTAGGCGTTCTGGTGCACGTCCCAGGCGAGATCCTCGTCCCGAACCATGGAGTAGACGGTGCGATAGATGATGGGGCCGCTCTTCTGATACAGCTCGGTAAAGGCGGCGGAATCTCCGTTCTGCGCCCGCTGCACCAGCTCCGGCTCAATTTCAATGTACTTCATTTCCTTCATGATCTTTTTCCCTTTCCTCTGATTCCTGGAATCGGGCGTCTGTTTCAGCACCCGGTATATCACATTTTTTCTGAGATTGCAACTGGTTTGTCAAATGCTCCGGCGGATCGTGTCCGGCGATGGCCCGGCTGAGAGCCTGCATACCCCGGCGGAGCCGATCCGGATCGGGATCGATCCGGGAGATCAGTTTCTGATAGAGCACAGCGAACTCGTCTTCCATGTCCTCGCCTCCTCTTTCCTGGCTTCTGTCTATATAGAGGCGGATAATCGAGAAAAGGTTGAAAAGAAAATAAAAAATATTTCTATTTGGAAGGAGGGGCAGCAGGGATCAGGCATCAGGCAATAGGCACCGCCTGTAGGGGGCGGCGTCCGCCGAAGCAAAGCGAGTCCTTTAGGGGACGCCCCGCGGCCCGTTTCAACCGGGCAGCCCGTAGGGGCCGATGCCTACATCGGCCCTATTTGCCGGTTTTGGCATGGAAACGAGGGCGGATGTGGGCATCCGCCCCTACGACTTATGGGACTGCTGAACGCTTACATTGTTACTTGTTACTTGCCGCCGGGGGACGGGGGAACGGATTCTTCGCCTGCGGCTCAGAATGACGGGCGGGGAGGCCTGTAGGGACAAGCAGTGCTTGTCCGCCGTCGGCGTTGGGGTTTTGTTTTGGTGCAATTTCTTATTGTTTCCTATCATTTGCCATTGCTATTTGACACATGAATTTGCAAACAAAAAAAGGCGGCCCCCACGAGCCTCCACTCATGTCTGCCGTCTGTCTTTTTATCTCTCTCACCCCGCCCGGTCGCAGTCAAGAAAAAAATCCCCCGGACTTGTGATCTGAACCGCTCCCCGTCAAGAGGACAGTGAAATAATTAACGAAAAGTTCACAGCGCTGCGGCGCTGTGGCAACCGCAGATTTCGGTATGAGGCTTTCGGGCCTCATGCCGAAATTTGCGGTTTTATTA
>JAEEGG010010784.1_pt1 | contig 20090 bp, 15 predicted proteins | sample 9134161 | NCBI WGS metagenome assembly JAEEGG01 (sample SAMN16246543, study PRJNA631951) | gut metagenome | biome: gut microbiome; feature: rumen; material: CR-attached | host: Bos | place: Iran: Karaj | collected 2018-10 | reverse complement strand
GCACTTATGACATAATAGCCCTGACGCTTTGCCTCAAGGGTAGCTTCCATCTGCACGATATTGCCACCGAGGATCATTATACGTTTCTGTTTCAATTTCCTATTATCTCCTTATATATTTCTTCATACTGCCTTGCAACCTTCACGCATTCATGATTTCGCCTAACGTATTCTCGACTTTTCTCCTTCAATGCCTGAAGTTCATCCTTTGGCATAAGGATAAGTTTCTCCAGCTCGGTATAAACGCTTTCGTATGAAGGCGTTACATTGATTATAGCACGACAGTCGTACTCGCCCATCATTTCATAATTAACAGCCTCACCACCGCTTATACACACAATTCCCTTTGACAAAGCCAAAAGGGCATTCATTCCAGGACCGTATGAATATACCTGATCAAGCATCACGTCTGAATTATCCATCATATGCTGATACTCGGCAAATGGAATGTTTGACGCAAGTTTTAGCTCCATTTTATCGGGATATTTCTTCAGAAGGTCATTAGCTACCTCCATCATAATATCAGTTCCCTTATATGCTCCAAACTCTTTCTTATAGCCAAGGAAGACTCGAAGCTTGTCGGATGGTGGTGGACAAACTGGTTCTGGCATCTTTATCGGAAGAGGGATGAAATGATTCTTCTCTCGAATAGGTCTTCCATTCTTGTCCTTGTCGGTTACAAGGTCGTAGGGTGCCCAGTATTCGTAAATAACCGATACAACAGCATCACACCAGTATGCCACTTCCCTTGAAAGTTTCTCCTTAGCTGTTCCAACACACTCGTTATATGCACGCTCTCCAAACTCTGTAGAGCGAGGCTTTTCCCCGAGATTATAGTCAGAATATTCAAGAGGTTTCTTGTGCTTGTGGTTATAACAATAGTAATAGTCATCACCCATAGCACAAAGCACTATTCCCTTATTATGCTTTCTTAGGAAATTAAAGATAGGAATAACCCTCTTCGCCTTAAGATGCAGAAAATGAGGGTTTACGAGTTGTATGATATCATATCCGCATAGCCTTGGCAGAGCCTTCAGCAGTCGGAAAAGAAATGAAATACCTCCCCACAATCCAAATGACCTGCCAAGGTCAATATCACGATGATAGTTACTCCAGCCATGTCCACCATTAGCTGTAGTCACATCATGACCAAGGGCTCTCAAGCCCTCAGCCAGATTGTTGTGAACATTACTGAATTCACCTAATAATAGTATTTTCATCTATACTGGAGAATGTTTCTACCTTTACAACCATGCAAAATTAGCAAATAATCTTTATATCTCCAAATTTCGGCATATTTTTTAACGTGAGTTAATCGCAAAGTCTGACTACCTTCGTAGTTAATTCCATTAAATTTCGTAGGAATTAACGGTGATTAATCAAACGACACATACCTTTCACCCCAAACATTCTCATAAGAAGGATTTTTATACATTCCTTTTTGTTTCTCGCATAGCTTAGAGGCATCGGATTTCTCTTCAGAATAGGCTCGGCAGGTGCAGTTTTAGCAAATCTATATGCATCTATCTGAAAATTAAGCATGGTGAGGTACAGATATCTGGATGCCTTTGAATAGATGTCAATGTCTAATTGCTCTACAGCATAGATATGTGATGAAAGCAATTCATCGGCATATTTCAGAGAGCCTGAGATGCTTTCTCCGTTGAAATAATATAGATACATTCCAGTATCAATAGTGGCATAGGTACATGCTTCTTTCAGAATCTGAGAAATCAGTCGTATATCTTCTCCTAAATGAACAGTTTCAGAATATCTTATTCCATCGAACAAAGAACGACGGAAAACCTTGTTGCAACTATAGCAATGAGCATATAATTTGTTATCAAGCCAAAGATGCTGTTTAGCTTCTTGACCAGAAATATCGAAAATGTTATTATTAAAAGTGAGTTTCCGCTCTTTGGGGCTACCAATATACAGATGTGCAGGATATTCGAGAATGTCAATATCCTGATGCTCTGCGAGATAGTTTATGATAGGAAGGAAAGTGTTTTCCGCAATAGCATCATCACTATCGATGAAGGTTACATAATTGCCCAGAGCTTTATCGAGAGCCATATTACGGGCACTTCCTGCCCCTCCGTTTTCCTTATGAATCACACGAATACGACTATCTTTTAATGCCCACTCATCACATAGATCACCACTTCTATCTGGCGAGCCGTCATTAACGAGAATTATCTCCATATCTTCCACTTTCTGCATTAGAATACTCTCCATGCAACGGTTGAGATATTTCTCGGCTTTATAGACAGGTATGATGACTGATAATATCATAGATTCTTTATTTCATCAAATAGTACTATCCATTTATTCATTACATTTTCAGGTGTATAGCGTTGTGATGCTTTCAAGGCAGCCTTGCCCATCTGCTGTCTTTTGTCCTGATTATCAATTAGTTCGCATATAGCTCCAACCATAGCATTATCGTCATTATAGGGAATGAGTCTGCCCGTCACACCATCTTCTATGATATGGCGAGGACCATAGTCACAATCAAGACTTACAATAGGTAATCCACAAGTCTGTGCCTCAATAAGTACTATCCCCAATCCCTCAAAACGGGATGTCATTAGATATATCGAACTATTGGTATAATATGGAAGGACATCACTCGTTGCCTCATGCAAGGTTACGTTTGATGAAAGGTTAAGGTGTTCTATCTTCTGTTGAAGTGCTTCTCTTTCAGGACCTTCACCCACTATATCCAGATGCCATTCTGAACGCTTACTTACTACCATCTTCCATATATCGAGAAGACGGGAGAAATCCTTCACATCAACCAGTCGCCCTACACTTAAACAATGTTTTGACAAGCAGTCAGAAGGTTTTTCAATATGAAGAGACGTGAAATTTGGTATTAGTACAACGCTCTTGGCATGGGGATAGTCATTTGCATCTTGCTGTGTTAGCGCAACAACAGCATCCACACGTCTTTCCATAAGAGAGACTATCCACTGATGCTTCATCGTCGTACGAGCCCTGTGAGCCTCATATATGCTCCTGCCTTTCCATCCACTAAAAGCAGCGAGGAAAGCGCCCATAACCCATGTATATACTGTTATGTCAGGATTTATTTTGCGAATGGTCTTGCGAAAAGAGAAAAGAGCTCTAATCTTATGTTGGAACGGAATGTCCATTCTTACAACTCTCACTCTATCGTCCAATGGATATGCCAAGGGATTCTCGTCATGCCATAGTAGCAGAAGAACAACCTCATGGGCAGTATGCCTAACGAGATAGTTCATCTTGTCGGTAATGATACGTTCCATACCACCAATTCCCGACATTTTTTCTATGACATAGACAATTTTCAATTTCCAATTTTCAATTTTGCAATCTCTCCTGCCTGGGCCTTACGAATGATAAGCTTCATAAGGTCACGAGGATATCTGATAATATAGTAGAGTAGTGTATGGATGCTATAACCGCAAATGCGCATTTCTTTCCAACATTTGTAAGCAGAACCTAAGCGTAGATGACACACAGCAGTCATCATAGGACGTAGCATACGGCTGTGATAACGCTTTATACCATACTTAGCAAGTAACAGATTGGATTTTGCCGTCTCACGGGTATAGTCAAGCATTCTGTCCTCTGCCTTTTTACTCTTGGCAGTACTGTCTGAATGATTACAAACACAATAACACTTATCAGTATATACTTTTATGCTCTTAGCAAAGATACCCACCTGAGTGGAAAAATATATATCATTAAGGATTTTAGACTCATTGAATCTGATAGCGTGTTCCCTAATAAACGACATACTAACAGCTTTGCACCAAGGTTCGGTGAAATGGAAACGCAGATGCCTCTCCTGCCACACAAGATCAGAAGAACGCATTATCCTGTTAAGGTGATTGGCACGCCAAGAAGGCTTGCCACTTTCCATTGCTATTGAGTCTGCATTAAAAAAGATGACATCAGCGGTTTCTTCCTTTATGGAATCAAGAAAGCCATTAAAACAAGGATGAAAGTAATCATCGCTGTCGGCAAAAATGACATAATTTCCCTCTGCCTGAGATAGTCCCTGATTGCGTGCCCATCCAGCTCCACGTCCTTCTTCGTCATGAATGACAATAATCTGGAGATCGTCACGCTGTGGAATAGATGCCACACATCTATCCAACTGCCATTGCGGACCTTTATGGGGTATTATGATAGATATATTTATCAAATGGAATAATGATTTTACTTTCTATGTATGATTTTTTTCTTGTTGAGGATGTATAGACCATTTTGTGACATAGTAGGGACTTTTTTTCCTTGTATGTCATATATCGTATTAGGCTTTGTACTTTCATCCTTTACGTTTAATATGCTCGTAAACACTTGACTAGTGTTTTCATCCAGCCATATCTTACGACCATTAAACCACTCACGCATACCGTCAATCTCGGTATAGATGTCCGAGTTCTTGTATTCTTTGGAGTCTTTACCATACCATTTCATGGTCATGGACTTCCTGCACGCATTTAGTGATTCTGCTTGTGGCGAGTTTCTGAGATCGGCAAGAAAATTGTCTATTTCTACAAATACCATGTCTTTTATGCTATCCCAGAGTTTAACATACACACTATGAAATGTCTTATTACTACTTGAGATAAGATATGGATAATAGAAAATATTATCCTTTTGAATACTTGCCCACATCTCATTATATCTGGAATAGTTGCCATACATCATCATTCCGCTGAAATCCCATGGACATGACATGGACACTTTAGATGTGTTGTCATATTTCGTCAAATACATATTACTACCACCAGAATCATAAGATCCGATAATATTATTTACGAGAAGCCATTTTGTAAAACTTTCCACATCTATTTTATCTGGGTATGTTCCATCAAGAATGGAAGTCTCCACATCATCCATGACGGCCATGATATAATTCACTTGTTCCTCTGTCATTTTATCACTATCAGGATACTTGAAAGTGTAGTTGTATCTTGGATTAATGATATGAGTGTCGGCATAGACTGATTCATTCCACCAATAAGCATCATTTTCAAAGATATATCCTTCTTCCTTGCTTACATCAATGCGACAATCTGGATTTCGCTTTATGGATTCAGATAGAAGATATAATCCCTGATAATCATTATTAAGGAAAAAATTGACATATTCGAACTTGGGATGCCATAAGAATCCAACCAGTTCAGATACTTTATTCCCTACAATAGTATTAAGCTTATAGTCATTCAGAAGTAACCAATCTTTGTCATTATACTTCTTGTCACCACGCAAAAGTAAATCCGCCTTTTTCTGTAGATTTAATTTGTATGGCTTCATCGGATAGCCGTAGGCGCTTGTATTTCCACGTATTCTGATTGTCAGCCCACTAATACCATCCACATATTCACCACTATCATACAAAGTATCATTTTGCTGGATGATATACATTCTTGCTGAAACCTTTGTATGGTTGATAGAGGTTATACCATCCTGACCTTCTGGAGCGTGAGCATAATCACAGGTGGGTGTTTCTTTATTGATAGTATTAATAACGACGATAGGTATGTTCATGTTCCTCATTTCATCTACTGTTGCCGCAGTATTCTGTAGCAACAACAGAGAGCTGAAAATGAAAAAACAAAGCAACCTTTTCATGATTATCTTACTATTGAAATCTTCGTGACAATACCACTTTCTCCTTCGGCAGTAGCCACATTGACCATATAGACACCAGAGGCCACCTTTTTGCCTTTCAGGTCACAACCATTCCAACGGTATGAACCACCGTTACTTGTACCCTCACTCACCAGTTGCCCAGATGTCGCAAGTATCTTGACCTGTGCACCTTCCGTGAGACCAGTAATGGTAATATCACCAGTAAAGTCGGGTGTCACAGGGTTTGGATAGGCATATACGTTATTATCCGTAAAATTGCCATACATTTTAGTAACGTCACTCTGATACGAACATAGTCCGTTGAGTGTCGCAAAATACACCATGCCTGTATTATCATCGATTGCAATGCTCCTTATATCATTATCAGGAAGAGGAGAGTTATCCATGGTAAAATGAGCCAACTGTGTATTGTTGTCGCTACTGATAAGATATACACCATTGCTCGTAGCAAACCATTTGCGATTTGCCCTGTCAATCTTTATATCACAGATAAAAACATTGCTCAGAAGATAGTCAGCAAGGTTTGTCCCGTCATTTCGTGGAACCTTATGCTGGATAGGTCTTACATTAGTGTTCTCTCCATCATCAGAGAGCATTGCATTCACATCATCAGGAGTGATATAGAAACATCCTGTCTCACTACCTACCCATATATTCTTTGCCCCATCTTCCGTTATGGTGAAGATATTCTTCTTTTCCAATATTACAGTACCATCGGTATTGGTAAATGAGGTGACTATGCGCATAGCATCCGATTTAATGTCGTAGAAACCGAATAAAGGTGCCTTCCAATTATCATTGACAAACCAGAGAAAACCTCTTGAATCAAAGAAGAGGCTTTTCAAACGGTATGTTGATTCTTTGGAAAGATATTTCTGATGAAAGGTTTTCCATTCTCCTGATGCAGTAAGACATAGTATACAGTCATTTCCCATATTGAATAACCACAGATTGCCCGAAGTATCATATCTAGTACCTGTAACAACAGAATAATTGACGTTATTGATGACAGAGAGAATAGGATCGTCGGTATTCATGTCATAGTAAGCCACCATTTTTCTGTCTTTGTATTCATACAATCCCGACTTAGCTGCCACCATTATATGATTCCTGTCTTTCGGGTCAATACTTATCTGGGTTTGTGCTATGCAATTTTTCCCTTTGTCTATTGAATATGTATTGTCATAACAATACCATGTATCGGAATCTATTGCATATTCTTGAACAAATCCCGGGGTGGAAGTATCAAAAGAGACATAATCATATCTACCACGCACGGAAAGTATCCTGCCATTGTCATAGACGATGTAATTATGCTCGTTGTACTGAGGACCGTCAGGTTTTACTCCCGTAGATACTGCCTGATATGAATCACCCTCCTTCTGGTATTTTGTAAGTCTACTATCTGCATCCGATGCCCAATAGCATTGATTTATAGAGTCATAGACATATTTCTCCTTCGCCTGTTTTTTATAACCGCCTGCAGAAGTCCATTCGTTCTTATTCAACAAATTAGCCGTAAGCTGACATTTCATCAACCCTTTGCTTTCTGAAGCAGCATATAGATAGCTTCCTGATATATAGCAGTAATTAACCTTGTATCCAAGATTATAACTATCCGCAATAGTCGCATCCTTAGCATTAACCTTGACAATGCCGAAACCTGTAGCAAGATATGCATACTGACCATCAACATAGATAGAGTTAATGGTCTTGTCATCTGTAGTTTGCTTGTCGGCAAGCGCACTTATATTCTCCACGTCACCATTAAGCGAGAGGAGGTCTATCGTATAGTCAGAATATGTGATTACGAGTTTCTTAACAGCATTCACCCATGCAATATTCTGAATATTACATCCGTTAAGAACATCATTATTGGAATATGTCCGTATTGAACCGTCGTTTACATTATACGAATAAAGACTTTTTGAAGCAAGCACGAAAACATTTTTTCCCGTAGGAACAATATCTGAGACATCACTATATGAAGGATATACCTTCCATGTGCCTATGGCATCACCCCAGACATAAGGAAAAGAGAAAATGGAGAATAATATAATAAGAAGATATTGCTTCAATTTATCTGCTTTTTATTTTCAATTTGGTAAACAGAGGTTTTAGTGTCGCCTTCTTGAGTGTAAACGGATTAGAAACCTTTATACCACCATCTGCAATCTGTGCCTCTACACGCTTGTTTGCCTCTTTTCTGAAACTGTCCTTCCACCATCCCCACTTGTTGAAGTACATTATGATGTTCGTAACATGAATCCAGAAAAGGCGGAAACTGCTATGTGACCCCCTGCTGAACTTATGATACACAGGAATAAGAGGATAGTAGAGTGTCTTGTATTTTTCGTGCAGTCTTCGTGTAACGTCTATATCCTCTGCATACATAAAGAGATTCTCGTCAAACAGATTTACTGATTGCAATGCACTCAGTCTGAAGAACATGAAGCATCCAGAGAGGTAAGGCACATTGAGCACCATCTCAAAGTTCGAATAGAAAAGCTCATAGCGTGCATTTCTTCTCGCTATCATAAAATGCGGTAGGCAGAATCTTCCGAAAATATCTATAGGTGTTGGCAACAGCTTTGCAAGACGCTGAATCTGACCATTTGGATAAAGCACCTTAGGCATCATCTGTGCCACATCATCATGCGAATCCATATATCGCTTAAGCTCTGGTATGACACGAGGACCAAACCAGATGTCAGGATTCACCACGAGATGATACGTGCTACCAAGCGTTATTGCCTTTCGAATGGCAAAGTTATGTCCTCCACCATACCCATTATTCTCATGACGGAAATAAAGCAGGTGGAAGCCCATCTCTACTTTCCTGCGAAGTTGTGGCTCTCCTGTCAGCACTCGGCTACTGAATTCCATCAACTCTCGCTCAAGATCTGGCATTATATCTGCCGAATGGTCTATGATATAGACAACATCCACCGGTGATGCAAAGAGACTTCGCAACACTGGCTCAATATCAAGCAAATGGTGATTATATGTTACTACCGATGCTGTTATCATGTATAAATTTGGATATAATGTGGATATATTATATGCTATATAACGAAATGCCTTGTGAATTATTGCTTTTATACCCCATAAGAATGGTCTTTTTATACTAAAATATCGTAATATTTCCAGTATGTTTGGAGGTTTCAGATATTTTTACTACCTTTGCCCATAATTTGAGTTTAGCGGTTGGTGATTAGTTGTTAGAGAACTGCAAATCACGAAACACCCTCAACTCTATACCCTAAACCCTAAACAAAATAATAGACATGAAATATGCAATAATACTCGCTGGAGGTAAAGGACGAAGACTATGGCCTGTGAGCCGCAAGAACCTTCCGAAGCAATTCATCGACTTCTTCGGCTGTGGCAAAACTCTTCTCCAGCAGACCTACGAAAGAATGCAGAAGATAATGCCGAAAGAGAATATCCTTGTGGTTACTCATACAGCATTCGAAGATATTCTACGCGAGCAACTTCCAGAACTGCTTCACGATAATCTCATCCTTGAACCTATCAACAGAAATACAGCACCTGCCACACTCATGGCTCTGCGTTCTGGCATTATTCCTGACGATGGTGATGTAATCATAGTACCTGCCGACCAGGTTGTAATGAATGAAGATAAGTTCAAAGATGCCATACAGAATGCAACCGACTATATCGACTGCTATGACCATGTTCTCACTATGGGTGTAAAGCCTACAAGACCAGAACCCGGATACGGGTATCTTCAGATGGGCGAACTTGTTCCTCCCTCACCTGAGCACCCTAATCCTACCACCCATTACGTGAAGTCATTCACCGAGAAACCTGAACGCGACTTCGCCCGTATGTTTATGGATAGCGGTGAATTCCTATGGAATACAGGTATCTATATGGCTAAGGCGAAATATATTACCCAGCAGCTCACCACACTCATGGGAGGTAATGAGGACATGGACTATTCCATGAGCCCTAATCTGTCCATCGACATGGCTATCCTTGAGAAGATGTCGGAAAAAGTTGTTATGGAGTGTTCTTTCGGATGGGCAGACATTGGAGCATGGCACGGTATCTATGAGGCATTCTGTAATGCAGACGTTGATAATGTCCTGGTCAATAAGAAATCATGTCTAAGGGCTGAGAATTCCACCCATAACGTCATATCCCTACCGGATGGAAAGCTTGCAGTCATCAGCGGACTCAACGGATATATTGTCGCCGAAAAGGACAATGTATTACTCATTTGTCAAAAAGAGGACTCCTCTGCTATGGTAAGGAGACTTCTTGGAAAGATAGAAAATGAGGAAGGAATGGAGGATTATGTATAAAAGACCCTCCCCCAAACCCCTCCCATAAAGGGAGGGGAGTAATTACATCTATTTTTCAAAGAAATTGGGTATGTGGTTATAACTGATTGATAATTAATAATTGACAACATAATAACTTAAACGTTTAACTTACTATCTACTCCCCTCCCTTTATGGGAGGGGTTGGGGGTGGGTCTGAATTTATTCTTATGAAGAAAACTATTTTCTACTGCGCTACGGCTATTCTAAGCGCTTGCATGCTTGCATCATGCAGTTCTGACAAAACAGAGTTTGAAACAAAGGATGACGGTACAGCTGTACTGACATCAAAGGGCGTTGACTATCCGATGATTCTCGTTCAGGCTGGCACCTTTAAAATCGGTGCTACCGCTGAAATGCAGATGGTGACTCCTTCCGAGGAACAGCCTTCACACGAAGTGACTATCACAAAGGACTACTATCTCGGCAAGACAGAGGTTACTCAGGAACTCTGGGAGGCTGTAATGGGCAGTAACCCTTCTGCTATCAAGGAGGGTAAGAACCTTCCTGTGATAAACGTTAGCTGGGATGACTGTCAGGCATTCATTAAGAAACTCAACGAACTGACAGGCAAGCAGTTCCGTCTGCCAACAGAGGCAGAGTGGGAATACGCTGCACGTGGTGCTAAGAAGACAAAGAGCCTGCAGTTCTGTGGTAGTATATATGTTGATCACGTAGCTTGGTATAAGAGCAATTCACGTGGTACTCTTAATCCTGTAGGTGCAATGGATAAGAACGAGATGGGATTCTACGACATGGGTGGAAATGTCTGGGAATGGTGTCAGGACGGCCATTTCACATATCCAGCAGAGGCTCAGAAAGACCCATGTCCAGAGGCTGATTCTACCCGCACATATGTAATCCGTGGTGGCGGTTGGAACTCAGGTCAGAGCGATTGCCGTTACACTTCACGCTCTTCATATAGTGCTACAAGCAATAATGCCGACCTCGGTCTTCGTCTGGCAATAACCAAGTGAAGCCAACAATAGAATATATTGAAAATAAGTTTAGGGAGTTTAATCATCTTGTCTTTGATGATAAACTCCCTATTCTTCCCATTCAACTGAGCAATGCCAAGACTTTCCTTGGCATGCTTGTATATAAGAAACGAAGGAAACTGTTCGGTAAGTTGGAACTCTACGACTTCCGTCTCCGTATCAGCACCCGCCTTGACTTGCCAGAAAATGAAGTAGAGGATACCATCATCCACGAGATGATACACTATTATATTCACTTCAACGGCATTAAGGACACAAGTGCTCATGGAAAGGTCTTTCGGCAGATGATGAACGACATAAACCTGCGTTTCGGACGGCATATCACGATTACCCATAAGAGCACTCCCGAACAGAAACAGCAACTCGCAGGTACTCGTAAACGTTGGCACGTCGTAGCAGTCGTAAAGTTTCATGACGGACGTTCAGGCATAAAGGTACTTCCACGCATACGACAACGTATAGTCGCCTATCGTAATGGCGTACTTATGAGCCGAGAAATAAAGAGTGTTGATTTCTTTATCACCAACGACCCTTACTTCAACGCATATCCCAGCTCCTCCGCTCTCAAGGTTCATATCCTTGACACCTCGGAATATGAATCTCATTTGCAGAGACAACTTTCTGAAAAAGTTTTATCAATTAATAATTAATTCAAGTTTCGCTTGTTCGTTATTGCCTGGAAGGCAACACCATGAGTAACCGAGGAGCATACTCGACGAAGGAGAGGATGCCCTCGGATATAGAATCTCCATAAACAAATCAGCCTGGAAGGCTGTACCTGATTGACGATGTACTGCCCTCCAGGCAGTTAAAGGAGTAGAGGTTTTCATCCCCGCACATCCTCGTTTCACTCGTATGTACGGGGTTACGAATAGTACTGTCTTCCAGACAGTTTCGAACAAGCGAAACTTAAATAATTAACATTTAACAATTAACATGCCTATCGACTTCCGGCTCCCTCCCTATGGGAAAGGGACGGGGGGAGAGGCCGCAACAATTAATAATTAACATGCCCACAAGCGATAAAAGCTATATAAATACCTCCTCCCCTCGGGGAGGTCGGGAGGGGGCCTTCTCCTTCCAACAAAAAGGTGACCACCTCACCATTTTTAAGAACAAGAAGAAGATGCACACCCCAAAGGGTAACATCATCTACACCTATGACGAGGCTTTTGCCAAGCGTATAATCAAAGAACTTGAGGCAGAGGCTGATTATACGTCATGCTCGTCAATTCTCTGCTATCACTATACCTATTGCGATCTGACAGCGGAATACGACCAGAAGACCGTCGCAGAGGATCTTCTCACCTGTCTGGATCATAACGTGGAGTATGACCCTTTCATCGCATTCCGCGAGGAAAAAGCTATTGAGTCTATGAGCGATGAAGAGGCAGACAAATTGGTAAAAAACTTCAAGCAGCAGATGATGGCTTTTATCGCTGGGTGCACAATGTCTCAGCTTGTAGCAATCACCGTCCTCTATTGTGCCTTTGATTCCCTTGCCCTTCCCTATTATATAGTAAAGGAGACAATGGGTGAAACCGCTTGCTCCATAGATGATTTCATGGCAAAACTCTCTGCCTATTGCAAGAGAGAGGAAATAAGTATTCCTGCCGATATGCCAGCCACAATCTCCGCCTTTTGCGAGTATTGGAAGTTGTAAAAGGAAAGATATTTCGCATCATAGATTTTTGAACAAAAAACATATTCCCTTCTCCAAAGGGAAAGGAGGAACAGACCTAAAGCTTCGAAAACTCCCCTTCTCTAAGCACAAAAGACAAAGTGTCTAAAGGCTAAGAGAAGGGGAGTTTAGAGGGGATACTTTAGAAGCATAAAACAGAGGAACCAAGTGCCTTAAGCCTTGATTCCTCTGTAGTGTTGAACCTATAGGGGAGGCCGGAACTTTAACGGGCCTCTATATAAAACAAAAAAGATAGGACACAAGAACTGAAGTCTGCATTAGACTCTCAATTCAACTATTCACTCTTCACGCGAAGAGGAATATCTACAAAACCATATAATTTACCTTTCGACATAATCATAGTGTCTTTGCAAATATAATCCCAACCATCGATATTTATGGTTGGTTTGTTACTTGGGTTTACGATTAAGAGATATTTATTGTCACTTGTTTTCTCGTAATATCCTTCCAGTTCATAATTACAATCATAATCTATCAGTGAGATTTTGAAAAGATGATAACTGTTGTCTTTTATAAGATCTTGCCTTGTTCGATAATGTTCTTCTCCATATAACACCAAACTGAAACGCTTAGTTTTATAGTCTATACTAAGATGTTGAGTTGTCATATTGTTTTGGTCCATAAAACGTCCAATACCACACATGATACTAAATAGGATTGGAATTATTATCACATTAATAAGCAAGGAACTTCCTGCTGATCTATGTTCTTCGAAAAACACGAATACTAATCCGACAAAACCAGACAGCATCATTGTCAAAAATGTGACAAATACGAAGGTTAAGTCATAAAAATGATTGATGAAGAAGCAGAATATGCCTACAATAATATCAAAACCAATAATATAGATCCATTTGTTTTCGCTCATTTTTATTTCTAATATAATATTCCATTATTACTTGTGCATACCCTTTACCAAATGCACCACCTATACTATGAGTTGCAAAAATTAAAGACATAGCAAGATGTATATAGGCTAAAGTTTGCTAATTGCGTACAAAGATAAGCGAATTTTCTCATACCACCAAAACATATTCTGATTTTCTTGTATTATCACAAACAACAGCCATATTCTTCCTCCCTTCTTCCTCCGTTGATCCTTCGCTCTTCCTCCTAACCAAACTCGATGGACCTCCGTTTTTTCTCTTATAAAGGATAAGAGCTTCATCGAGTTTGGTTAGGAGGCATAAGGGAGGAGAATAGGAGAATGAACAGACATAGAAAGACCTTCTAAATCCCCCTTAAAGGGGAACTTGGAAGGCGATAGCGGTCCTCCATTTTTTAGAGTAATTGAGAGATAAGAAAATCCCACACCACCAAGGATTCACGAAGTGGTGTGGGGATGAGAGAGTTATTGAATATAGATTCCCAATCCTTATCTTGAAGTATTATCTCCTATTGTAGGATTAATGTTGATGTCGTTAGTGTCATTATTAAAAATGATATTTGGAATTTTATCTGCATCTTTTACATTCGTAGGCTTAACCATATCCAGATGTATCCTGGATATTAACTCTTTTGTTGGTGTTCTTTCCAACCATTCACTATCCATTCTGTTTTTAGAGCTAACATACAAATAAAATGCAATAGAAATGGTATCTCCAACTGCAAAAGATTGTTGCTCTGCTTTTTTATGCCTATCCTTCTTATTGAGGATATTGCAGTGCTCAAGATAAAATGATGTCTTCAAAGAATCTCGGCTCTCTATACTTGCTCTGATAGGATTTTTGCATGGGTATCCTATCGGGATAAATATGGAATCTCTGGATTTATTTATTGCGAAATAGTGAAGAGATACACGTCTTGCGTAAAAAGTATCTTTACTTATTTCATCTATTCTACTTTCTACTTCATCTTCAACAATACTTAAATTCGCATTCAAGATATACTCGTCTGTGCATGCAAATAAAAGAAATGATAATATAACAAATAATAAATTCTTCATATAATGTTAATCAATAACCTAAGAAAGTGCTTCTGTACCCTTTTTCGTTTTCTTTATAAGATTGGGTTGTTTTATCCCATATAGGACCTTTCATGACATCATTGAATAACTCTACGTTTGCAGAGTAGTTTTTAGATCCGTCATCGTTCCAATGGCTCAAACCTTTCCAGAAATGGTTTCTGTATTCATGGACACCCAACATACATTGAATATTACTTCGAGTCTCGAACATCCAACGATTGTAAGCTCCAAAAGAAGCTGTTATATTGTTGCCTTCTGTTCTTGCATTTGTATAGGATTTAACTCTAAGACAATTACCATACGTACCTATATTTTTCTCGTCTATATTTCCAGAAAGATCAACATCCCATTTCACGACATTAATCTGTCCACCATCTAATTGGCTGACATCGCATCCCATTTTCTTAACAATGTCTGTGAATATTTTAGATAAAGCCTTAGCCGAAATGTCCGATTCGGGCAATGAAACTCTTGAATTAATAGCATAGCTGCCATCTTTCAGTTGACGATAATTATCACTTATATAGATATAATCGGTTTTTTTATTATTAGAACCAAGGAATTGTCCGTCTGAAGTGTAATAATCATCCATACCGTTAGGATCAACCAACATTACAGGATTATTATGACAATAGGCATAAGGACTAACATTGTAATACTTCTCACAATGCGGATCAATCCTATCCCATCTCGCGAGAATAGGGTCATGCTGACGAGCACCATAGTCGTATGTGTTAAGACCATGCATCAGGTCAAGCTCCTTGCCGTTGTACTTGTAAGGCTGAACGTCTGCCCCCTTAGAGGCAGTAGCATCAGCGTACGGGGCACCGAACGATGTGATATTATCGTTGAAGTTGTTCATCTTCCTTTGATTTGTCAGAATGCAAAGATATACATTTTTCATTATACTTCCAAACTTCTATGCTGTTTTTTCGATTTCAGGTTCAGAAAAAGAGTTTTCAAAAAACTCGTCACTCATCACCCGTAGCGCTATAAGTTGTTGTAGCATTGAGGTTTACAGCGTTGATTCGCCCTGTGCCACTCGTCACCACACTCATCACCAAAATCGTTGTATCTTGTTGAGAATGTGGATATTATACGCGCAATTTACCATCTCCCCACTCGTCACCCTAAAAAAGGTGACGAGTGAATCAGCCTTGCAACTTGTTCTATGTCAGAATGATATGCTATATGCTGGTGATGAGTGGGTGACGAGTGAAGTGAAATGAATCACCGCTGTAATTCTTTGATGCACACGTTATTACAGCGTTATGGGTGACGAGTTGACGAGTAGTGTAAAAATTCTGTTTTTCTATCTGTGAAAATAAGCAATACAACTCAAAAGCTGTTATGCCTCCGTTGATCCTTCGATATGCCTTCGTTCTGCCTTCGCTGTAGGTTCGCTTCTCCTTCGCTTTAGTTCCGCTTCTCCTTCGCTCCAAAACCGTTCCAAATCCGTTCCTATAAATGGGACTTACATGGGAGTCACAAGGGAGGAAGAAGGGAGTTACAACTTTTGAAATATAACACACCTTTGGTGTTATAACTGCTTGCAGATTGTTTATAAAGGAATTCGTCGAACTGCCGGTAAACATAATGTTTAAATGAAAGATGTACAAAGTAAATGGTTGGTGTTTTTATGGTTTATTATAATAATGTATCTTGCGGAACTTGCATTAACGAAAAATAAAAGTAAACAAAGCTCAGAAATAAGGATAAAAACAAGCACCCAACTGTTGAATCAATCGCTATTGAAAACAGTGGGTGCAAATACTAACTAACTACTAAATCATTTCTGGTTTAATTACTACTAACCTAACATTTATGAATTTGATGCAAAGGTAAATCTTTTAATTTATTTATGCAATTTATCCCGTTCCATATATATTCTTTTCTGTGTCAATGAGGATTGCCTCTGAATATTTGATACACGAGAAAAACTTTTGTTTACACAGTTTGGCAGAAAACAAACCATGAATTGCAGGTAAACTGTTTGATTTACTTGAATTCTATTATTTGAGAGCTTATAAGCTTCAACAGATAATTAATGAGAAATTTCTGCAGTTCCACACAATGGAAAATTATTAACTTGAATTTTGTCGAACTTACGTTGTTTTAATGGTAGTTTCAATAAAAAGGCTCATTTTGAGTGTTATAAATACGTTTGTGTTACACCGAGAAAACTTTATGTTACAAATCACAAGGGCTTATTTATGGAATTAACTTAACTTTGCACCCAGAAATTATAGACGGGTACCGCTCTACGAGTGACAAACCATTTTTCATTCGTGCGAAGAAGCACCCAGAAATTAGAAACGGGCAACGCTCTGTAAGCAAAAAACCATAAAACTATTCGCTAACGCAAATCAGAGTCGAAACCTTATCTTTAGGAATTAACATACACTATTTTTATGCCTCGTGTGAATAACCACGCACGTTGCAGTAAGGATTAATACGTACAGCCAAAAGCTGATACGCACTCCCTTATGTGAGCCAAAAGCTTGCAGAAGATAATGTATATTAACCTAACACAGATATACTAACACGGATTGGAATTATATTTCAATAACCATAAACATAAACTAAAACCAACGAAGGTATGAAATTTAAAAATCTACTTAGTTTAAGTGTAATGCTGTCTTGCGGTTTGGTGACTCAGGCACAGCAAGTCTTTCAAGAGCCTTTTGATGCAGAACAGACAAAAGCAGCATCAGATGTAGCTTTCTATGAGTTTATTAATCAGGAAGAAGGTGATGACTGGAAGATCAGCGACGGCGGATTCAAGGGTAAGGCTCTTTTCCTGAATAATGACGCTGGTACTCCAAATGACAATGCTACATGGCGTCGTGCCGTTAAGTTCCGTAACCTCCCACTTCAGGAGGGCAAGAGCTATCGTCTTACATACTATCTCAAGGGTAGCGTGTCAAGTGCGAAGGCAAGAGTATCTTTGATGCAGGGTGTTGAGAATGCTGATATCCCAGTAGGTTCACAGGCTGATATCACAAACATCGGCAGCGAATTCACAAAGTACTCACACGTTTACTACTTCAAGAGTAAGGCTGAACAGGATGCAGAATACGACAAGCAATGTGCAAGCAAGGAGGCATACAATGCAGCTAACAAGGACAAGTACTTCGCTTCTTTCAATATCTATAACCCAGGTGAGTTCTTCCTTGATGAGGTAACTCTCGAAGAGGCTGCTATTGCAGGAGCTTCATATAACGATGATGTTATATGTGTAGATCTCGGTCATCCAACAAATGCCGCATCTCTTGCATCACAGAAGGCATCAGGCAACTATCTGCTTGACAATAGCACAGCTACAGTAACTGTAAACGGCAAGGCTGTAGATATCCTGACTGTGGAGCTTCGCAAGGATGGTAAGCTCTATATATTCCTTGTTGATCCTGTTAAAAACGGTGAGGTTAAGGTTACATTCAAGAATCCAGATGGTCTTATCAAGTGTGACGACGGCTTCGAGCTTACAGAATTCACAGAGACCGCAGATATCAATTCTAATTTAACCGAAATTTATTCTGACATTTATACAGAGCCAGCACTCGAGTCTGTAACTCCACTTGACGGTTCATTCGCACTTGAGTCTAAGGATCTCAAGACTATCACTCTTACTTTCGACAAGAAAGTGTTTGCTAAAGGCGAATATGTTCCAAAGGCAACTTTGTCAACAGGTGCAGAGCTTACTCTGAAGACCACAGAAGAGACATCAAATACTCTCACATTCGAGTACAATGGTCCTGAGCTTGCAAAGGGTACATACTCAATCAAGGTTGAGAATATTGTAAGTGATCAGTCAACTCCAGCCAATGACATCGTTCTCACATATGAGATTGGCAAAATTAATCTTGCAAAGACTGAATATACTGAAATTGTAGATAAGACAGTTGCTGACTGTGAGAACGTAGTTCCTCTTGGATGGAAACTATATAACGGTGCAGAAGATATTCGTGAGAATGGAACGGAGTATAGTAGTGGTCCTCGTGGTTTCAACTTCACAGGCTCAACAGTTCCTGCTGCAATATACTTCCGTAGTGGTTTGGGCAACTCAGAAATTGGTTCTGCCGAGATTACTGAACCTGTAACAATTCCTGCAGGTGAAGTAGAATTCCGTGCATACTATGCTGCTTGGAAGAATCCTGGCTTCAAGCTCAAGATTACATTGACTGATGAGGCTGGTAATGAGGTTATTTCCAAGGAAGTTGAGACATTGGCAAATGCTAATGGTAACAGAACACTCAAATTTGACGAATATATTTACCGCTTCAAGTCAAATGGTGGTAAGTATAACTACAAGATTGAGACTGTAGATGCTGGTGTGGATCACGAGGCGCTCTGCGGTGGATTCAAGGTATTCACATATAAGGAGTCTGCAGGCGATAAGGTAGAGAGCGAGGTTATCCTCAATGAGACATTTGCTTCTTGTGGTGGCAATATGCCAGCAGAAGGCTCTGGTTGGATTGTTTACGAGAACAACAACCCACTCGCTGCTGGTAGCGGTCGTAGCGGTACTTCTGGTATCCTTAATCTTGGTACTGGTGGTATGGCAGCTGCATTCTTCGCTCGTGAGTGTGGTGCTAACGAGAATGGAAATATGCGTATCACATATGGTGAGCAGGAAGGTGGTCCTAAGCTCGAATTGAAACAGGGCACATACGAGATCTCATACAAAACCGCAACATGGAATGATGAAACTGGTAATGCCAACGGTACAAGTAAGGTATTCTTCCAACTTGTTGACGCAAGCACAGGTGATGCGGTTATAACCAAGGAGCATGTTAACAGCGCTGAAGCAAACTACAAGAATGGTGCTAGCGCTAATCCTAAGGTAGAGGCAGATAAGGTATCATTCAGCTTCACAACTGACGGTGGTACATTCATCCTGAAGGCTTGGGGTACACAGAACACCGTATGGGGTGACGTGAAGATTGAGAAACCAGGTTCAAAGGCTGCTAAGTACTATCAGAACCTTGCAGAGGCTGTTGAGCTAGCTAAGCAGGAAGCAGCATTGGCTGTTGATGAGAAGTACAATGGTAAGACAAAGGATGCCCTCAATGGTGCTATTACAAAGTATGATGTAGCAGATCCAAAGATGCACACCGATAAGGAATTCGATGCTGCTGTTAAGGAACTTGAGGCTCTTGTAAAGCAGTCTAAAGGTCGTCGTGCCAACATTGACAAGTATCCAACAAGCCTTGAGTCATTGCAGAAAGCTGTTGAGGAGGCTAAGGGAAGCAAGTATGCTAGTATCCCTGAGGTTGCTGATGCTGAAAAGTATTACAACGAAAACAAGGATGTTGACTACGTTAAGCTTGACGATGCAGCTCTTGCAAAGGCAGTTGAAGTTCTCGACAACAAGGCAAATCTTACATCTAATATGGTTAAGACCTGCTTGCCACTCGTTACAAA
>JAEEGG010010783.1_pt1 | contig 20090 bp, 11 predicted proteins | sample 9134161 | NCBI WGS metagenome assembly JAEEGG01 (sample SAMN16246543, study PRJNA631951) | gut metagenome | biome: gut microbiome; feature: rumen; material: CR-attached | host: Bos | place: Iran: Karaj | collected 2018-10 | reverse complement strand
GGCTGGGGAAGCGAAGAAAAAGTTGTGAAGTCGACGAATGGCGAAGAAGTGACAATGAAGGATTATCTTATGAGCCAGCTGAAAAACCTAGTGCTCTATGCTTCCATCATCATCGCCTTGATGCTGATTTGCTTCTCGCTCTGTATATTTATTGAAGATTATGTTCCTCAGCCAATTAGTGGCTTGGTCTCGTTGGCCGTCACCTTGATGGTTATGTCACCCTTCCTGTGGGCGGTGGCCTTCAAGCATAGCATGAAGAAAACTACCGGAAAACTGATGGCTGGGAGTCAATTCAACAAGAATTCCATCAAGTTGATTTTCATCTTGCGTATCATCATCGTTTGGGGTGTCGTTGTCAATATCAACAACCATTATCTGGATACTGAGTTTTGGGCTAGCCTGGGTTTGCGAAATGCTCCTAACCACCTGATTGCTTTGGGTTTGGCAGTCGTTTACATAGTCGTTCTTCGTGTGATTACGCCTGTGATGCATTGGTACGAGACTATTGAGCGCCGTTTCCTTGAAAACATGAACAAACGCGACACTTTGAAGTCGTTTGTGTTGCCTGAGGTGTTGCAGGAGAATTTCGCTATGGAGAAAATGGCTTTGAGTCCAAAGAGCCAATATGTAGGCAAACGCATACGCGAGACGGACTTCCGTCAAACGTATGGCACCAGCGTGGTGTGTGTTGACCGTGCCGATGAGTTTATCGACCTGCCGCGCCGCGACTTCATCTTGTTTCCTGACGACGAGGTGACTTTCATCGGTACCGAAGAGCAACTGGCCAAACTTAGACCTTTCGTTGAGGTGGAAGATGACGTGCTGATCAAGGAACGTCCTGAGAGTGATGTTGATATCCATAACTCAGTTGTGGGTCCGAACAGCCGTTTTGCGGGCGTGTCCCTTCATGATTCTGACCTGCTCAATCACTTCAATGTCATGGTAATTGCCATTGAACGCGACAAAGATTTCTTCCTTAACCCATTGTCCTCATTCGTGTTCCAACAAGGCGATATAGTGTGGTTTGTCTCCACTGAAACCAACGCCAAAGCATTGATTCAATACGCTTACGAAACAAAAACCGAACAACTAACAACTGATAACTGATAACTATGGAATCCTTACCTGCACTGTTTTCCGACCTCGCCTTGATATTGGTTACGGCTGGTCTCACCACGGTGATTTTCAAATGGTTGAAACAGCCTGTTGTGTTGGGCTACATCATTGCTGGCTTCTTGATCGGCCCTAATTTCGAATGGTTTCCTGTCATCAGCGACCATACGAGCGTGGAGACTTGGAGCGAAATCGGTATGGTGTTCATGTTGTTCGGTATCGGCTTGGAGTTCAGCTTCAAGAAGCTGAAAAAGGTGGGAGGGACGGTTGGCATCACCGCATTGACCGAGTTGGTGACCATGTGTGTGGTTGGATTTATGCTTGGAAAACTGTTGGGTTGGTCGCAGATGGACAGCATCTTCCTCGGCGCCATGCTTTCTATCTCGTCCACTACGATTATCGCTAAAGCCTTCGATGACATGAAGTTGCATCGTGAGAAGTTCAGTGGCAATGTCATCGGTGAGTTGGTGGTTGAAGACCTTGAGGCAGTTTTGCTCATGGTGGTTTTGTCTACATTGGCAGTAAGTAAGAGCTTTGATGGTATGCAACTGGTTTCCAGTATGTTGAAACTAGGATTCTTCTTGCTGGTTTGGTTTTTGGGCGGTATCTTCATCGTGCCTACCGTTTTGCGTTGGGCACGTAAGTTCATGTCGGAGGAAACCTTGACGGTATTCTCGGTGGGATTGTGCTTTATGATGGTTGTACTGGCCAATCTGGCTGGTTTTTCTTCGGCTTTGGGTGCCTTCATCATGGGCTCTATTTTGGCCGAAACGCTTGAGGCTGAGATGATTCATAAGGTCACTACTCCGATTAAGAATTTGTTTGGAGCCGTGTTCTTTGTCTCGGTGGGTATGATGGTCGACCCGAAGATTTTGGTTGAGTATTGGTGGCAAATATTGGTGATTACAGGTGTGTTGCTTCTCTTCAAGCCTTTGAGTAACGTGGCTGGCCGGTTGATAGCCGGTTTAGGACTGAAACAAGCCTTCCAAGGCGGTTTCTGCTTCAGTCAAATCGGTGAGTTTTCCTTTATCATCGCTTCGTTAGGACTTAGTTATGGTGTCATCGATGAGTTCTTGTATCCTATCATCGTTTCAGTGTCTATCATTACGACTTTCCTTACGCCGTATGCCATCAAGGCGGCAGTCCCGACTTACCAATGGGTGAGCACGCATCTTTCAGAGAACTGGCTGAATCATTTTGAAAACAGGGAGAGTGGCATCAAGGTGAAGAGTGGCGAGAAGGTGAGCATGGCTAGCTTCATTGGACGGCAGTTCAAGCATATCATCATCTACATCGCCATTATCATAGCGTTGATTTTCATCTGTTTTTGGGCGGGTTCCTTAATCATGATTTATGTGCCAGGTTTGTGGGGTAACGTCATCGCAGCGGTTATCACTTTGGCTTTGGTGTCACCTTTCCTATGGGCCATTGGTTTCAGGCATACTCTGGTTAAGACGACGCATAAGTTGATGGAACACAGTAAGTTCAACAAAACATTGATTCTTTCGATTTTCATCTTACGCTTCATCATCGTATGGGTGGTGGCCGCCTCGGTTTTGCGTCATTTCTTCAATGAAGCGTTTTGGCTTCGTTTGGGCGTAGGTGCTTCATTTGGTCGTTGGATTAATGTGGCTATGGCATTGGGATACACCCTTTTGCTTCGTGTAGTGAGCCCGGCGATGAACTTTTACAAGCGCATTGAGGATAATTTCCTTGATAACCTTAACAAGAGACAGTCGTCGCAAGTGTTCGCTATCCCTGAGATTTTGCAGGAAAACTGCCATTTGCAGAAGATGACGCTGAGTCCAGATAGCCCTTATTCAGGTAAAATTATCAGGGAGACAGATTTCCGCGACAATTATAATGTGAGCGTGGTGAGCGTGGAGCGTGGCAAACAACTTGTCGAATTGCCTAAGTCTGATTTTCAGCTTTTTCCGTACGATAAGATTACTTTTGTGGGGCATGAAGACCATTTGAGGCTATTGCTGCCACGTGTGGAATTGTTTGACGAGCAGTTGATTCAGGAGCATGAGGAGAGCGAAGTGGATTTGTACAAGGTGGAAGTGCGACCCATCAGTCCTTACGTTGGCGTGGCTTTGATGGACTCTGGCTTGGCCGAGAACTTTGATGCCATGATTATTGCCATCGAACGCGACGGCCATTTCATTTTGAATCCGTCTGCGAGAATCACGTTCCAACCTGCTGATTTGGTGTGGTTTGTGGCGCAAAAGGAAAAGGCTGAGATCCTGATGAATTATAATCCGGACGAAAGATGATTGTCTGTATCGCCGAAAAGCCAAGCGTCGCCCGCGACATCGCCAAGGTGTTGGGAGCCAACACCACTCATGAGGGTTACATGGAGGGCAATGGCTACCAGGTGACTTGGACCTTCGGTCATCTCTGTACCCTGAAAGAGCCACACGATTACACCGACCAGTGGAAAGCATGGGCTTTGAGCCGACTGCCGATGATCCCGCAACGGTTTGGCATTAAACTGATTGCGGACAAAGGTGTTGAGAAACAGTTTAAGGTCATCGAGTCGTTGTTTCAAAAGGCTGACGAAATCGTGAACTGCGGTGATGCTGGGCAGGAGGGCGAGCTCATCCAGCGTTGGGTGATGCAAAAGGCCGCAGTAAAGTGTCCGGTAAAACGTCTTTGGATTTCATCTTTGACTGAGGAGTCCATCAGGGAAGGTTTCAAGACTTTGAAAGACCAGGCTGATTATCAATCACTTTATGAAGCAGGTCTCTCACGTGCCATCGGCGACTGGCTCTTGGGCATGAATGCCACGCGGCTCTATACCTTGAAATATGGTCAAAACCGACAGGTGTTATCTATAGGTAGGGTACAGACGCCCACTTTGGCCTTGATTGTCAACCGATACCATGAAATCGTGAACTTCAAGCCAGAGGCCTATTGGGTGTTGTCTACCATTTATCGCGACACGACCTTCACTGCCACTAAAGGCAAGTATGGTTCAGTTGAGGATGGTCAAAAAGACTTGCAAAGCGTTGAAGGAAAAGAGTTTACAGTGACCGATATTTCCACCAAGAAAGGCACGGAAGCTCCGCCAAGGTTGTACGACTTGACTTCGTTGCAGGTGGAATGCAATAAGAAGTATAATATGTCCGCAGACCAGACCTTGCAGACTATCCAGAGCCTTTACGAGAAGAAATACACCACTTATCCGCGTGTCGACACCACTTATCTGAGTGATGACATCTATCCCAAGTGCCCCGACATTTTGTCGAAACTGACCAATTATGCCGAATACACCGCGCCTTTGGCAGGCAAGAAGCTGCCCAAAAGCAAGAAGGTGTTCGACAACAGCAAGGTCACCGACCACCATGCCATCATCCCGACGGGTGTGGTGCCGACGGGGTTGAGTTTTGCCGAGCAGCAAGTCTACGACGAGGTCTGCCGCCATTTCATTGCTGTGTTCTATCCCGACTGCCAGTTTGCTACGACAACAGTGTTGGGCAAAGTGGAGGAGGTAGAGTTCAAGACCTCGGGCAAACAAATCTTAGTACCGGGCTGGCGCGAGGTCATCAAGCCAGTGAAGCAGGAAGAGGAGAAGAAGGAAGGGCAGGAGGACGAGGAAAAGACCTTGCCTATCTTCACTAAGGGCGAACATGGTCCCCATCAGCCGCAGCTGGCTGAGAAGTGGACTTCGCCGCCGAAGCCATATACTGAAGCCACACTGCTTCGAGCCATGGAAACGGCAGGCAAGTTGGTTGACGACGAGTCGTTGCGCGAAGTGATGAAGGAAAACGGTATTGGGCGTCCTTCTACACGTGCCGCCATCATAGAGACCTTGTTCAAGAGGAACTATATCAGGAAGGTACGCAAAAGCCTTGAACCCACGCCGACGGGTATCGAGCTTATCGGCCTCATCCATGAAGACCTGCTGAAGAGCGCCGAGCTGACGGGCATTTGGGAGAAGAAACTCCGTGAGATAGAACAGCACAAATACGAGGCACGACAGTTCCTCGATGAATTGAAGCAGATGGTGACGGAGATTGTCACTACGGTGATGCTGGATAATAACAACCGGCGTGTTACGACAATGGCACCGGAAGCAAAGCCTAAGAAGGCTGCTCCCAAGAAAAGTACTGCTCCCAAAGCGAAGAAAACTACGGAAGGTATAGATTCCAGCCAACGCACAATCCCTCCTGGGAATGACATGCCTTCCGAACAGAAAAAGCCTTCAGAAGGCATGTCATTCCAGCATAAGGCAGTGGGAGAGCGGGAATCTATGCCTTCTGATACAAATCCTGATGCCATCATCGGCCAGCCTTGCCCGCTCTGTGGCAAAGGACATATAATAAAAGGTAAGACCTCTTACGGTTGCTCCGAGTGGCGGAATGGTTGTGGGTGGAGAAAGGCGTTTTAGACGCATTCGTTGGTATATTTTCTTCAATCATCAATCTATAGAAAATCAGCCAAAATCGATAAAAATGTTTGATTTTGGCTGATTTTCTAAAAGAATGATTCAAGTGTAACTATTTCATTTACATGTAATCTATGTTTTGAATCTGTTGCTCCAATAGTTGTGACAAGTGTGACATAGATGGAGTGGCTGGGCTTGTGGATTTTGGCATTTTTTAGGGCGGATATTTGCTTTGTAAATTCCTCGACATCGTCGTTTGACAAGGTGTATTTGCCCTCCGAGAATTTCATCTCGCAGATATAGTCGGCCCGCTCGGCGGTGGCCGGGATTATCAGGTCCACTTGGACTCCTTCGCCATCAGGTGTTTTACCTTTCCAGCTGAATGGCGTTGCATATTCTTTTATGCGAAGCGCGTCAGCGAGTTTGGGCATGTGCTCCAAAACTAAAAGTTCGAAGGTGTTGCCAGCCCATGTGTAGAAGGGTCTGCTTCTTTGCAAAGAGCGCCAAGAGGTAAAGTCGGAGTTTTCGACAAAGCGCAAGTAGAATAGGGTGAAGAAATCGACCAACTGATAAACAGTCTGCTTCCTGGGGCCGCCAAATAGAGTATAGCTCCTGATGATGCCAGAGTCTATAAGATTTTCGAGAATGTCGGAGAAGGTGCCGCCTCCTTTCTTGTCGACGGCTTTGAGTAGTTCATCTCGTGTCATCCCGTAAAAGCGTTTGCCCAATTGACGGATGACTTCGATGTATATTTCGGAACTTGAATAGAGTCCTGTGTAAACATCCTTGAATTCCTGTCGAGCTTTATTCTTGTCGAAATAGATGGCGTTGATGTTATCAGCCATCGTCCTGTCGGGTCGGATGCTGTCCATGTAGAAAGGCACGCCACCGATAACCATATAGGTAAGGGCGATTTCGTATCTTGATAGATGAAAACCTCGTTTGATCCAATATTTTTCACACTCCTTGAGGGTGAAGGGCTTGAGGAAGATGCGTTCGGTGATTCTTCCGTAGAGTCCCCCATAATCGCGCATGACGTTGTCGACCATCCAACTGGTGGCAGAGCCGCATACGATGAGGAAGATGTCTTTGCGTTTTCTGGCCCATGAATTCCAAAAGTGTCCGAGTTCTTCTAGTAGTTCTGATGACTGAGGGCCAGCGAGCCAAGGCAGTTCATCGATGAAGACGACTTTGCGACGGGAGCGTTTGCTCTGCAATAGCTTCTTCAAAAGCATTAAGGCTTCCATCCAACTTGTCGGACTCGGGTTTCCTTCCGATAGACCGTATTCCTTAAGGCTGTTATAAAAATGTGCCAATTGTTTCTGCCTGTACGACTCAACCTTCTCAGGGCTGTCTTTATCAATCTTTTGGTAGAATCCGACAGCCATAAAGGTGATTTTATTTCCAAGGGCTTCTTCGATGAGAAATGACTTGCCGACACGACGACGCCCGTAAATGGCAAGAAACTCAGAACGCTCTGATGAATAAAGCCTCGAAATAGTAGCGAGTTCTTCTTCTCTTCCAATAACTGAAGATGGGTTCATTATTATGCTAATTAATTGCTGCAAAGATAAATAAATATATTTATATGATATAAAAAATCAGCCAAAATCGATAAAAATGTTTGATTTTGGCTGATTTTCTATGAAGTTTTCTTTTCAAAATTAGCTTTTTTGTGAAACTAATTGTTGAAAAAAGCGGCTTACGGTCGCTCTGAGTGGCGAAATGGTTGTGGGTGGAGGCAGGTGTTTTAATCAATCTCCAAAGTCTTCTTGCAAATCTCAATCTCCTCAGGGTCGCCGGTGTACTTGCCGAGGTCGTCGCTGAGTTTGACCACTTTCTTCCATGTACGCTTTTCGGTAATCTTGGCCGCCGTGAGTTTCACCACGATATTCATGGCTTTCACGTTGTCGACGTCGCAGGTGAGGTGGGTGCCAATGCCGAACGAATCAAGCATCCTACCGTTGACAGCCTCATGGATGGCGATGGCTTCGTCCACATTCAGACCGTTGCTGAAGATGATGGACTTCTGCGCCGGGTCGATGCCGAGTTCCTTGTATTTGTTGATGATTTCCTCCAATGCCTCGTAGTTGTCGCCGCTGTCGACGCGCAGTCCGTCAAACAGTTTGGCATGCAGCGTGGTGAAGTTCTGGAAAAAGGCCTTGCGGGTGTAGGTGTCGTAGAGGAACACACCCAAGCTGCCTGCATACACTTCTTGCCAGTAGTCCATGGCGAGATAGTTGGCTTCGTTGTAGCCGTAGAGTGAGCAGGTCTCGATGAATTGGTGGCTCATGGTGCCAATGGGGGTGAGGTCGTACTTCATGGCTAGCAGCACATTAGAGGTACCAACGAAACAAGTCTTGGTGAACTGCTTTTGTGCCTCGATGAAGCTGCGGATGACCAAGTCTTGATGTTCAAACGAGAAACGGCGACGCGTGCCGAAGTCGCTGAACTTCACGCCATTGCCGATGAGGCGAATACCCTTAGCGTAGGACTTTTGGTATTCCTTCTCAGCATCGTAGTGTTCAAACTCGCCTTTCAGTTCGTGCATCATCTCGGAGACAGTGGCCAAGATGGGCATCTCCCAAAACACGGTGCGCCACAACAGGCCCGTGACGGTGATGTGCAGGTGCCCTTCCTCGTCTTGGCTCACCTCGACTTCGGAGGGCCGCATGTGGAAGCCTTTCAGGAAGGTGAAGAACCACAGCGGGAAATAGTAGCATTTCCGTTTCATGAAACGCACTTCCTCGTCCGTGATTTTGATGTTACCGTAAAGGTCGAATTGTTCGCGCAACTTCTCGGCAAAGCCTTTGGGATAGACCGTGTTGTTGCGGTCGACGAAGGTATATTGTCCCATGGCGCGGGGAAACTTCTGCAGGTAAGCGTAGCACACGCTGAAGGTGTAGAGGTCGTTGTCTAAAAGGCTGGTGATGATTTGTCGCATGGCGAAGATGTTATTTCAAGATTTAAAATTCAAAGATTTAAAATTCAAAGATTCAAAAATTCCTCATTACAATTTGCTAACAATACTCCTAACTTTATCCGATATATACTTCACAGAATTGGTCGTGTTTTCAAGCACCTGCACCAAGTCTTTACGCTTGATGATCTCGGTGAGGGTGTAGTCTTTTTGGAAGAGCTTGCTGATGCAGCTTCCGTAGAGTTCGTCGTTGTCGTGCTCCAAAGTCTTGATTTCATGGCAGAGCCGGGCAATCTCTTTGCGATTGTCGTAGAGTTGGGGCAGGTCACGGATGATGAGACTAAGGTTCTCTGCGGCAAACATGATGTTCTCCGCCATGGTAGTGAGGTCTGCATCCACAGCTAGGAAACGACGGGTAAGGACGATGTTGGCCGAATCGTCGATGCGGTCGAGGAAGGTGTCCATCATCTCGGCAAGTTCGTGTACGTCGTCGCGGTCGAAGGGAGTGAGCACGGTGGCAAAGAGTTGGCTGTAGAAGTCGCGCAGCACCTTGTCGCCTTCGGTCTCACAGACCTTGATGTCTTTTCTCAAAGCTTCGAGCTGGTCAAGATTGGTCTCCAAGAGCATCTGCCTCAAAAGCGTGGCAGCCTTGTCAATGTATGCTGCCTGCTGCTGGTAGAGCGGATAGAACTTCTTTTCCTTAGGGACGAAAAACTGGAAGAAACTGCTGAGACTCATGGCATTACTTGACTAAGAGGTGAAACAACAGGTTCAAAATACCGCCGATGATGAGCGGCACAGGGATGGTGAGGATCCACGACAGGATGATACGCTTGGCCGTGACCCATTTCACTGATTTCATGCCGTCGGTGAGACCTACGCCGATGACGCCACCGGTGATGGTGTGCGTCGTGCTGACGGGGATGCCAAGGAATGATGTGGCAATCAGAGTGGTGGCACCGGCAAACTCAGCCGAGAAACCTCTGACGGGTGTTATCTTTGCCAAGCCGCCGCCCATGGTCTTGATGACATTCTTGCCGCCAATCAGGATGCCTAACGACATGATGATGTAACAAGTAACGGCCAGTGTGTCAGGGATATGGAAGCTTTGGCTGCTGTCGTAGAAGTTGCTGATGAATTCTTGCATGGCGGGGCTGACGCCCTTTGTGGTGAATACGCTGGCCATCAGCACGGCGATGATACCCATAGTCTTGGGCGCATCATTTGAGCCGTGACCGATGCAGAAAGCTGCTGTGGAGAAGTGCTGCAGCACCTTGAAGATTTTGTCGACCCTCTTGCGTTGGCTGTTCTTGAAGATCCTCAGAAAGAAGCATTCGAGGAAGAAACCTAGGAACAAACCGATGAGTGGGGAAAGGACGATGAAAGCCAGGGTGATGATGATGGGTGTCATGTGCAGCACATTGCTGCCATTGACGAACCATGCAGCGCCTATGATGCCGCCGATGAGGGCGTGCGAGGTGGAGATGGGCATGCCGCTTTTGGTGCAGACTGCCACCCAAATGGCAGCGCCCACCAACGCAGACAAGATGAGGTAGGGGTCAATGACGGCTTGGTCGGCGAAGTTGGCCATGGTGTTACCCACGGCAAACTGCTGATTGAGGATCAATCTGATGAAAATAAAGGCCATGAACTCCCAAAACGAGGCCCACAAGATGGCCTGCACGGGCGTCATCACCTTAGTGGCGATGATGGTCGAGATGGAGTTGGCCGCGTCGTTCATGCCGTTCAGGAAGGTGAAGATGAAGGCAAGGACGATGGAGAGGATGATGGCTATGGTCAAGAGGTTCATCACGATTCTTTTATTAAAAGGCTTTTAACGGTACCGGTCACCTCTTTGGCGCGGTCGGTGGTGTCTTCCACCACTTGGGCGATCTCCTTGGATTTCAACAGCTCAATCTCGTCCTTCTCGTTGTTGAAGAGGTAGGAAATGTAGTCGCCATAGATATCGTCGACGGCATGCTCGATAAGGGTGACCTTTTGGCACAACTCACTGATTTTTTGGTGGTTCTTTCCGAGGTCGTCGAGCAGGTTAAAGACCTCCATGATAATGGTGGCATCTTCGTGGATATTGTCCACGATTTCCTTGATCTGCTTGTCGATTTTCTTGGGGTTGTACATCAGGATGGTCTTGGCCGAATGGTTGATGAAGTCGAGGAACTTGTCGAGGTCCATGGCCAAGGAGTTCATGTCCTCGCGGTCGAAAGGCGTGACAAAGGCCTCGTTGAGTTCGATGTAGAACTCGCGCAGCAGCTCGTCGCCGGTGGTCTCCTGTTTCTTGATCATGCGGGTGAGTAGCTTGCGTTCCTCAGGATCGTCGCTTTTGACCAGTTCCTTGAGGTATTTGGCGGCAATCTGCGCCGTCTCTGCCTGCTTGGCATAGGTGGGGAAGAAGTGCTTTTCGCGGTTGCTTCCTCTGGTGAAAAGGTTGTTCAGTGCCATTTTCGAAATGGGTTTGAATTTTGGGGCAAAGATAATGAAAAATAGAACGGATTTCTTTTTTCAGAATAAAAATTTGAAAGTGTTGGCTCTATTCGTAAATTTGCAGCCTGAAATAGAGATTTATTGATGAGATTAAGGTTTTTATTTTTATTGGCATTCACCGCTTTGGCTTGGACATTGAAAGCCCAAGACTACAAGGTGCTTAGCATGGAATCGCTGCCATTGGATATGACGGCGCGTGAGCATATCAAGCAGGATGAACGTGGACGGCAATGTGCCGTGTTTCGCATCGCCACGCAGAACATAACGCCCGAACAGCGTATGGGTTTCCATTTCGAGTGCGATTGGAATTCGTTTGTCGTGGAACGTCAGATTGTCGACGGACAGATTTGGGTTTGGGTTTCGCCAGGACTGAAAACGTTGAAGATCAAGCATACCACATTGGGTCAATGGGACTTGCATACTTCCAATTACGCCATCACGGTGGAGGCCCTGCATACCTATAAGATTGTGCTTCAAGGAACGGCAACGGCATCCAACACAAATGCCATAACGAAGCAATTTTTAGTGTTCGACATAACTCCAAAAGACGCTATGCTGACGGTGAATGGAACCCCATGGCCTGTGATTGACGGTGTTGCGCAAAAGATGGTCGATTTCGGGACCTATGAATACCGCATTGAGGTGAAGGACTATCATGCGGTTACGGGGAAGGTGGATGTGTATGACCCTGACAATAAGGTTACTGTAAAGAAAAGCCTTGCTCCTGCCTTCGGTTACTTGAAGATTGAGGGGGATAGGGACATCCTCTCCAAGGCTTCGGTATATATCGACAATGCCAACGGCTCCGATGCCTTGCAGTCGCCGCAAAGGTTGGGCAGCGGTCAACACGAGGTTCGTATCCTGCATCCCATGTACCAAGCTTACCAACATACGGTGACTATTAAGGACAACGAGACCTACACCTTAAAGGTAAATCTCAACGCCAACTTTGCCAACGTAACCTTGAAAGTGGATGCCGATGCCGAGATTTGGGTGAACGGCGAGAAAAAGGGAATCCGCAGTTGGACGGGTAACCTTGAGGCGGGCAGCTACATCGTGGAGTGCCGCATGAAAGATTGTAAACCTACACGAGAGGAAATGGACATCACTGCCGACATGAACGGACAGACTTTGACCTTGCCAGTGCCGCAGCCTCTCACTGGGATGCTTGTACTGAACTCCACCCCAGCCATGGCCGAAATCTACATTGATGGCGAACGCAAGGGCGAGACGCCGATGCGCATCAACAAACTCAATGTGGGCAAGCATAGTCTGCGGTTGGTGAAGGAAGGCTACAAGCCTTTAAACAAGTCGTTTAACATAGAGGATGGCAAGACTTTGGAATTGGAAGAGAAAATGGAGGCCGAGGCGCCAGTGGTCGTGAACCCCGAAAAACCCAAGAAAGAGGAAAAGCTTAATCCTGAGAAAGAAAAGCCTGCGAAGCCCACCACGCCAAGTGTGTGGTTTGCCACTGCGAATGTTGCCTATTCCTTGGCTCCGCAAGCCTCGTTTGGCTTCAGTGTGGGGCAGGTGAAGCGGTTCGGGTGGTTTTTTAGTGCCATGAGCAATTTCGGTTTCAAGGCGATGCAATACAACTACATTGCTGATGCAAACGGTTATGTGGATGGAGAGTATCCTTATTACACAGGCAAAAAATGCAATATGCGTATTTCCGTGATGGGAGGAGCCATGATGAAGGTGGCCGAACCGTTGTATCTCCGTGCAGGCGTGGGCTATGGGCAGCGTGTGAAGAGTTGGTACATCTCTGACGGTCGGTTGGTGAAGATGTCAGATGACAGTTGGACGGGTGTGGATGTCTCGCTTGGAGCGCAGTTGCATCTGAAGGGTTTTGTTCTCAGCCTTGAGGCGGTGACAACGAGCTTTAAGGACGTGGAAGCGAAAGTGGGAGTGGGGTATAGTTTTTAGTAAGTAGATGTTCAGTTGGGAGGTGGGAATGCAGAATGCAGAATGCTGAATGTAGTAATGAAGAATGAAGAATGTAGAATGAAGAATGAGGAATGCTGAATGAGGAATGAAGAATGCAGAATTTTTGAATCTTAAATCTTAAATTTTGAATTTTGAATTTTGAATTTTAAATCTTTGAATTTTTGAATTTTGAATCCAGATATATGAAAAAACCAAACATAATCTTGTTGCTCCTCATGGTGTTGGCTTGCTTGGCAGCTTGCCACAAGGACAAGGAAATGGACGTGAAGGAGGCCGTTGTCTCGAACGAGGAGATGACCGTTACCGAGACCCAAGCCCATTTTTCGTGGCAGGTTGACTTTGCTGGGCAATTCCAGACGGGCGTGGAGGTGAGCCAAAACGAGAACTTGGCTGACTTGAGACGTGTGGAGGCCTCGAAAGAGGAGGACAAGTTTGTGGCCGTTGTTGACAGCCTCACGGAAGGAACGACTTATTATTATCGTTTCGTAGTGTGGAACAAGTTTGGAAGCTCGGAGCAGTCTGTGGGCAACTTCAAGACCATGGAAACGCCTCCGACACCAGGTCAAGATACAACTTATTATGATATCACTGTGTCCGTTAACCTTCCTGAAGGCGGCACGGCAACGGGTGGCGGCCGCTTTGCCGAAGGTGACACTTGTAGAGTGATTGCCACTGCCAACGAGGGCTATGTTTTCGTGAATTGGACCGAAAACGATAATCCTATCGATACCAATTCCGTTTATTCCTTTGTTGTGAGTAGTGACCGTGAATTGGTGGCGAATTTCCGTGAGGAGGACGCTGTTTTGTATACCGTGATTACGAAAGCTGAGCCAGTAGAAGGCGGCATGGTGACAGGTGGCGGTACATACGAGGAAGGCAGGGAGATTGAGCTGAAAGCAACGGCGAACACGGGCTACACCTTCATCCAGTGGAATGACGGCAGCACCGATAATCCTCGCACGGTGACGGTGACAGCTGACGTCACCTATACAGCATATTTTAATCATGACGAATACGAGATTAAGGTGGAGTGTCAGCCTGAGAATGGTGGCACGGCAACGGGCGGTGGCAGGTTCCATTATGGCGATACGATTGCGCTGAGTGCCACGCCAAATGCTAACTTCAATTTTGAGGGTTGGAGCGATGGCTGCACTGACAACCCTCGTGAGGTCGTCGTTACAGGTAATGCCACCTACAAAGCCGTCTTTAGCGAGGCAGGTGCGGTTTATTACAATGTGGCTACTCATGTCTATCCTGGTGACTATGCTGGCACGGTGACAGGGGGTGGCCCTCACCCAGAAGGCTCACAAATTCAATTGTCGGCCAATGCCAACACCGAGGCTGGCTACCTCTTTGAAAAATGGGATGACGGCAACACCGACAACCCACGTACCATAACGGTGAACTCCGACATGGAGTTTACGGCCTTCTTTAAGAAGAAAACTTATACGGTCACAGTGCAAGCAGGCACTGGTGGTGCAGCACATATCGGGGATATGAGCGGTACGATAGAAGCCACCTTTGAGCACGGCGAAAGCTGCACGGTACATGCAATACCCGAAACAGGCTATAGCTTTGTGAATTGGACGGAAAACGGCACTGAGGCTTCCACCGACGATAATTACAGCTTTATTGTGACTAGTAACCACAATTTGGTGGCGAATTTCCAACAGCAACAACAGCAGCAATATTGGATTGACACTTCGGCGGAGCCAACAGGTAGCGGCACCGTTGGTGGTGGTAACCGTTATTATAATCATGGCGAGCAATGCATTTTGACAGCCATGTCTAATAATTATGAGCAATATGGGTTTGACTATTGGACTAAGGATGGCTCAACCTATCCTGGCGGAGCCTCCATCACTTTCATGGTGACAGAAGCGGCTACTTACACGGCGCATTTCTGTTTGAAGCAATACACGGTTAGTGTGTCAGCTAGTCCAAGTAATGGTGGCATTGTGAGTGGCGGTGGCACATATGCTTATGGACAATCTTGTACGGTTGATGCCTCAGCCAGCAATGGCTATATCTTTTTAAACTGGACAAAAGATGGTTACCATGTTTCCTCCAATGCGAGTTATACCTTTAACGTAACAGGTTATTGTTCTTTAACGGCTCACTTCATAACACAATCACAAGCACCATTGGGTGCAATTAATGGTGTATTCTCAATAAATGAAACAGAACAAGCATGGTTCTCTCAAGGCAACCTTCAATACCAAGCTTCCTCAAATACATGGAAATTTGCTGAGAATCAGTATGATTATTTAGGTCAGGCCAATAGCAATATTTCCTCGACATCTAGTGGTTGGATAGATCTATTTGGATGGGGCACGAGTGGATGGAATTGTGGGAACACATACTATCGTCCATGGAATTCTGAAAATGACAATGGGAATCTTTATGGCCCTCCTGGAAATAATGGCCTAACTGGCAGTTATGCTAATTCTGACTGGGGTTATTATAATTCAATTAGTAATGGTGGTAATATATCTAACATGTGGCGTACTCTGTCTTCATCGGAATGGGGCTATGTTTTATGGGGTCGATATACTCCATCTGGCATTCGCTACGCCAAAGCACAGGTGAACAATGTGAATGGCATAATATTATTGCCCGACAATTGGAGTAACAGCTATTACACATTGAATAATACCAATCAAGATGGTGCGAGTTTCAGTAGCAATGTGATTAATTCCTCAACATGGACAAATTCACTTCAGTCTTATGGAGCGGTATTCCTGCCTGCTGCAGGTTGTCGCAACGGAACTTCGGTCTTCTATGAGGATAACATCGGTTATTATTGGTCAACTTCTCCTGTGTGGGGTAGCAATGCATCGTCATTGTCATTGTACTTAAACGAAACCACTATAAATAGTAGTTATCACAGTAATCCTCGTTTTATAGGTAGTTCTGTCCGTCTAGTTTATCCCATCCAGTAATTTTTTCTTGCCTGTAAAACAAAACATTAACGAAGTTAATAATATTATATGAATCTATAATACCCGTCCTCCCGAATTTGCAATTCGGGAGGCGAGAATATCAGCATTTGCAATGCGGAAAAACAACGATACGTTGCTGCCGTGGTATTTCGACAAGCTCAGCAACCATACGACAGTCCTACAGCCTAACGGTGGCGTTGTAGGGCTATTACACCGTGGCAGCCGCAGGATTAATGTCAAATTCGTGGGGGATTTATGGTGATTCGTGTTCGCAAAACAGATCCGTTTGCAAGTTTCAGGTTTTTTTGCGTAAATTTGTCGCCATAAAACTACTATCGTCATGCAAGCAAGAAAATATCCCATTGGCATACAGACATTTTCGGAAATTAGGAAAGGCAATTATGTTTACATCGACAAGACCGACCTTGTGTGGAACATGGTGCATGAGGCCAAATACATCTTCCTCAGCCGCCCTCGCAGGTTTGGCAAGAGCCTGCTCTCCACAACGTTAGATTCGTTTTTTCAAGGCAGGAAAGACCTGTTTGAGGGATTGAAAATCATGGAATTGGAGAAGGAATGGGAGAGTTATCCCGTCATTCATTTGGATTTGAGCGACGCTAAGAACCAAGAGTCATCGGATGGCTTGCGCGATGCGCTTTTGTTATTGTTGAAGCCTATTGTTGACGAGTATGGGCGCGATGAGGATGAAAAACTGCCAGGAGCACTTCTAAAAGGTCTCATTCGTCGAGCCTTTATGAAAACGGGCAAACAGGTGGCTGTCATCATCGACGAGTATGATGCCCCATTATTGGATGTGCTACACGATGAGCGGCTGAAAGAGTTCCGCATCGTCATGCAGGAGTTCTTCCAACCATTGAAAGCCAGTGATGCCATGGTCAAATTCTGTTTCATCACAGGCATCACTAAATTCAGCCAGTTGAGTATCTTCTCTACCATCAACAACCTGCTGAACGTCTCGATGCAGCCGGAATATGCCGCCATTTGCGGTATCACCGAGGAAGAGTTTGCTACCGACATGGCTCCAGACATCGCCATGCTGGCAAAGGTGTACGAGTGTACACCAGAGGAGATGCATGCCAAGCTAAAACTGCAATATGACGGCTATCGTTTTGCTGATGTTTCACCTGATATTTACAACCCGTTCAGCTTGTTGAAGTGTTTTGGACAGAGGAAAATAGCCAACTATTGGTTCGAGAGTGGCACGCCGACTTTCCTCATTAGGCAGATGCAGCATTTCAGGACTGACATCATGGGGATGGATCGCATCGAGGCTTCTGACACTTCCTTCGACCGTCCCACGGAAGCCATGGAGAACGCCCTGCCGCTGCTTTACCAAAGCGGCTATGTCACCATCAAGGATTATGAACGCGAAACAGAATCCTACATCTTGTCGATTCCCAACAAAGAGGTTCGGGTTGGACTCATCGACGGCCTTATCCCAGCATATATAGGCTTGGACGGCAGCTCGGTTAAGGATGGCTTTGCCTTGAAGCTTTACCGTGCGCTTCGTAGAGACGACATGGTGACAGTTATGGACGAAATGAAGGCTTTCCTTGCTGGCATCCCCTATGTGGAAGGTTTCAAGAAAAAACTGGAAGAAGCGGCGGCATCGGAAGGTTTCTACGAATACACTTTCTGGCTGATATTCAATATGCTGAACGTGTATGCTCAGACCCAGGTGAAATGCCATGGCGGGCGCATCGACTTCGTGGTGCAGATGCCCGACACCAACTACGTCTTCGAACTGAAAGTGAACGGCACGGCACAGGAAGCTCTTGACCAAATCAACAGCAAGGGTTACGCGCTGCCCTATCAGACCGAAGGAAAAAAAGTCGTCAAAGTCGGAGTGAGGTTCAATCGTGAGTCGATGACTATTGAGGACTACATTGTCGCCTAATTTGCACGCTCAATAGTGTGAAATTCTATTGATAACAATATTGAATTAATGGTTAATTTGCAGTATATGAAGAAATTATTACTCTCTCTATTCCTTTTTCTAACCGTTGTTGCGGCTTCGGCCCAAGATGTGAAGCAGACTCGCGCCGTCATGAAACAGGTGCAGGCAGCCTCCGACCGTTATCTTTTTGCCTCCGCTACGGCTGATTCGTTGGATCAAGCCAAAGCCAGTGCCGTGCAGCAGCTGGCCAGCCAAATCATGACCAACGTGACATCGTATTCCAATTACGACCTCAGCCACCGTTTCGAAAACGGCGACATTGATGAGACTGTGCTGTTCAATCAAGTTTCGGAGACCTTTACCAATGTCCGCCTCACGGAGTATCAGACACTCGTCGTGGGCAAGCCCGACAAGAAAAACAAGACATACACGGTCTTCGTCTATATCGACAAGGGCAAGGTCAGGGAAATCTGTGAAGAGTTAGAGGAACGCGAGAAGGAGGCGCAGAAGGAAAGAGAGGAAAAGCTGGCCACCGATGTTCGCCATTACTATTCCGAAGGCTGCAAGGCGGTGAAGGATGTCAGGATAGGCGATGCCTTGAAGTATTGGTATTGGAGCTATGTGCTCAGTCTCGGGACGAATATCACCATCGAGCAGGGGGGTAGGAGAGAACCCGCTGCCCGCCTCGTTGAAACCCAAATCGAGAACCTGCTGAATGCCATTCGCGTGACTCCTGTGGCCTATCAGCAAGTGCCCATCAACGATTTCCAGAACAAATACACGGTGATTTTGAATATCGAATATGTCGATGAAGGCGTAACCAAGAAGGTGACCAACCTCGACTACAAATACAACGACGGCATCACTTCCGACCAAGGCGGCCCTCGCGTCAGAGACGGTGTGGGCACTTTGGACTTGCAGTATGAGGACACAAGCGAAGTCGATTTCTACATCACCTACAGATATGATGAAAACGAGACCCCACCCGACATCTACGAAATAATCAAGACCAAAGGCAACAAGACCTTCGCAGCGGCCACCAAACGTGTGGTCATCCCTGATTTGCTGCGCGAAAACTCAGTTGAGCCAGTGGTGGAGTCGGCTGAGGAATCCCAACTGATTGACACTTTGGCCGCCGAGCCTACTAGCGAAAAGTATGAAACTGTCGCTCACGACCATGATGAAATCTTGAAACGCATCCAAGCCATCGAATTGGCCATCAGGACCAAGGAGTATGCCTCTGTGAAGGACTATTTCACGGACGAGGGTTACGACAGCTTCAACAAGCTTGTCAAGTATGGCAAGGCTTCCATCATAGGAAAACCGCAATACCGTTTGCTGGACTTTGGCCCCATCACGCTCTGCCGCAGCATCACCATGCAGTTCAGCTTCCTGAACAACAAGAAACAGTTTATCGAAGATGTCACTTTCCGTTTCAATGCCGACAACCTTGTCGAGTCGTTGGCGTTCACCTTGTCGGATGTGGCCGAGAGCGACATTTTGGGCAAGGGCAATTGGGACCGCGACTCGCGCCTACTGCTGATGAGTTTCCTTGAAGACTATCAGACGGCCTACGCCCTGGGAAGAATTGACTATTTGGAACGCATCTTCTCCGAACAAGCCCTGATTATTGTGGGCAACAAGCTGATGCAGCGCAAGATGGACAACGACCGTATCATCATTACGGAGAGCGTGAAATACGACACCTTGTCGAAGGTCCAGTATATGAGGCGTTTGCGCGAACACTTCGGCAGGAAGAAATACATCAACCTGAACTTCACCGAAACCGACTTTGAGCGTTCATCCAACGGGAAGAACTTCTACGGCATCCGTGTGAGGCAGGAGTATTTCTCCGACACTTACGGCGATGTGGGCTATCTCTTCCTGCTCGTTGACCTGCGCTTCGATGAGCCTGTCATCCACGTCCGTGCCTGGCAGAACGACAAACTGCCCATGGAGGATTTGTTCGACTTGTCGGATGTGTATTGACCACTTGCTTTTATTCGTAAATTTGCAGCCGAAAATAAACCCAAATATATGAGAATACGTTTACTACTTTTATTGGCTTTTATGCTTTCGGTTTTTGCGTTGAAAGCCCAAGACTATAAGGTAATCAGTGTGGAGCCTCTGCCATTGGATATGACGGCTCGCGACTACATTAAGCAGGATGAGAGGGGACGGCAGTGCGCAGTGTTCCGCATTGTCACCCAAAACATTGCGCCCGAACTGCGCGAAGGCTTCCATTTCGAATGCGATTGGGGCTCATACGTGGTGGCGCACACGCTAAATGAAGGCGAGATTTGGGTTTGGGTTTCGCCAGGCATTAAGACCTTGAAAATCAAGCATGAGAAATTGGGG
>JAEEGG010010782.1_pt1 | contig 20090 bp, 7 predicted proteins | sample 9134161 | NCBI WGS metagenome assembly JAEEGG01 (sample SAMN16246543, study PRJNA631951) | gut metagenome | biome: gut microbiome; feature: rumen; material: CR-attached | host: Bos | place: Iran: Karaj | collected 2018-10 | reverse complement strand
TTACTGTATCCCTTGAGCACATCCGACAGCTGATACCACAAATTGATCAAATCCTGCTGCGCCTTCTCTGAAGTGAACAGCGTGTTAGCCGACTTATCCCCCTCGTTCACGGCATTGAAGTAATGCGAGCGGATGATATGCAGGTCAACAATCGCCCTCAGGTTATGCTTCCGCGCCAAGTCGAGCGCATTCGTCAGCAGATCCCAAGCCTCCTGTAGCTTGTTCCCTTGCTCATCCCAGAACTGCACCTCGTCGATAGGGATACGCACGAAGTCGAACCCCAGCTGCTCCAGTCGCTCAAAGTCATCCTCCTGGATATGCAGGCGACGCATCTCACCTCTGGCCTCCGACTGTGACAGCCAATGACTCAGGTTAGTACCCCTCTTAATACGGAAATTGTTCACACCATCGTCGCTCTTGTTTCCACAAGCCACGGTCAGCAGGGCCACCGCCATCACGGCCATCCCCATCAAAATACTCTTTCTAATGTTCCTTTTCATTGTTATATCGTTTTGGTTCAATTCTATTTCTCACAGAATCACTTGTTTTATATTTCACACAGAAATCACTTGTTTTGTATTTTTCACACAGAAATCACGGAAATCACAGAAATTTTAGTTTGCATTATATGATGCTTATATCTTCTCTATCCGCATGGCCTTTCTGTGATTTCCGTGATTTCTGTGTGAGATTAATTATCATTCTCCGTGTGAGATTACTGATAATTTCGGATGCGCACCTCCGTACTACTATCCTCCAGCAGGTCGGCCACCTTCTGAATCTCCGTTGTTGAGTAGTGATACGGGAACAGCACCTTCGGTTTGATGATGCGAGCCGCGTTAGCCACCTGCTCCGGCGTCATGGTATAAGGCTGGTTACACGGCAGGAAAGCCACGTCGATATCCTTGATGTCTGCCATCTCCGGAATATCTTCCGTATCACCTGCGATATAGACACGCAGTCCGTCGATGGTGATGATGAACCCATTGTCGCGTCCTTTAGGATGGAACTGCGTACGCCCTTCCGAATAGTTATATGCTGGCACCGCCTCCACATGAATATCCGCAGCAACGTCCATCTTATCGCCGTTAGCCATCACCTTCCCGTAGCCCAGCATCTCTGCACACCGCGCGTTCGTAATCATCTGCGTACCCTCCTTGGTAAGCGCGGCAATAGCCTGTTTATCAAAGTGATCGCCATGCTCGTGTGTCACAAAGATATAGTCAGCCTTCGGCATCGTGGAATAGTCGGTAGCAGGCGGGATATTCGTCACAGGATCAATCTCTATCTCCTTCCCATCGTAGCATATCCGAATGCTACCGTGTTTAATACAGTGGAACACCACCTCTTTCCCGGTAGGTGTTTTGAACACGTCCACGCCCTCTGTCTCAGCAGGTTTCGTGGCCTTACAAGAAAACAACGTCATAACGCTTAGCAGTAATAAATAATACCTTTTCATATAGCAGTTTGGTTAATACTTTGACAAAGTTGCGATTAAGCGAGGGCAATGATGCTCGCATCGATTGCCGAGCGTGAGCAAGTTCGCCATCTCCGATGGCAAAGATACAATTAAGTGAGCGAAAAACCAAAGAAAAGTACATTTTTCTATACATTTTTCCGAAGTTTTATGCTCTGTTTTTAAGCCTGTTTCCAAAACCTATGGTTTTAGGCTCCAATACCTATGGTTTCAAGCTCCAAAACCTATGGTTTTAGAACGCAAAACCACATGTTTTGTCAAGACCTAACATCACAAAAACATAATTACCTAATATTAAGCAACTTAGAAGCAAACCAAGGCTTCAAAGACCTAACATAAACCTAACATAAACCTAACATAAACCTAACATCAAACCTAACATCAAACCTAACATCTAGGAGCCACCCTTTACCCCTCCAAAAGGAGGGGAAATGTCGTTTCAACGAGATTTCGAGATGTCGTAATAACGTAACAACGAAAACGGAAAATGGCTCCTTGATGTTAGGTCTATGTTAGGTTTATGTTAGGTCTGATGTTAGGTCTGAAAATCGTGAAACACCTTTATATAGGGCATTTTGCCGTGAAACTGTTAGGTCTTTGAAAAATCTCATATTTTATCACCCCACCCCCAGCTTCGCCACCTGTATAAGAATACTGCAACCAAACAATTTATTCCCATGTTGGGAACACTTTATTCCCACGTTGGGAACTCTCATCATCAATGCCTTATGCTAGAAAAAACTATTCGCACACTTCCCACTCTACAAGAAACAGGTAAAGAACACAGGCATTGTTTCTGACATAAGAAATCTGTATTTTGAATGAAAAAATAGACAATAATTCCAAAATCCCCAAATTTATTACCCTAAAATATTCCAAAATCCCCAAATTTACCCAATCTGTGAGATGGTTAAGATCTGTGTGAGGCTTCCTTAACCTAACAATTTTGTTCAATTTTGAATCAGATTATGTTAGATGTCTCGCCGATGGTGATCCAAAGAGTTTCGACCACGGATTTACCGGATCCCACAGATCCCACAGATTTCTTTATCTGTTGTTCAAGTATTTCTGCGAGATGGTTAAGATCTGTGTGAGGCTCGCAACCATTTCCGATTTTCCGTTTCTTTTTCAGTTTATTCCGTTATAGATAATTCTTTGCGCCAATCACTATGAGAATCAGATTTGGCTTCGCCTTCCGTGATCTCTGTGCTTTCTGTGTGCATAATAATAAATATCTATGTGAGTATCTCCGTAAACGTTTACGTAGCAATGTATCTATTTCCACCCATGATGTATTTCCACAAAAACGTAAAAAAATGTGTATCAAAGCATTGCGGTTTCAATAAATTTTTCTACTTTTGCACCCGAAATTTAAGACAAGAGTGTACTAACAGGTTTCTTTCGGATACTTTTTCTCCCAAATTCTTTACGTGATGTAACAAAAACCACAGGGGGATGATACACAAAATCCGTGTTACTTGTAATAAATACACTTAATAATTTAAGGTGTACCTTTGCACCGGAATTTGAAAATGGCGACCGAACGCGGTCATGCAATGATAAAACGGAGTCAATCATAAAGGTAATCACACCTTTGGCTCCACCCTCTCAACTCAATATAAGCATAAAGCAACAATAATAATATAAACAAAAACAAAGAGCAACATGAAAAAGCTTTTTACTTTAGTGATCGTACTTTTTGCTTTCGTTACAAACGCGATGGCAGATGAATGTATCCGCTTTGAAAACCCAAGTATTCGCTTTGAAAATACAGGCGGTATTATGACCTACGATGGTCAGGAAATCAGATTCTATTGGGCTGATGGTAATATTTATAATCCAAACTTTAGCATTAACAACGATTATAATTGGCATGCTAAAGCAGTAGGAGACATTAAGCTAATAAATGCCAATAATGCAGAGGTTGATGAAATGGATCTTACTGTAAAGAACAACACTCAGTATCCTGTCAGATTTAAGGGTGAAGGATCTATCATAGTGACAGTTAACAGGAAAGAACCATTCAATGGTAAAATCTTTTACAGCTACTATGTCATTACTGTTCCTTACACAGGCAATCACGTTTGGGATTTCTTCTCTGGGGTAACTCCCAGAACAGGAACCGAAGCACAATGGAAAAGTGGATACAAAATTAAGCAGGAACATCCCATCAAAATAGTTAATGAGAATGAAACTAATATTGATGGTTACAAAAAAATAAATGGTACTAATGCCTTTTTTATTCCAGAGACGTCAGGCCTACTGTTTGAAGCAAACGAGAACAATTTCGGATACAACAATACTAATTTGAAACTTGTTACATGGGGTGGTAAAAAAGGTAATGGCGACAAAGCCAAATTTACGATTCCATCAGTTCAAGGTGGTAAATACATCAAGATTTGGTGGAATACCATGCATCAAGGTGAATCTGGTGCTCATTTTAGAGTGAATGATCTTCTTGATTTGGAAGGAACAGAGATAACAAATGAATTCGGTGTTACAGGTGTTCATACCGAAAGCAAGTGTGAAGGTGTAACAATCTTCAAGGTAAAGGGAAATCCGAACGAAAGGAAAAACATAACCTTCACACTGACAGACGAAGGCTGGAATGACCTCTACAAGATTGAAATTACAGACGTGTATAGTACAGACATGATTCTTGTTGATCAGATGCAAGGTAATGATAAAGAGGTATTATATAATATGGAGACAGGACACTTTGTTGTTCCTGAGACAGAGTTGAACCAAGCACATTATTACACAGATAATGGCGATAGACCCTATATGACCTTCATAGGCGCATCTGGTTATGCTCGTGTTCACCGTGCAAAAACCTGTAGGTTTACTGTTGAACAAGAACCTAACAACAGTGTAGTGGACTGGACTGAACGCAGATGGACAACTCAAGATGGTAAAGTTGAATACTACAACCTAGACTTTACCAAAATCAAGGGTACAGGAAACGTGAAGATAATTCAGAAGGAATACTTTAACGGTTATGTTCTCGACAAGAAAGAGACATGGATTGCCATCGGCACTTATAAGCAGCAGAGTTACCCATATACCTGGGACTTTACCGATTACAATGTAAGTCAAGGCAGTTTATATGCTTGGCTAAGTGGTTCCAACACCTATGGTACACAAAAATATGGGCATTGGAAAATGGAGAACTCTGAAACTTATGCCCTAGAGACACATGAGCAAGTTAACGGAACCATCTTAAATGGTCAGACCAATCAGCTTGAGAAAATTCATAAGCCACTGTTTGCTCAAGGTGCTCAACTTACTTATTGGAAGCAAGACAACACGATTGGTACAATCAAAGAAGCCGAAGGCTTACGTGTAAAACAGGCTTGGGGAACAAAAGGAGAACTTGCTGTTGGCGAAGATTTCGATGGAGAACTTAGCATTAACGGCAAATGCCTGAAATATACTCCAGCTGGTGAATGGAGCCGTCTGCACATTACTATTCCAAACGTTGATGCTGGTATGTATGTGTTCATTAAAGCAGATGATGGCACAGAGGCTGAAAACTACGCCAATCCAAGTGTAAAATTAGGCAACTCCGAACTTACAGCAGATAATAGCTACAATACTAAGAATAAGGTGCGCGCATATAAAGTCACGGCGACAGGTGATGTGGACATCACATTCGCTAAAGCGGCACAGATCAAAGCTATAGGTGTAACGAACATCTTCAAGAGCATTAACGCTCTGGGTTATGCTACAGAGAGCCGTGATGTAGATATCGACCACATATATGAAGGCGAGTTTACCAAGAATGACGTAAATGCATACTGTATTCAGACATACAACGATGAAGGTTTTACGTATGAATATAAAGGTACACCTATAGTGAAAAAATCACAGGTAATGAATGTCATTCCAAAGAATACAGGTATTGTGTTATATAAAGAGGGTCATAGCGGGGACGCTTTCAATGTACCTTTGTTCTATCCTGCATGCAATGCAAAAGTTAAGGAAGCTGAGCAAATCGCATTAGATAACAACTGGATGGCGCCCAATGTTAAATCTACATTACATGAATCAGAAACAGAAATGAGAGGTAGCGTAGAATGCCAGAAGTTCGTAATGTCTCGTCAATACTACGTTTATCACAGAAACAGTGATGGGACTGGCACTGATTCTGAAGAGAAAACATCAGAACAGGAAGCATTTTATCGCATGAGGCTGAAAGAGGGTGGAAACAATACCATGGGTGCAAATAAAGCATATTTGTTGATACCAATGAGCAAGCTACCAACAGCTCTTTGGAATGGAGGTAATGGAGCAGGTGTCGCAGGACAAGCTAAGCCTGGTGTGATCTTCATGGACGATATCATGGATCTGTTCGGTGGAGATGAGCCTATCTCTGGTATTGCAACTGCCATTGACACCATCGAGCCTACAGAGACAGTTGGCAACGGCTATACGTTCCACACACTGAGCGGTATGCAGATTCAGGGCGTTCCCACTCAGAAGGGTGTATATATCGTGAATGGTAAGAAGGTATTGGTTAAGTAAGTTGAAGGAGGATAACAACAATGAAAAAGAAAGTATATATAGCACCGCTGACAGATATATCACTGATGGCCATCGAGGCACATCTGATGAAAACGAGCAACGAGGAGTGGACCGATCCAGGCAACTCAGATGCTAAGGAGCAAGGTGGTTTCTTCGATTTCGATGACGACTTCGGTGACACCTGGGACAACCAGACTGACACCAAAGATCTCTGGGGCGACAACTAAGGCTGCAAGCAGCGTTCAAGGGCAAAGCCCGTTCAAAAGCGGCTAATGCCGCGTTCAAGAGCGCTGATGCGCGTTCAAGCTAATAACGAACACGGATTACACAGATGCAACGGATAAAACAATTCAAACAGCAGAAAGAATTAATCCGTAAAATCCGAAAGATCCGTGGTCAGTAAAAAGATTAATTGTTAAAGGTAAATGAATAGATTTCATTTATAGTGTTAGTATTTAGAGAAGTAAATAGTTTTTCATGAGAAACGGGGGACGTCGTGATGACGCCTCCCGCTTTTTTCGCTACGAATTAGAACCAAAGGTGTTTTTAGACAAAAGAACCAAAGGACCAAGGTTATTTCAGCTTACATCCGTTCAATCCGAGTGATCCGTGGTCAAGTATTTATGTGTGAGATTATTTCCGTGTTTCCGTTTATTTGTCCGTTTCTTCCGCTGTGAATATAATACGACCACGGATCACTCAGATCATACGGATCTATTCCTTGGTCCTTTGGTTCCTTGGTCTTTAATCCTTTAGTTCCTTGGTTCTTTGGTCTGTCAACTATGTTATTATATCTAAATATTTGTTCTCACAAAGTAGCCTATCGTTGGATACATTTGTTCCTTACACGCCATTTCATATCCTTTTCAAGTTGTTATTAATCAGTGATTTATAACAACCTTAGATCAGAATACATTTGTTCCTTAACCCTCTTCAAAACTCTCTTACAACACAAATTTTTCGTCATTTTGTTCATTTTCTTTATATTCTGTATCAAATTGCCGCTGTGTGCGTACATCAAAAGACTAAGTAACATATAATAAATATGTATATAATAAATTGTCATAATTTTGCAGCCGAAAATTTCAGTCTAGCTAAATACTCGTGGTGAAAATAACGTTTCGTAAGCCAACTATTCAAGCGTATCGTAAACCAACGTTTTCGTTAAGCCAAATGAGCAAAATGATGTTTACATCGATTCTGCCATGGCGAGAAAAGGTGGGATGAAATCCAACCATCTGAAAGAGCTCAAGACAAGAATTAGGACGACATTCAAGACGACAACAATAATGTTTAGTCTGCAAAACTTAGTATTTATATATACTTATTATTAATTATTTATAATTTTATCATTCAATCAAACTAAAAGACAGTACGGAAATGAAAAAGTATTTGCTTTTATTAGCGTTGGTATGTTTGCTGGGGAATAGGGCCCTGGCACAAACGAAATCTTCTTACTCTGAGACTGTTACAGAAGTAATCGATTTCTCTGGATTTAATAGATCATGGACAGGCGACAACCAGTCCGAAATAAACTGGGCGGATAACCGTAATTACATCACAGGCGTCACACAGAATGGAGAAAAAAGAAGTTTTGTTTCACAATTGGACAAAATATACTTCCTATCTGTTGACCAGAGTAATAAAGGAAAATGGCAAATCGGTCATATTACTCAAAACGACCCATCAACTTCATACCTGGAGAACAACACCGCTGGTGTCAGTCTTTATTTTCATGGTATAAAGGTTGGTGACAAGGTAAAGGTCTGGCTTAAAGGATCTTGCACAATGGGTTCAAATAACACGAACATTGATCAAGGTACCACACTTTCCGGAGAAGTAGAATTCCACATGGTAAACAATACCATTATCAATAATGAAGGAATGATTATACTTACATTCCCCAACCAATACTCGGGTATTCGAAGAATTGAGATTCAGACAACTAAGCCATACTTCAATTACGACCCAGGATACGAGGTCTACGACTTCTTCCAAATTGGTGCTGGTAAAAATAAAGCTTATACAAATTGTAGTGCCAATGATGCTGCTGGATTTAAATTAAATGGAAATGATGCATTTTACTTGTCACTTCCAGGCACTGATCTTTCATTAAATGACAGAATTGCTGTCTGTCAAAAATCTGGCTGGTCTATTGCACGAGGAATTCGTGCACCAGGTTACAGCGACGGCAACAGTACTTGGTATAACGTCAGTATCTGTAATCTGTATGCGGGCGACCGCGTAGAGGTTTTCTACACAGGCGATGCACCCACATTCTCAAGCAATGGTCAGAATGGTGGCTATAATGGAAGCAATGCTTTCAAAGACGTCAAGAACGACGGTGAATATAATTCCGACGAGGGTGATCAATTGATTTATGCAGGAAAATCTTTAGAGGGAGAAAACAGCCGTAATGAGGGTAACCTTACCCAAGATGAAGGTACAACCGTATTGCTTTATAAGAGTTTCGCGTACGTAATGACTGAAGACGGTCACCTTGATCTCGGTCTAAAGAATGGTAACCATACCCGAATCTTGAAGGTAAAGATTTACAGCGACCATCAGGCTCGAATGGTTGATAAGTCTGACGACAATTATCGTAGCGCCACTGCCTATTTTGATATCACAGGTGAGTTGCAGGCCAAGGAACATATTATGCCTGGTGGCTTGGAGGTACGTGTAGGTAATGAGGATAAGACTCAGCATGCAATTGTAGTAGCATCAAGGAGAGGTCCTGTGTCATACGTTAATGCAGTTGACGGATTTAAACTTCCTGGAATTACAAAAAATGGTGGAGACATACAGATTAAACTCAATCTGAATGAAGAAGTTCCAACAACTGGTACATTCTATAAGTTCATCGCATTAAACAGTGGACATTTGAAGGTAAGATTTAACGCAAGTAGTGTGAACTACTACCGTTACGACCTTACTGGAGATGCCGTATACTTTGATGAAGGTATAGATGACCACAGACCTTGGCTCGCACTATATGACAGAGCAAACGAGCAGACATTAGATAAAGAATGTCCATACTATGTGATGGTATCCACCGACAATGGTGCGACAAGCACAGGAGCAGCAGCCGTATGGGGCGGCGGTTCATCATCAGGCTCTGGCTCCAGTTCTGGTGGTGGAGAAGGTGATATTAGCATGCAAACTGGCGATATATTGTACCTTAATCAAATCAACGGTGATGATTCTGACGAAGTTACATTCCATATTTCAAATGCTAATGGAAATCAAATTGGAGGATTGAGCTCGGCAACTAGTAATCATTGGGAAAGCCCTACTTATCCGTTCACAAACAATTACCCTAATCAAAGTTCATGGGATGAAACATACACCGTTGCACAAATTAGAAATATGGCTAATGGTACTGATGGTGTTATGCTTTGTCAATGTTATAATGCAACAATTTCCGTTACCTTACCCTCATCAACCGGAAGCGGTACTGGTTCTTCATCAGGCACAGATGCCCCTACATCAAGCAGTAAATTGTACGGAAACGGTGCCGATGGAGAGTTTGAGATTGACGTGGAAGCAGGAAATACCTATTTCTTCTATGGCGGATGGAGTGGTACTAATTACCAAATCTCTCCTCATGAAAGTACTGAAGGAAAAGATGCCTGCGGTGTAGCCGAGCTTCTTGATGTTACCTTTACACCTAATAGAGATATCCATCCTCTGGCGAAGTGGGTTCCTAGCGGAACTCAATCTAACGATGATCTGGCAGACGTGATTGGATACGCCACAGAAAACCTCACCATTAAGAAGATGTCAGGTAGCATCACTGGCTGCACACCAGAGATTAAAGAGGTTAACGGCAAGCTCAAATTGACAATCAAGAATATCACGTTCAAAGACGGTGAAAACCCTGGTGGTGTAATCCTCATCAAGGTTGGTGACCCAACCAATGTTGACGATCCTGTATATGCTTTCACTGTGGCCTACGACGCCAACTACCATTCAACATCTGATGTCGCTGAGCCTCTAAGAGGTCATACTTGGGATTTCTCTTCAACTTCTCTGCAAGGTTTGGAATGGGATGGAACCCCTAAGAATGCTGTTGAAACTGATTACGGCACCTACTTCAAAAATTATTTCGCTTCTGGTGAAAACTCGGGCGTGAATGGTTCTATCGTAAATGGAGTACCACAAGGAAGCTTACTCTATAAAGAGATGAACTATACCGTGGACAATGTCTCCCGTTCTGATTGGATGTTTAACTACCGTATGCAGAGTGGTTCTAACAATTACGACCCGCGTTTCTTGAACAAGTATGATATTGAAGGTGACAACGCTGATATGATCTGGACCACTGAAGGCCTTATCATCAAGGCAAGTCCTAACCAAAGCTGTATGTTCAATGAGTTTGGAAATGGTAACATTCATTCTTCTACGAAAGATCCCGACCGTTACGTTGGTATTCTTTCTGGTGGCGAATTTATCATCCCTTGGCTGAATAAAGACGACCGTGTGATTATCCACATGGGTAGTGGCACCGATGCAGGTGTAGAACCTGAAGATATGAGATTCCACATCACCAATGCCCGTGATGCCGAATATAAAGTAATTGATCCGGAAGACGTTTACTTGGCAGGTGGTTCCATGTGGAAAGGAAAAGAAGGTGACAACAACTACCGTGGTTGCTACCACTTCTTCGCCCAGGCAGATGGCGACATGAAGTTCACATTGGAGGGCTCTAACTCTATCTGCAAGCTCTACAAGATTCAGATCTACCACGGCGACCGCATCAACACCAATGAGATCAAGGGTGCAACTTCTGATGACAATCATTACTTGCTGTGGAGCAGGGATAACGATCCCAATGACAACACAGGTAAAGAAATCGGCCCCACCTACAACTGGACGCTGAACTACTTCGGTAAGAATCAGAAACTGGCTGATGGATCCAATGGCGTGAATAACGGTATCCCTGTGTATGACGCCAGACCTATTAAGACAGGAGTCGGCATAAACCTCAATGGATTCACCACCAGTACTGAGACCGATCCCACTAAACCCACATACAACACATTCAAATATACACATGACTATGGCCAGATCGGTACATTCCGTATGCGTGGCAAGGACATGGAGAAGAACATGAAGTACGTGGCAGACTATGCCGAGCATAACGTGACCGTCGCCTACCAGGAGACTATGAAGTATCCATACACATGGGACTTCAAGGATATGATTGGCTTTGGAAGCAGCAACTTCCTTTATGAAGACCAATTCAGCGTAACCAGGCCTGAATGGTATGAGAGTGAGCCTCTTTGGAATACATCGTATGAAAAGAGCTCTACAGACCTCTCTCTCTGGGGAAAAGCTGCGGGTAATGCCCAAGACTATGCTTTACGCCTTAGTACTCAGGAACACCCGGAAAACTATCCGCAGGACAACATCTTTGAATCTGCTCAGGATATCGACGGCAACCAGCTCTGGGCTAACGGAGCAGTGGTTCCTGAGACACAGGGCCTGTGGTTCCACACACCTGACCAGATTACCCTCAATAGTTCTATGCGAGTCTATAGTGACGGTATGTCTGTGGGAGGTAACCCTATATGGCAGTATAACATGGTCGTTCCCAACGTGCCGGCAGGTGCTGCAGTTTACATGCGTATAAAGAAAGCACAAAATTACCTTGTACAAAAGTACAAATTCGCAGGTTCGGAAGCTTCAGAACTTACTCTCATCCCTGTGGATAAAAAGAACACCAATGATCCCGATGAGTGGATTGCCGCCATCAAGAACAGTGGAGAAACAAAGAAGAACCTCACCCTATCCTTTGTCGGCTACACACTGGAGAAACTCGCGGTATCTACTGACCCGAAGGCCATCGGACAGACTGGCTATGCCACTGAGAGCCGTGCACGTGATATTGACCACGAGCTCACGTCATACCTGACGGGTAAGGACATCAAGGCTTATACAGCTGCTGTCTCCAACGACTACTCTAAGGTCGTGCTGAGCCAGTTCGGAGCCACAGAAGAATCTGCCAAAATCCTGCCTGCTGCTCAAGATGGCGACATGGCCGGATGTATCCTGTATCACGACGGCGGTACCAAGAACGCGGACGGAACGACTAACCGTACGGTAAGCATTCTCGACGGCGGATTCCACGTGTTCGTACCCGATATGCACGACAAGGAGAACGCTGATCGTATGGTTGACATCGAGGATAACCAGCTGAAGGCGTTCGAGCCTACGAAGGACTCCTACACGCTCAATGCATTGACATCGGAAAACAGGTTGGCACAGATTGCAAATACCACCACGACGAACCTCATACTCTCTGCAAAGAAAATGTATGACGGCAGCAGCACTGACCTGGGCAACGGATATGACGTGTTCTTCATACGTCCTACATCATCCACTGGTGCAGCCATAAAGAAGTGCAGCTCCTACATCCAGGTTCCGACAAGTAAGATGGTTCCGTTAAGCGGCGGTGGAGGTGGAAACGCCAAGCTGAGCATCGTATTCGAGGATGAGCTGTTCGGGGAAATCAACAACGGTATCGCCACCGGCATCAGCGAGGTTAACGAGCGGAATGCATCGGACGGCAAGGCCGAGTGGTACTCACTCGATGGCCAGAAGCTTAACGGTGTTCCAACTGCTAAGGGCCTCTACATCGTGAACGGTAGGAAAGTGTTAGTGAAATAAGTAACGGTATAAATATAAGGAAAGGAACAGAACAATGAAAAAGATATATTTGAGTCCCGTTACTGAAAAAGTGAATGTGAAACTCTTCGGATCGATACTTGATGATATCGGTATCGTGAACGATAGCAAGCTCACATCAGATGAAGCTCTGGGAAAGGAGAACAACCTCGATTTCGAATTCGACGAGAACTTCGGAGACATCTGGGGAGACACAGACAACAACTCCAACCCATACGACCTCTGGGGAGAGAACTAAGGCCGAAGGCCTGAAGGCTGCAAGCAGCGTTCAAGGCCAAAGCCCGTTCAAAAGCGGCTAATGTCGCGTTCAAGAGCGCTGATGCGCGTTCAAGCTAATAACGAACACGGATTGCACAGATGCAACGGATAAAATAAGACAAATAGTAGTTTCTGCTATCTCTGCAATTTGGCTTCCCCTAAAGCGCCGACCGTTGGTTCTGCGGGACATAAAAATCCGTGAGATCCGAAAGATCCGTGGTCAGTAAAAAAGAAACGAAAAGAAAGTAAATGGATAGTTTTCATTTATAGTGTTAGTATTTAGAAGTAAATAGTTTTTCATGGAAGCGGGGGACGTCGTGATGACGCTCCCCGCTTTTTTCTCAACGAATTAGACAAATTAGACAAATTGTCGGAGCAGTGAGCGCCAAAGATACTTGTATCAATTTGGCCGAGTCGTGACGATAATCGCTGAAAGTCAATTAGGCCAAAGGGCCAAAGGATTTAATGTTTAATCTTTAATCTGGTAAATCCGTGGTTGCTTTAGTTCAGAAAGAAATTATCATAATTATCCCAGAAATATTATTTAATACGGAATACATAGCCTTTTCCGTGTTTCCGATATTATTCCGTTTCTTCCGCTGCAAAACTACATTTTGTTCAATTTGAATCAAATTCTGTTCAATGTCTCGCTGCAGGCGATTAAAAGTTTATTCCGACCACAGATTTACCGGATCCCACGGATAACTATATCTCTTGTCTAAGGACTCTATGGAATCCAAGGACTATCCGTACAATCCGAGTCATCCGTGGTCAAGTATTTATGTGTGAGATTAATTTCCGTTATTCTGATTCTTTTTCCGTTTCTTCCGATGTTGAAACAAAGCACTTCAACGAACTGTCATCATCAATCCATCTTGTCCTTTTGTCTAAATAATCCTTAGTTCTTTGGTTCCTTGGTCTTAATTATCTTTGGTCCCTTGGTTCTTTTGTCTAATTTGTTCCATTTTCTTTTACAACCACGTATTAACCTGTTCTAACAACAGGCAAACAAAAGGACTCTGTGATTTCCTCGTTTTTCTGTGTGACCTGATTATCCGTCTAATCCACGTAACCAATGTTCAGTTCCCTTTGACCCTTTACAGAAGTGGCTTTTCACCACATGTTTATTAAAATATTATAAATTATTTCGTCAATTCTTTGGAGTTTATCAAGAAAATATTTATATTTGCCGCCGAAATGTATGCCTATGAACAGGCAAGTTTATAGTGGAACATGATCATTACCCCCCAAAAGGGCAACATCATTAACTCAGTTTGAAATAATAAAAATAAACAAAAACAACTAATAACAACTCAGTAATGAAAAGATTATTTACGTTAATCGCATTAGCTTGTGTAGTGGGGAGTATGAACCTGCTGGCACAAACAACTGAAACCATTGATTTCAGAGGGTTTAATACTTCTTGGGGCAATCCTGCTTCTTCCCTCGATTGGGACGGCAACTACATCACCGGTATCTCCCAAGGTGGCACAACAGTACGTAAATTTTCTGACGATGCGCCTACAATTACGATCTCTGTAGCAAACACAGGAGCATGGCAGATTGGTCATGACAGTGACCATGACAATGTCTCCTACTTGCAGAGGAAAGATGGTGTTGGCGACCAGTCTGTGTTTATCCACAACCTGAATGCAGGTGACAAGGTATATGTATATGTTTCCAAGGATAATGAATGCTACAATGTATCGCATACTACCGATACAAACGGAGGATTATCTTATGGACAGCATTTTACCATGAACTTACCTGGTACTGTGGAGATTTCCGTGAGAGGCAACTATGTTGGTATTGATTATATCAGGGTTGAAAAGGCAGAACAATCAACCGATGAAAACGCAGCTGTTTATAGCTACGACCCCGGCATTGAGTCGTACGACCTTTATTGGGTAAACAAAAATGTTAGCTACGAGAGTCGTTCGGCAGGATTCCCGCTCGATTTCAACGACTATGATGCCATTATCATGTGGAACCTAAGCGATGGTACTCCGCTGAACAAACGAATCGCTATCAGTCAAGTGGACAACAATGGTAGTACTATCGTACCTTGGGTCTATCAACACGATTACAACCCCAGTTGGGGAAATGAAAGTGCCGGCTTGCTGAACCGATGGGCTTGGCATAACTTCAGTGTATGTGATTTGAAAGCTGGCGACCGCGTGGTTGTCACCTATAAAAACGCACACTATGATGAGAACAACCCAGACAATCAAAATGTTGGCTTTGCCAAGATTGGAAGTAGACAAGATGCTGGTAATGTTGATGGTACAATTGAATATCATGGCTGTGCAGGTTTCAAGGACATCAACAACAACGGTGTTCAAGATGAAGACGAGCCGTTTATATCAGCTGGATTGAATCTCACTGGTAAAGAAACACAGTATAAAGATATGGTGAGTTATCCCATTACAGTGACAGAAGACGGACACTTGGACTTTGCCCTTGCAGGAGATGTACTCCTCAAAAAGATAGAGATCTATAGCGACCATCAGGCATCGATGGTTCACAGATACAATGGTTCTCTTGATGCCGGCTACACTTCTTATTTCAATGTTACCGGACAGTTAGAGGCCAAGTCGCATGTCATTCCCGGTGGACTACAGGTGCATGTGGGTAACGAGGACGAGGATCAGCATGCCACTGTTGTGGCTTCTGCCTACACACCAGTGGTAACGGTGTATGACGAGAATCACTACAAGATTGCAAGAAACGACAACAGTACGGGTCTTTTCAGTGGAGACCTCACCACCAACCTGCCTACAAATGGAACTTACTACACATTTGTTCCGGAAGTGAGTGGAACGATGTCGCTGAGATTCTATACATCAAGCATCAACTACTTATGGCCTGGAGCGGATGGTCTTATCCGCGACGCTTCTAATACTTCCAATGAGTATGCAACCAATGCATCATGTCCGTACTACCTGATAGACGTTGATGCCAATGGAAATAAAACAGTTAAGAATAATATATCGTATAATGGTAATCAGCTGGTTGAAGGTGGAAACTGGAGTAATATCAATGTAGAAGCTGGTCACACCTACTATCTGTTTGGCGCTTGGCAAAGTGGAGCATCAGCTAACAACTGGGACGAATGGGCTGATACGAAAAAAAGCCGATATCTCGCAGGTGTCCCTAAGCTTCTCGATGTCACCTTTGCCGCCAGTAAGATGGTATATCCGTTGGCCAAGTGGATAGAGAATGCTTCTACAGCAGATGACAACCTGGCTTATGTAAAGGGCTACAAATATGTGAAAGTGAAGAAGATGTCGGGTGGTATCACTTCTTGTGAGCCCTATCTCGATGGTACAACGCTAAAGATAAGGAATATCCAGTATGCAACAGGCGACGTGGATCATGCCGGTGTGGTACTGATTGAGATTACCGACGACCTCAACAATTACAACCGTGCCGACCCCGTGTTTGCGCTTACCGTGGCCTACGATGCCTCTTACCACTCAACATCTTCTACACCTGAGGCACAACGAGGACATACATGGGACTTCTCTTCTAACCCGCTGAACGGACTGAAGTGGAATACTTATAGCAACTATGCCGACGTAACACCTTTGGGCACTTATTACACGGACTATTTTGGAGGAAACACCACCGTGAACACGTCATCACTTCTCTATGATGAAATGAACTGGCAGGACAATCACGGAATAGATAATACCGACTGGACCTTCAACTACCGTATGAAGGTGCTGGAGGATTCTTACGACCCGCAGTTCCTGAACCACTACGACATGGTTGGAGACAACGCTGATATGATGTGGGACAGCGAGGGTATGGTTATCATGGCCGGAGCAACCAAGAATAGCATCTTCAATGAGTTCAAAGGAAACGACATCCATGCTTCCACAACCGACCCCGACCGCTACATTGGTCTGTGGCCTGGCGACAGCGAGCACCCCAGTGAGTTCATCATTCCTTGGTTAGACAAAGATGACCGCGTGATTATCTGGATGGGTAGTGGTACAGGTCCTGAAAGTGAGACAACAGAGATGGTGTTCAACATCACTAATGCACTCGATGCCGAGTATAAGGAAATCTCTGCTACTGATAATTATATCGCTGGCGGTTCCCATTGGGATGGTGCTACGGGCGATCCTTACTACCGTGGCTGCTACCACTTCTTTGCTAAAGAGCACGGTGACATGCGTTTTAAGCTGGTGGGCGGCACTATGTGTAAGATCTACAAGATCCAGATCTACCACGGCGACCGAATCAACACCAATGAGATCAAGGGTGCAACTGAAAACGACAAGTTCCTCCTGTGGAGCAGGGATAATGACCCCAATGACAACACAGGTAAAGAAATCGGCCCCACCTACAACTGGACACTGAACTACTTCGGCAAGGACCAGAAACTCGCTGACGGAACCGATGGAGTGAATAACGGTATCCCTGTGTATGACGCCAGACCTATTAAGACAGGAGTCGGCATAAACCTCAATGGATTCACCACCAGTACTGAGACCGATCCCACTAAACCCACATACAACACATTCAAATATACACATGACTATGGCCAGATCGGTACATTCCGTATGCGTGGCAAGGACATGGAGAAGAACATGAAGTACGTGGCAGACTATGCCGAGCATAACGTGACCGTCGCCTACCAGGAGACTATGAAGTATCCATACACATGGGACTTCAAGGATATGATTGGCTTTGGAAGCAGCAACTTCCTTTATGAAGACCAATTCAGCGTAACCAGGCCTGAATGGTATGAGAGTGAGCCTCTTTGGAATACATCGTATGAAAAGAGCTCTACAGACCTCTCTCTCTGGGGAAAAGCTGCGGGTAATGCCCAAGACTATGCTTTACGCCTTAGTACTCAGGAACACCCGGAAAACTATCCGCAGGACAACATCTTTGAATCTGCTCAGGATATCGACGGCAACCAGCTCTGGGCTAACGGAGCAGTGGTTCCTGAGACACAGGGCCTGTGGTTCCACACACCTGACCAGATTACCCTCAATAGTTCTATGCGAGTCTATAGTGACGGTATGTCTGTGGGAGGTAACCCTATATGGCAGTATAACATGGTCGTTCCCAACGTGCCGGCAGGTGCTGCAGTTTACATGCGTATAAAGAAAGCACAAAATTACCTTGTACAAAAGTACAAATTCGCAGGTTCGGAAGCTTCAGAACTTACTCTCATCCCTGTGGATAAAAAGAACACCAATGATCCCGATGAGTGGATTGCCGCCATCAAGAACAGTGGAGAAACAAAGAAGAACCTCACCCTATCCTTTGTCGGCTACACACTGGAGAAACTCGCGGTATCTACTGACCCGAAGGCCATCGGACAGACTGGCTATGCCACTGAGAGCCGTGCACGTGATATTGACCACGAGCTCACGTCATACCTGACGGGTAAGGACATCAAGGCTTATACAGCTGCTGTCTCCAACGACTACTCTAAGGTCGTGCTGAGCCAGTTCGGAGCCACAGAAGAATCTGCCAAAATCCTGCCTGCTGCTCAAGATGGCGACATGGCCGGATGTATCCTGTATCACGACGGCGGTACCAAGAACGCGGACGGAACGACTAACCGTACGGTAAGCATTCTCGACGGCGGATTCCACGTGTTCGTACCCGATATGCACGACAAGGAGAACGCTGATCGTATGGTTGACATCGAGGATAACCAGCTGAAGGCGTTCGAGCCTACGAAGGACTCCTACACGCTCAATGCATTGACATCGGAAAACAGGTTGGCACAGATTGCAAATACCACCACGACGAACCTCATACTCTCTGCAAAGAAAATGTATGACGGCAGCAGCACTGACCTGGGCAACGGATATGACGTGTTCTTCATACGTCCTACATCATCCACTGGTGCAGCCATAAAGAAGTGCAGCTCCTACATCCAGGTTCCGACAAGTAAGATGGTTCCGTTAAGCGGCGGTGGAGGTGGAAACGCCAAGCTGAGCATCGTATTCGAGGATGAGCTGTTCGGGGAAATCAACAACGGTATCGCCACCGGCATCAGCGAGGTTAACGAGCGGAATGCATCGGACGGCAAGGCCGAGTGGTACTCACTCGATGGCCAGAAGCTTAACGGTGTTCCAACTGCTAAGGGCCTCTACATCGTGAACGGTAGGAAAGTGTTAGTGAAATAAGTAACGGTATAAATATAAGGAAAGGAACAGAACAATGAAAAAGATATATTTGAGTCCCGTTACTGAAAAAGTGAATGTGAAACTCTTCGGATCGATACTTGATGATATCGGTATCGTGAACGATAGCAAGCTCACATCAGATGAAGCTCTGGGAAAGGAGAACAACCTCGATTTCGAATTCGACGAGAACTTCGGAGACATCTGGGGAGACACAGACAACAACTCCAACCCATACGACCTCTGGGGAGAGAACTAAGGCCGAAGGCCTGAAGGCTGCAAGCAGCGTTCAAGGCCAAAGCCCGTTCAAAAGCGGCTAATGTCGCGTTCAAGAGCGCTGATGCGCGTTCAAGCTAATAACGAACACGGATTGCACAGATGCAACGGATAAAATAAGACAAATAGTAGTTTCTGCTATCTCTGCAATTTGGCTTCCCCTAAAGCGCCGACCGTTGGTTCTGCGGGACATAAAAATCCGTGAGATCCGAAAGATCCGTGGTCAGTAAAAAAGAAACGAAAAGAAAGTAAATGGATAGTTTTCATTTATAGTGTTAGTATTTAGAAGTAAATAGTTTTTCATGGAAGTGGGGACGTCGTGATGACGTCCCCACTTTTTTCTCTACTAATTAGACAAATTAGACGAATTAGATCAAGGTACAAAAGGACCCAGGTAATTTCCGTGTTTCCGTTCATTCTTCCGTTTCTTCCGATGTTGAATAAAGCAGTTCAACGAACTGTCATCATCAATCCATTTTGTTCTTTTGTTCTTTTTGTCTAAAACAATTATATGTCCTTTTGTTATTATGTCTAATCCTTAGTTCTTTTGTCTGTTAAATAATCTTAAACAACACACCCTCTTGCATGCATATTTAAGGAATATGTTGTATATTTGCCGCGATAAATAATAGTATTGAAAGCTCGACAAGATATAGGGAGCAATCACAAACTGAAAACTACAACATAATTAATTTAGAAAAAAGATGACG
>JAEEGG010010780.1_pt1 | contig 20093 bp, 19 predicted proteins | sample 9134161 | NCBI WGS metagenome assembly JAEEGG01 (sample SAMN16246543, study PRJNA631951) | gut metagenome | biome: gut microbiome; feature: rumen; material: CR-attached | host: Bos | place: Iran: Karaj | collected 2018-10 | reverse complement strand
ATTGCTCACCCGCTCGCTGGCATTCATGAGCGTGGGGCTGGGCATCGTGGTGATGACGCTGATGGGCGTGCTGATGTTTGTCTTCGCGCCTCAGCTGATGGGGCTGATGTCGCCTGTGGGGGACGTCATCGCGCTGGGCTCCAATGTCTTGCGCATCGAGGCTTTCGCCGAACCTATGTTTGCGGCAGCCATCGTGTGCAACGGCGTCTTCATCGGAGCAGGCGACACGCTGAAGCCGGCCATCATGAGCCTGTTGTCGATGTGGGGCTTGCGCCTGACGATGGCCTGGTGGCTGTCGAAAGAGTATGGCCTGAAAGGCGTATGGACGGCCATGGCCCTCGAACTCACCTTCCGTGGCATCATCTTCCTGACAAGGCTGTGGAAAGGCAACTGGAACAAGCAGTTGGTGCCCACGGCACGAACTTAAAAACAAATGAAATGAAGAAGAATGTATTCGGAATCATCAACAAGCGGATGGTGATGCTGGCAGCGGGCCTCTGCTTAGGCGGCATGTTGCTCGTGGGCAGCGCCAGGGCACAGAGCCGGCAGGTGCTGCTACATACCACGGAGGGTGACATCCGCATCTCCCTGTCGGACCTGACACCCCTGCACCGCGACAACTTCATTAAGCTGGTGAACGAGCATTTCTACGACTCGCTGCTCTTCCACAGGGTCATCAAGGGCTTTATGATTCAGGCTGGCGACCCCAACAGTAGGCATGCCGAGCCGGGGGCGATGCTCGGCGATGGCGATACCGACTACACGCTGCAGCCCGAGTTTCGAACGCCACAGCTCTATCACCGCCGTGGCGTGGTGGCCATGGCGCGCGAGGGCGACGAGGTGAACCCGGCCAGGCGCAGCAGCGGGTGCCAGTTCTATATCGTGTGGGGAAAGACCTTCTCCAGCCTTGAACTGGAGAAGATGCAGGTGAGGCTCGACAGCATGACCCATCACGAGGTGACCATCACGCCCGAGATGTTTCAAGCCTACAAGCGCATAGGCGGCACGCCACATCTCGACGGCCAATATACGGTGTTTGGCGAGGTGGTGGCAGGGCTTGACGTGGTGGAGCGCATCCAGCGCGTCTTCACCGACGACTACGACCGCCCTGTCGACGACGTGCGCATCCTGAGCGCCACCGTGCTCACACCATAACAAGAAATGCCGCCCTGGTTGTCACAACTGGGGCGGCATTCATAACGATATTAATAACTAAAAACCTTCTCTAAAACCTGTTACCTTGAACAAATCTTTTTTACCAAAAACTAAATTACCTACTGAAACTAACAATCTTAACTTACCTAATAACTAACAACTATCGAATCTTAATTCTTTCTTATGCTTTCTCTGCCTTTCGCAAGGCTGCAGAAGCCAATCTACTTTACCTTATTTACTAACTAATACTAACAACTATTATTTCGTTCTATTGAAGATCGCTCTGTCACATTGTTTTCTTTTGACGATGCAAAGGTACAACGAAAATTGATGTCCTCCATCATTTTTCATCAGGTTTTGCGGAAAAAAGGACTGATTATTGACGCAAGTCAATCGCACTGTGTACGTGCACACTCATTCTGTGCGCGAAAACGGCCAAGTAGGAGCCGCAGCTTCGCATGGCTGGTCGGATTAATCTGATTACTCTGATTATTTCGATTATTCCGATTATTCCGATAGCTCGGCCCCATCCCGCCTGCTGGCAGCCACCAGGTTGGTGAGCTCCACGAACTGGGCGATGCTGAGCTGCTCGGGGCGCATGGTCATGAAGGGCGACGAGGCCATGATGGCCAGGGCTTCCGGCGGCAACAGCTGACGTAAGCTCACACGCAGCATCTTGCGCCGCTGGTTGAAGGTGGCCTTCACCACGCGGCGGAACAGCTCCTCGTCGCAGCCCAGATGCGCCACCTGGTTGCGCTTCATGCAGATGACGGCGCTCTGCACCTTGGGAGGCGGGTTGAAGACGGAAGGCTCAACGGTGAAGAGATACTCCACGTCGTACCAAGCCTGGATGAGCACGCTCAGGATGCCATACTGCTTGTTGCCGGGCTGCGACGCCATGCGCAGGGCCACCTCATGCTGAATCATGCCCGTGCAGCAGGGGATGAGGTCGCGGTTGTCGAGCATCTTGAAGAAAATCTGCGACGAGATGTCGTAGGGGTAGTTGCCCGTGAGCACAAAAGGCTCGTCGCCGAATACCTGGCGCAGGTCCATGCGCAGGAAGTCCTCGCCCAGGATGTTGTCGCGTAGCTGGGGGAAGTGCTCGTGCAGATACTGCACCGACTCGCGGTCGATTTCCACCACCTTCAGCGGGCGTGGCTTCTCCACCAGATACTGCGTCATCACACCCATGCCGGGGCCCACCTCGAGCACGGGCAAGTTGGGGCAGGCGTCCACCGTGTCGGCAATGCGGCGGGCTATCGAGAGGTCGGTCAGGAAGTGCTGGCCCAGATTCTTCTTTGGTCGTACTTGTTTCATCTACGTTTTTCTACCTATTATTATCGTGTTTGCTTTCGTTGTTCGGGAAAGATTGCTGCAAAGTTACTACTTTTTGGGGAGTTATGGGAGCCAGGGGAGTTAAAGGGAGTTAAAGAGCGAAAGAGTTTTCCGCAAAAACCAAAAATTCTTTATCTTTGCATCATGTTATCAGCGAAAAAAGGCATTGTGGGCAACGCCGTGAAGATTTTGCTGCCCCTGTTGCTGGGCGGAGCCATCCTCTACTGGATGTATCGTGGCTTCGACTTTGAGCGCGTGCGGCAGGTGGTGTTGTACGAGATGGACTGGATGTGGATGGTGCTGTCGTTTCCCTTCGGCATCCTGGCCCAGGCGCTGCGCGGCTGGCGCTGGCGCATGTCGCTGCAGCCCGTGGTGGGGTCGGTGCGCTCCAGCGTATCGGTGAACAGCATCTTCCTCTCTTATGCCGCTTCGCTGGTGGTGCCCCGCATCGGCGAGTTCACCCGCTGTGCCGTGCTGAAGCGCTGGGAGGGCGTGTCGTTCACGCGAGCGCTGGGCACCGTGGTCACCGAGCGCATCGTCGACCTGCTGCTCATGCTCATCATCGTGGGCGCCACGCTGATGCTCGAGATGAGCACCTTCGGCACCTTCTTCCGGAAGACGGGCACCAGCGTGAGCGCCATCCTGAGTGGCTTCAGCTGGGCGGGTTGGCTGGTCACCGTCGTCTGTCTACTGGCCATGGCCATCCTGCTCCATATCCTGCTGCGCCGACTCTCGTTCTACAGCAGGATGAAGACCACGCTGGCCGACATCTGGCAGGGCGTGGTGTCGCTGAAGAACGTGCGGGGTCTGCCCCTCTTTGCTCTGATGACGGTGGGCATCTGGCTGTGCTATTTCTTGCATTACTACCTCACCTTCTTCTGCTTCGATTTCACGCGACACCTGGGACTGGCGTGCGCGATGGTCACCTTCGTGGTGGGCAGCATTGCCGTCATCGTGCCCACACCCAATGGCGCCGGCCCATGGCACTTTGCCGTGAAGACCATGCTCATCCTCTATGGCGTGGCCGACGAGCAGGCGCTCTACTTCGTGCTCATCGTGCACACCGTGCAGACGCTGCTGGTCATCGCCCTGGGCGTGTATGCCTGGCTCTCGCTGAACTTCATCAAAAGGAAGGTTGAGGGTTGAAGGTTGAAGGTTGAGGGTTGAAGGTTAAAGGTTGAGGGTTGAAGGTTGAAGGTTGAGGGTTGAAGGTTGAACATTTTGGGGCAATGATATAATAAGTGGTGGGCAGAGAGCGTTATTATTATTGATGAAACGAATCGCGAGCGTTATTATCGTGATGGCCATGGCACTCACCGTTGTGGCCCAGCAGCGCAAGGTGCAGAATAAACCCTACATCGACATGCGCCCCATGCACTTTGGCATACATGTGGGGCTGAACATGCAGGATGTGGAGTTTCAGAATGTGGGCCCTCAGCAGTTGTTGTTGGCGGGTATGGAGGAGTCCGTGGAGCGCACCGTGCTCTGCGACGCCGAGACCTGGAACCCCGGCTTCAGCGTTGGCGTGGTGGCCGATATGCGACTGAGCCAATATCTGAACCTGCGCGTGACGCCCACCATGCACTTCGGCTCGAAGCATCTGGTGTTTCGCGATATGGACGACCTGAACGGCAGCGGCATCCCACGCGAGACCACGCAGGACATGAAGAACACCTACATCGCCTTCCCCACCAGCATGAAGTTCTCGGCCGAGCGTTTCAACAACTACCGCCCCTATATGATGGCGGGCATCAGTCCCATGATCAACCTGAGCGGCAAAGACCAGGACTTCTTGCACTTGAAGCGCTTCGACGCCATGCTTGAGTTGGGTCTGGGCTGCGACTATTATCTGCCTTTCTTCAAGCTCATCCCCGAACTGAAGTTCTGCTTCAGCCTGTCTGACGTGTTCGACAAGAGCCATGCCGACGAGTTGACGGATGCCAACAAGCAGGCTTTCGCTCGCAGTGTCAACTTAGCGATGAGCAAAATGATTGTGCTGACGTTCTACTTTGAATAGTGCCTTTGAGTCTTACACGAACACCGACCTTGCCTTGGCCGCTGGTGTGCCGATGCGCCGCACTGCATTTCTTGGTGGATGCGCTCTGCTTGTGCTGTCTCTATCTGTTGGCTGAGTGTGCAGGGGACATGCGCCTCACGCATGTGTTTATTATATATAATGTAATGGCCTTCCTCACCCAGCCGTTGACGGGATGGATGGCTGATGTATGCATGAAGCAGGCCCACCCGTTGTGCCTCTCTGGAGGGAGGAGGAAACCCTCCCCCAACAGACCCACCCCCGACCCCTCCCTGGAGGGAGGGGGGTATATAGACCCCCTAAAAGCATGTCAGGCGGCTGATGTGGCGGCTCTCCTCCTTTCAGGGAGAGGGCTGGTGTGGGCCAGCGTCGGTTTGTTGGCGGCAGCCGTGCTGATGTCAACGGTCATGGAGGTGACAGGCCTTTTTACCCTACCGCTGTTCATCGTGGTGGCCCTGCTGTTGGGCGCTGGCAATTCGTTGTTTCATGTGTGGGGAGGGAAAGTGGTGGCCGTGGCCACAGGCAACGACATGCGCGCCCTAGGCGTGTTTGTCTCTACCGGAGCCTTCGGCCTGGCCGTGGCCGCGGTGTGTTGCTCATGGCCATTGCTCTATGTGCTGCTGGCGGCTGTTGGATTATTAATAATATCCCAACCCACCCCCAACCCCTCCCGTACGGGAGGGGGGCTTAGTCAGACTTCTCCGCAGCAAAACTATACAAACTCCCCTCCCGTACGGGAGGGGTTGGGGGTGGGTTTATTGTTTGCTCTCATCCTCTTCGTCATGTTGCGCTCGTATGTGGGAGGAGTCTTCTCATCCAGCATGGCTACTGATGGGGGCACGCTCATGGTGCTGCTCATCGGGGCCACCGCCATGGCGGGCAAGATGGCGGGCGGATGGGTGGCGAAGTGGCTGGGGATAGCCTGGGGACTGACGCTGATGGTGGCGGCTACGGGGGCTTGTCTGTGGTTGTGCGATGCTGGCCTTGCATGGCAGATGTGCGGTCTGCTGGCCATTAACCTCACGATGCCCGTGACGCTCTACATGGCCAATGCCTTGCTGCCGGCACATGAGGGCCTGGCCTTCGGACTATTGGCTGCCGCCTTGATGCCGGCGTACCTTTTTTAAGTGAGAAGTGAGAAGTGACAAATAGCAGATAGGGGATATGGATGTGTTGCGAAGCATGTTGCTGGCTTTGGCGCTCACCATTGCGGTGGAGATGGGGGTGCTGTGGCTCTTAGGCGAGCGCCATGGCAAGGTGCTCAGAGCCTCTGTGGCGATGAACATCCTCACCAATGTGTCGCTTAATTGCTATTTGGTGTTTGTGGCCTTTTCAATACCTGTGGTGTTGGTGGGCGAAATGCTGGTAGTGCTCGTTGAGGCGCTATGGTATCAGCACTACCTGAAATGCTGGGAGCAGGCCTCCCTCTATAGTCTGCTCTGCAATGCCATTAGCTTCCTCATAGGACTGCTGCTGATGATGCTATTTTATTAACCCTAAAATATAAACCAACATTAACCAATTATGTTGTCATTATTGTTAGATATTATCGTAGAGCCTCGCGTGTCGCGGCACGTCATCGACACCATTGTCACTCGCGAGGAAGTAGGCGACAGCTTGCGCTATGCCGAAGAAAGTGCAGCCAACAGCGGTGGTTCGCCCCTGATGAACTGGGGCATCCCTCTGCTGTTGGCTGCCTTGGCTGCTTGCCTGGGCCTCGTCTTCCTCTATAAGCGCCGCTTGGCCGAGAAGGTGAAGCCCTGCTGATTAGTCTATCTCCTCGTCGGCCTCATAGCCGCCCATCTCGCGGATGGCGTTCTTCAGCATCGTGTATTGCTGATAGAGGTTGTTCACTGGCTCCTCGCCCACCGTGTAGTCGTGTTGTGGCGACTTCAGGAAGAACGAGAGGAAGCGCTGTGTGCCATAGCGGCCGGCACGGGCGGCGAGGTCGCTGAGCAGGCATAGATCCAGGCAGAGCGGTGCTGCGAGGATGGAGTCGCGGCATAGGAAGTTGATTTTTATCTGCATCGGATAGCCCAGCCATCCGAAGATGTCGATGTTGTCCCAGCCCTCCTTGTTGTCGTTGCGTGGCGGGTAGTAGTTGATGCGCACCTTGTGGAAATACTGCGTATCCTCGTCGTTGCCGTGGCCATAGAGGTCGGGCTGCCAGTCGGGTTTCAGGATGGTCTCCAGCGTGGAGAGCTTCGACACCTCCTTGGTGCGGAAGTTGGCGGGCTCGTCGAGCACCAGTCCGTCGCGGTTGCCCAGGATATTGGTCGAGAACCATCCGTTGAGCCCCAGCGAGCGCACGCCGATGATGGGTGCGAAGCCCGACTTCACCAGCGTCTGTCCTGTCTTGAAGTCCTTGCCGGCAATGGGCATCTTCGTCTGTTCGGCCAGCTGCCACATGGCGGGGATGTCCACGGCCGTGTTGGGGGCGCCCATGATGAAGGGTGCTCCCTCCTTCAATGCAGCATAGGCGTAGCACATCGACGGGGCTATGTGGTCGCGGTCGTCGGCCTTCATGGCAGCTTCAAGAGTCTCCAAGCGGTAGTGCACCTGCTCGTCCACGGGCACGTAGATCTCCGTGGAGGCAGCCCACAGCACCACCACGCGCTCCACGCCCTTCTCGGCCCTGAACTGGCGGATGTCCTCTCTGAGGGCTTCCACCATCTGCCAGCGGGTGAGTCCCGTCTTCACGTTGTCGCCGTCGAGCCGCTTGGCATAGTTCTTGTCGAAGGCGGCTTTCATCGGAACGATTTGCTCCAGCTCGTCGCGCACCAGGTTGATGTCCTTCTCTTTCAGCACCTCGGCATACATCGCTGCCTGGTAGGCGTTTTGTGGATAGACATCCCAACAGCCGAAGACGATGTCGCCAAGGCTTGCCAGGGGCACGATGTCGCCCACGTGCAGATACTGCTTCTGGCTGCCAGCGCCCACGCGGATTTTGTCGTACTGAGTGAATGAACCAACAGGTTTGCCGAGTCCCTTGCGAGCAAGGAGCACACCTGTCATAAAAGTGGTGGACACTGCACCACAACCCACTACCAAGATTCCCAGTTTCCCTGTGGCGGGCTTCACATTTGCTTCGTTCATTTTGCTTGCGGTTATGTTTTTTTAGGTCTGTTATAATCTGAATGCAAAAGTACTGCTTATTTTATAATATAGTGGTGTTCTTGCCTTCTTTTTCAACAATCTTTGCGAAAATGAGAGAAAATTAACATATCAGGGAGTGAAAAGGGAGAGGGAAGGGCTGCGCCGTCTTTCGCTACAGTATTGGTTTTCGGAGTGGACTCAGTCGGCATAACTATAAATTTCGGTTGGCAGCGGCCGCTGCCATCATTGGCGGCGTGCGCTGCCATCATTGGCAGCGGCCGCTGCCAATCATGTCCCCGCCCGCTGCCAACCTAAAAAGCATGCCCTTTTTCCCTCGGCGGTGCCTCCCGCTCCCTGTTTGTCGTGCGTCGCCGCTCCTCGATGCACCCCATTTCGCTCGTCATCAACAATGCTCACCTGCATGTCATCACTTTTTCAGCGAATGGTTTGCTGATTCCGTAAATAATTCGTACTGCGGTTGAAAAGACGGTGGCGTTATTTGAAGATTCCAGACGCTGAAGCATCTTTTCAACCGCAGCTCGCACTATTTCGCATGCGATAATTTAAACTGGAATGGCTTGTCGAAGTGTCGGCGCGCATAGTAGGTCACCGAAGGGTGCTTCAAGTCCATCACCATGGTCCAGGCAGTTCCGAGGAATCCTTCGCGTTGAGGCTGCGATACATCCGCGATGGCTTCAGTCAGCTGCTGCTCGCTCATCACGCCATCCGTCTGGTCGAATTGCTGGCAGAGCCGGTCGTAGCGGTCGTCGCCCTCCATCAGTCCCACATTATATTTCTGTTCGCACAGGTAATGATTGGCCACGGCTGGCGATGCTGTCACCACCATCTCGTTGTCGACATATTCCACCACCACGCTCTTGCCCGCAGCGTCGGCCATGGCGTAATGGTGGGCCGAGCCAATGTCGGAGTGCATGTCGATGCCCTCCAGCAGCTTCAGGGCCTCGTCAACGCAGGCCGCGTTCTTCAGCAGATAGCAGATGGCACCCGTGGTGGTGAGGTCGGGCTTGCTGGTGCGCTGATGCGTCTCTGCCGCGTCGCCAGCCATCAGGTCGGCGATGGCCAGTCCTTTCTCGTTGATGCCGTCGAGGGCAACGAACAGCCCGGCCAATGCCATATACTGGTTTTTGAATCCTTCAGGCTTGTAGTCCTCGCCAAACCCGCAGAAGTCTACATTGAAGGTGGTTATCGATTCGTAGCCGCGACTGGGGATGGTGTGCATGATGATGCCTGTGGCCGATGGAAAGTCGAAGTTGCGCCCCATCAGTATGTCGCCCTCGGGGGTGCTGACGGTCAGCGCCGAGCATCCGAAGTCGGCTTTCGTCGGCTTCACCTCGGGCTTGTAGCGCCCTTTCGACAGGAACTCTATGGCGTAGCTGGCCAGTTGGTCGGCAGATTCGAATCCGCCGCGGTTCATCAGTTCGTCGAACCCGTCGTCGCCTTTGTACTCCATATAATATAGTCCGTCGTCAAGCTTCTTGCACGACATGGCGCCCTTCACCAGCGAGCCAAACTCCATCCAAATCAGCACTCCTGCTATGACCACCAGTGCCAGAAGGCTCAGCAGCACAATCTTCAATACTTTCTTCATCGTTTTTACCTTGTTGATATGGTTTTGAGTGTGCAAAAGTACACATAGCGGCTGAATCTACCAAACATTTGGGCTGATTTGTGTCGATTTTGTGACGAATGGTTGCTGATGATTGCTGCTGATGCCACATTTTTACCTCTGCCAGCATAAAGATAAATAGACAAAAGCTTGGTGGAACGCGGAATTGTTTGTACCTTTGCACCCGCAATAGCAGAGATGCGTTGCCCGCGAAGGTGCACTTAGCTGTGCTTAATTGGGAATGTGAGTGAAAATCTCCGACTGTCCCGCAGCAGTGAACTCCGTTATGGCTCCCAAGCATCAATGTCGGCAAGCTTTGCACGACGACATTCACGCCATTGCCCATTTGGGTGAGAAGGCGCTTGGGAGTGGAGGAAAGTCTGAAGACCAGCCTTCAAAGCGGAAGAAGGCCGCCGCTCCACGATGTATGGTGCTGGCAGGCACAATTAACATTTTTGTGGGTTAAACCAAAAGGAACTGTTATGTTCAAGAACTTCAACGGGTTTCACCTCGTGGATGCTCTTCACAGCATGCACATGGCAAAGGGAACCCATCCCGACAGGGTGTTCAAGAAAACGGTGGAGGCCATTGTGGTAGTCTGTGTGACGCTGCTGCTGTGGAATCTGCCAAGTGATTCATTTGGCATCGACGGTCTGAACGTTGTGCAGCAGCGCATCATCGCCATCTTCGCCTTCGCCACGCTGATGTGGATAACGGAGGTGGTGCCGTCGTGGGCTACGAGCGTGGCCATCATGGTGCTGATGCTGCTCTTTTGTAGCGATTCGGGCGTGAAGTGGCTGTGCGACCCCGACGAGGTGGGGGCGCTGCTCTCCTACAAGGGCGTGATGGCCTGCTTTGCCGACCCTGTGATTATGCTGTTCATAGGCGGTTTCATCCTCGCCATCGCGGCCACCAAGACGGGGCTCGATGCGCAGTTGGCCAAGGTGCTGCTAAAGCCCTTTGGCACACGGAGCGAGATGGTGCTGCTGGGCTTCCTGCTCATCACGGGCCTCTTCTCCATGTTTGTGTCGAACACGGCCACGGCTGCCATGATGCTCACGTTCTTGACGCCAGTATTCAAGCAACTGCCGCCCGAGGGGAAGGGGCGTATCGCCCTGGCGCTCAGCATCCCCGTGGCTGCCAACCTGGGCGGTATGGGCACCCCCATAGGAACGCCGCCCAACACCATAGCGCTGAAATACCTGAACGACCCCGAGGGCCTGAACCTCGCAATGGGCTTTGGCGAGTGGATGATGTTCATGGTGCCCTTGGTGGCGCTGCTGCTGTTCATCGGCTGGATATTGCTCAAGACGCTGTTCCCCTTCACGCAGAAGCGCATTGAGCTGAACATCGAGGGCGGCATGAAGCACGGCAGAGAGTCGAAGATTGTCATCGTGACGTTCATCGTCACCGTGGCGTTGTGGCTGCTCGACTCGGTGACGGGCATCAACTCCTACACCGTGGCGCTCATCCCCTTCGTGGTGTTCTCTCTGACGGGCATCGTCGACCGCCGCGACTTGGAGGAAATCAACTGGAGCGTCATCTGGATGGTGGCGGGCGGTTTTGTGCTGGGCTATGGCCTTAACCAGTCGGGGCTGGCTGAACTGGCCGTGGAGAGCATCCCCTTCGGCGACTTCTCGCCCCTGCTCATCCTCATCCTCTCGGGCGTCATCTGCTACCTGCTCTCGAACTTCATCTCCAACTCGGCCACGGCGGCCCTGCTGATGCCCATCCTGGTGGTGGTGTGCTCGGCCATGGGTGACAAGCTCGATGCCATCGGCGGCACCTCGACGGTGCTCATCGGCGTGGCCATCGCCTCGTCGTCGGCTATGATACTACCCATCTCAACACCGCCAAACGCTCTGGCCTACGCCACTAACCTGGTGCAGCAGAAGGATATGGCACGCATAGGCATCATCACGGGCATCGTCTCGATGGTGCTCGGCTACGCCCTGCTTTTCCTGCTGGGACTGATGCATGTAATCTGACACTCACATTCTCTCGTTTTATATTGACTCATTAGCGAAACTAACGTGTATTATTATTAGAGTGGGGGGAGGCCCAGTCGCGAGACAGCATTGCCCCCCTTTTTTAGCGATATTTCAGTTTCGCATGTTTCGTGAGTTGAGGAGCATGCAATATAATAAGTTTATTCTTCTTTCAGACTAAATTGTTCTTTGCAAATGAAATCATCGATAGTCATCTACGAGCACGAAGACAAAATGGGAAAGGCTTGTGCCAAAAACATCGCCTACCATCTGGGAGCACAGACCACCTGTACGCACCATGTGCCGGAGGCCATTCTCAGCAATGTCGACAACTTTATCCTCTGCATCTCCACATGGAGGCCAACAGGCGAGCGGGGACAATGGACCGAGATATTGCAGAGCCTTGCCAGCCACCGTCTCGACGGCAAGAGCTTTGCCTTCTTCTTCTGCCACGACCCTGAGGCGGGGGCTTTCATCTTTGATGGTCTCGACCGTTTCTACGACTTGCTCCGCCAGCAGGGAGCCAGAGTGGTGGGTAGCCCGGAGTGGCACAAGCGCAATGCCACCATCACCGACTGGATTTGCATGGTGTCGCCTAACCTGTAGGGATGGGGAGTGAAAGGGGAGTGAAGGGGACGATAGTTTAATAAGCGAAGGGAGTGAGTATCTTAACAACGAATTCGACGAATTAAACGAATTCCATGCGGTGCGTTGACTCATGTTGTCTTACAAGGCCATGGCATCTATGCTTTAGCCTTCTTTTTTACATATAAATGAGTACACTCCGAAAACCCTTCTCCACTAAAAAACAACCCAAAAACAATGCGCAGCCGTTCCCCTCCCCTTGAGGGTAGGGGAGCTGCTGCGCCGACTTTCGCGACAATAATGGTTTTCGGAGTAGACTCATAAATTGAGACAAAGAAAAACGCCAGAGTGCCTACGGCCGAAGCCACTTTCGCTCGCTTATTCGTAACTTTGGCCTGTGGCCGAAGCCACTTTCGCTCGTAAAAGCAAAGAAAAACGTGTTTTTCCTTTGCTTTTCGCTCGCTTATTCGTAACTTTGCACGCTGTAAGGAGAAGAGAAACAAAAAAGACAAATAACTAAACGGTATTTAGAAGATGAAAAAGTTTCGTCTCGTGGACAATCTCTTGGGCTGGCTGACCTTCTTCATCGCCGCCTTCGTGTATTGCTCCACCATTGAGCCTACAGCCTCGTTTTGGGACTGTCCGGAGTTTATCACCACCGGCTACAAGCTGGAAGTGGGCCACCCGCCTGGCGCACCCTTCTTCATGCTCACGGCCAACCTGTTCTCGCAGTTCGTGAGCGACCCGGCAGATGTGGCGCGCATGGTGAACATGATGAGCGCGCTGCTGTCGGCGGCCTGTATCCTGTTCCTCTTCTGGAGCATCACCCACCTGGTGCGGAGGCTCCTCATCAAAGCCCCCTCGGGGGCTGAAGGGGGGGCTCTGTGGAAGCTCATTGCCATCGAGGCCAGCGGCTTGGTGGGTGCCCTCATCTACACATTCAGCGACACGTTCTGGTACTCGGCTGTCGAGGGCGAGGTCTATGCCTATTCCTCGGCCTTCACCGCCGTGGTGTTCTGGCTCATCCTGAAATGGGAGGAGCATGCCGACGAGCCGCACGCCGACCGCTGGCTGGTGCTCATCATGTATATGACGGGCCTCTCCATCGGCGTGCACCTGCTCAACCTGTTGTGTCTGCCCGCCATTGTGTTGGTGTGGTATTTCAAGCGGTTCCCCAATGCCAACGCCAAGGGGGCGCTGGTGGCTCTGCTCATCTCGTTTGTCATCCTGGCAGCCGTGCTCTATGGCGTGGTGCCGGGCATCATCACCGTGGGTGGCTGGTTCGAGCTGTTCTTCGTCAACACGCTGGGCATGCCGTTCAACACGGGTCTCATCGTCTATCTGTTGCTGCTCATCGGCAGCGTCATCTGGGCCATCTATGAGACGCAGAACGCCACCGAGAAGAACTGGCGCCGGCAGAACATCGCCTTTCTGCTGGGCTTCGGCCTGCTGGGCGTGCCCTTCTACGGCTATGGCTGGAAGGCCTTCTTCATCGGAGCCTTGGTGCTGGCGGTGGTGGGCTTTGTGCTCTTCCGCCGCAGCGGCAAGGTGGCACTGGTGACGGCACGGCTGAAGAACACCACGCTGCTCTGCATGCTCATGCTGATGATTGGCTACTCCACGTATGCCGTCATCGTCATCCGCTCAGCCGCCAACCCGCCGATGGACCAGAACTCGCCCGAGGACATCTTCACGCTGGGCAGCTATCTGAGCCGCGACCAGTATGGCTACCGTCCCCTATTGTGGGGACAGGGCTTCGACTCGGAACTGGCTGAGGACGAAGAGACCGGCGACTATGCCTTCGTGAGCGACGGGCCCACCTATCACAAGGTGGAGAAGCGCTCGCCCGACGAGCCCGACTCGTACTACGTGGTGAAGAGCGAAATCAACGGACGCCAGCGCGACGTGAAGGGCAAGTATCTCTATGCGCAGAATATGTTCTTCCCCCGCATGTATAGCAGTGCCCACGCCAGCTTCTACAAGACGTGGCACGGCGGCATCAGCGGCCGCACCGTGAAGAGCGAATATCCCACGCGCTATCCCTATCGCCAGGAGGTGACGATGCCCACGATGTGGGACAACTTGAGCTTCTTCCTCACCTACCAGTGTGGCTATATGTACTGGCGCTACTTCCTGTGGAACTTCGCCGGACGCCAGAACGACATACAGGGACTCTATGGCGAGCGCGAGCATGGCAATGCCCTCACCGGCTTCTCGTTTATCGACAATGCGCTGCTGGGCGACCAGTCGCTGCTGCCCGACGACCTGAAGAACAACAAAGGCCACAACGTGTTCTATTGCATGCCGCTCATCCTGGGACTCATCGGACTCTTCTGGCAGCTCATGGGGCGTGGCCGCAAGGGCGTGCAGCAGTTCTGGGTGGTGTTCTTCCTGTTCTTCATGACGGGACTGGCCATCGTGGTCTATCTGAACCAGACGCCGCTACAACCCCGCGAGCGCGACTATGCTTATGCCGGCTCGTTCTATGCCTACGCCATCTGGTGTGGCATCGGCGTGGCCGCCATCATCAGTTGGCTCACCAAGTTGCTCAGCAAGCAGTTGAAGACCCAAGCCCTGCGCGTGGCACTGGCTGCCATCGTTGGTCTGGTATGCCTCATCGTGCCGCTGCAGATGGCTTCGCAGACGTGGGACGACCACGACCGCTCGGGGCGCTACACCTGCCGCGACTTCGGGCAGAACTATCTGATGACGTTGCAGCAGACCGACTCGCTGGGCCGTGCCAGCAATCCCATCATCTTCACCAATGGCGACAACGACACCTTCCCCCTGTGGTACAACCAGGACACCGAGGGCGTGCGTACCGACGCCCGTGTGTGTAACCTGAGCTACCTGCAGACCGACTGGTATATCGACCAAATGATACGCCCAGCCTACGACTCGCCCTCGCTGCCCATTACGTGGAAGAAATACCAATACTGCGACGGCACCAACGACTGGGTGCTGATAGACCCCACCGTGAAGTATGCCATAAAGGCCATCCAGCAGGTGTCGCCCGACGATGCCGCCAAGGTGTTTGGCGACGACCCCTTCGAGTTGAAGAACATCCTGAAGTACTGGGTGCGCGACGAGCGCTCGAAGGAGCTGAAGGATAAGCAGCGCGACTATCTGAACTGGGCCTTCTCGGCCATGGGACCATCGGAGCAGTATAGGCTGAAGGACAACCTGATTCTCATCCCCACCGACACCGTCTACATCAACATCGACAAGGATGCCGTGCGCCGTAGTGGCATGATGATGCAAAGCGACAGCATCCCCGACCGTATGGCCATCTCGTTGAGCGACCTCGGCGGCGTGGACAAGAGCAAGCTGATGATGCTCGAGTTGCTGGCCAACACCAACTGGGAGCGCCCGCTCTATGTGGCCATGACCGTGGGTCAGGACAACTACATGAACCTGGGCAACCACTTCGTGCAGGAGGGACTGGCCTACCGCATCACGCCCTTCACCACCAACATCGACGGGCGTGCCGTGCCTGGCATGACCAGCTTCGACACGGAGAAGACCTTCGACAACGTGATGAACCGCTTCAAGTTTGGAGGCGTGAGCACCAAGGGCATCTATCTCGACGAGACGGTGATGCGCATGTGCCTCACCCACCGCATGCTGATGGTGGACTTGGCCAGCCATCTGATGGACAACGGAGAGAACGAGAAAGCCCTCGCCGTGCTGGAGAAGATGGACGCTGAGTTGCCTGCCTACAACGTGCCCTACGACATCGACAGCCGCGTGATCAGTGGCAAGCGCCTGGGCTATCAGGATGGCAAGGACGCCATCTACAGCAGCGGCAGCAGCTACCGCGAGGCATTGCTCTACATCGACTTGGGCCAGAACGACAAGGCGAAGGTCATCCTGGATTATTACTGGGAGCGAGCCAACAAGCTCTTCAAGTTCTACCTCTCGTTGGGCCCCAGCGAGTTGATGGTGGAGAACATCAACTGCCTGAAGCAGCTCAACGTGATGTTCTCGGTGGTCAGGGCTTACTACAGCATCGACGAAAAGAAGGCCCAGGAGCTGACGAACAAGATTCAAGAGAACTGCTCGGAACTCATGATGAAGGGCGGCGACCTCGACATGGCTCACTGGGAAATGTAGGAGTTAGGAGTTAGGAGTTAGGAGTTAGGAGTTGGTAATTCGTAATTCGTAATTGGAATCAGGAGCGTGTGATTATTGAGCAACCAGCCGCTTATCTCCGCTGGCTCTACCCAAAAGCCTTATGGAGAATGGACCGTCGCGAACGTGCAGTGTACCTCACGTTCGACGACGGCCCCATTCCTGAGTCTACGCCCTTCCTCCTCGACACCCTTCGCCACTATGGTGCCAAGGCCACCTTCTTCATGGTGGGCGACAACGTGCGCAAATATCCGCAGCTGTTCGAAAGGATAAAGGCCGAGGGCCATCAGGTGGGCAATCACACCCACAACCATATCAGCGGATTCCCACACTCCATCAAAGACTATATGTATAATGTGGAGCGTGCCAACGCCTACATACAGAGCCGCTATTTCCGTCCGCCGCATGGTTGGATGCGCCTGCCGCAGTATGCCTGGCTGTCGAGGAAATTCAAAGTGGTGATGTGGGATGTGGTGACGCGCGACTACTCGAAGTGGATGACGGCCGACGACATCGTGAACAATGTGAAGCACTACACGCGGCCAGGCTCCATCATCACCTTCCACGACTCGCTGAAGGCCATCGACAAACTGCGCACAGCCCTGCCGCAAAGCATTGAATGGCTGATGCAGCAGGGCTATGCCTTCAAAACATTCGTATAACTCCTAACTCCTCACTCCTAACTCTTTAAGCATTCCCTGGCATCCCTCCAGCACGTCTTTCCATGTGGCCTCAAAGTCGCCAGTGTACCATGGGTCGGCCACGTCGCCCGGACGGTTGGTGAAGTCCATTAGTTTCACAATCTTTCCCTCTGGGTCGCCGCCACACATCCTCGTCATGTTGCGGATGTTCCAATCGTCCATGCCCACGAGCAGGTCGAATCGGGCGTAGTCGTCGCGTGTGAGTTGGCGTGCCGTTTTCCCTTGGCATCCAATGCCGTGCTCGGCCAGCTTGCGCCGTGCCGGAGGGTACACGGCGTTGCCTATCTCCTCGGTGCTGGTGGCTGCCGACTCAATGTGGAAGCGGGCCCCGCAGCCCTGCTGGCTCACCAAGTGCTTCATTACAAACTCTGCCATCGGACTACGGCAGATGTTGCCGTGGCAGACGAAAAGGATGCTGTATGTCTTCCCCATGTCGTGTGCTATTCTCTCACCTCTCACCTCTCACTTTTTTGGATGTTTTTTGCGGTTAATCATTGTTGGAGCTGAAATCTTCTGCGGCCATGGGCATCGGCGTGTCTTCTTCTATCTGATAGGGTCGCTTCACGCTGTGGTCTTGCATCCAGATGCTGTTCAGCGTGTGCGCCAGTGCCTTCAGAGTGGCCTCCCGGCGTTGGGGTGTCAGCTCGCACTCCCACACGGTGATGCAGTGCCATCCCATCTCGGCCAGCCGTTGCTGCACCTGCTTGTCGCGTTGCTGGTTGCGCCTGATTTTCGCCACCCAGAACGCTTGGTTCGTGGTGGGGATGGCGCAGCAGCCTTTGGTGCCTGACGGCTCTTCGCCTTCCAGCTCTGCCCCGTGTCCGTGCCAGAAGCAGCCATTGACGAACACGCACGTACGGTATTTGCGCAGCACCAGGTCGGGGTGGCCGGGCAGTCGTGGCGAGTTCAGGCGGTAGCGGAATCCCATCCTCCACAGCCCCCGGCGCACCATCAGCTCCGGCTTCGTGTTCTTGCTCCGGATGGCCGCCATCGTCTTGTGTCGCTGTTCGGGGGTGAGTTTTTCCATTATGCGAGAAGCAACTTGATGGTTTGTAGCCTCATTTCAGGCTCTCGCCACGCTTGAAGTCATCAACCAGATAGGGAGGCCGTCTCTTCGTCTCGTTGAAGATGCGCCCCACATATTCGCCCATGATGCCCAGGCAGAGCAGCTGCACGCCGCCCAGAAACAGGATGAGGGTGACCAGCGTGGGGAAGCCCTGCACGGGGTCGCCGAAGAGGATGGTCTTGGTGAGGTAGAACAGCAGGAATCCGAAGGCCACGAAGGCGATGACGAACCCCATGATGCTGGCTAAGCGCAGCGGGGCTGTGGTGAACGAGGTGATGCCCTCGATGGCCAGGTTGAGCAGCGACCTGAAGCTCCAGTTGCTTTGTCCGGCCACGCGGTCGCCACGGTCGAACACCATCTCCTTCTTCTTGTAGCCAATCCAGCAGAACATGCCCTTGGTGTAGCGCTCCGTCTCGCGCATCTGCCGCAGGGCTTCGATGCACTTGCGGTCGAGCAGACGGAAGTCGCCCACGTTCTTCAGCACCTCGAAGCGCGTGCTGTGGTCCAGGATGCGATAGAACAGCAGCGAGGACTTCTTTCGCAGCCAGCTCTCCTCACCCCTGTTGGCCCGCTTGGCATAGACATCCTCATAGCCCTGCTCCCAATACTCCAGCATCTGGGGTATCAGCGACGGCGGGTCTTGCAGGTCGGCATCCATCACCACCACGCTGTCGCCCGCCACATGGTCGAACCCCGCCAGCATGGCGTTCTCCTTGCCGAAGTTGCGCGAGAGGCTGATGTACGACACCCGCTTGTCGCTGGCATGCAGGGCGTCAATCACCGTCAGGGTGTTGTCGCGGCTGCCATCATCGACAAAGAAAAGTTCGAAATCATACTGGCCGATAGCGTCGATGACCTTGCAAGCCTCTTCGTAGAAACGTGGCAAGGCCCGCTCCTCGTTGTAGCAGGGAACAAGTAGTGACACGAGTTTCTTTTTTGCTTCCATCATCGTCGTGTTTTTGCAAAGTTCTGAAAAAAAACGGATTGGAGCGCGCGATGCTCTTCTCGTGGCCGCGCGCCGCCGAGCCACTGCTCGAACAGCATGCGACGGATGTCAAAAGAAGCATATCGCTAATCAAACAAACTCAGCGAGAGGTCGACCGTCGGCTTCTCGCTTTCTTCTTTTTCCGCTTGGCTCTCTTGCTGCGCCTTGAAGTTGAGCATCAGCTGCCGGGCCGATGCGTTGCGGGTGTTCAGCCGGTAGCATCCCCACCGCTCGGCATGCTCCAGCAGTCCCTGCTGCGAGCGCGACTGCCGCTGCACATACTGCCGCACTGCCCGGTATACATCGCGGAAGTCGGGCTGGTAGAAGAGTGTACAATAATGGTTGTAGACGTGCTTGGCCAGCTTTTTCACGCTGATGCCAGGCGCGCCTACACCCAACAGTATTGTTAGAATTTGCTGTTCGTACACCGAAGCTGTATTAAGCCAGGGCAATCTTGTTGTCCTCGGTGCTCTGCAGCTTGCCCTCCTTGAAGAGCCAGCCCAGACCGAGCAGTGTTTCCTCTTCCGAAATGCTTGCAGCCTTTGCAATCTCCTTCACGGTGAGTGCCTTCTCGGCTGCTGCCAGTGCCTGGTACACGTCGCCAGCCTTGAAACCGATGTTCTCAGCGTTCACGGCCACCACGGCTTTCTCTGCTTTCACAGCAGCGGCTCTGCGCGTTGTCTTCTTCTCTGCAACCACCTCTTTGGTCTCGGCGGCTGCCTTCTTCGTAGTTTTCTTTTCTGCCATAATGCTTAAATAATTAGTATTTATGAGGTTGATTTTTCAAATCGCGTGCAAAATTACTGCTTTTATGTTGTTCAAGTGGCTGATTTTTAATTGTTTCTTTCAAAGCGTGGGGTATTCTTGACGCAAATCAATCATACTGTTTGCGTGCACACGGCTTTCTCGGCCTTTCCCATGCTATGACGTGGAGTCACTTGCCCGTTTCTCGTTCGCCTCATAGTGCCAACTGATGGCGCGTGTGGTGTTGAAATGGGGGCGAGGCGCATTTCGTTTGGAAAAAAAACGGTTTTAGTATGGTCAAAAGTTTTTTTCTTCGTATCTTTGTGCCCGAATTTGCCCACGAGGCTGCCCTCTCTCTGATGGTGCTCCAGATGAATGGCGCGGTGCGGCCAGGCGCATCAGGGGAAGGGGCGATGAAGGAGAAGACTTCAATACAGAAAAAACATAGACACAATGAAAGCAAAACTGATTGAGAAAAAGTATCTCGTGACGTTCATCCTCGTCACGACGTTGTTTGCCCTCTGGGGCTTCGCCAACGACATCACCAACCCGATGGTGGCGGCTTTCCAGACGTTGATGGAGCTCACCGCCGCCAAGGCGTCGATGGTGCAATTCGCCTTCTATGGCGGCTATGCCACGATGGCC
>JAEEGG010010779.1_pt1 | contig 20094 bp, 24 predicted proteins | sample 9134161 | NCBI WGS metagenome assembly JAEEGG01 (sample SAMN16246543, study PRJNA631951) | gut metagenome | biome: gut microbiome; feature: rumen; material: CR-attached | host: Bos | place: Iran: Karaj | collected 2018-10 | reverse complement strand
CTGGCCGCCGGACATCAGCGGCGCGACCCAGCCTGGGCGGGGCCCGGGACCGTCCGGCGCGATGGCGTGTTTGAGGTCGTCGGCGTTGGACCGGCGGATAGACCGGTAAGCATTGCCGGCCCGGTCATAGTAGAGTTGCACGGTCTTGTTGCGCATCGGTGCGAAGTAGGCCCGGAACTTGGCTCCGAGTTCCGGGATGTGGGCCGGTGCCAGGGTAAAGAGGAACTTCAGCACCCGGATGCAGTCCGTGCCCCGGTCCTCTCCCTCCTGTCCGCATACCATTGAGCACATGTTGCCGAAGTCCACCCCGAGACGCAGCGGCCGATCGGGATCCAGATAGCGAAGGACCCGGCAGTCTTCCTGATCCAGGAGGCCGAACTCATCGTAGGCGGATTCATCGATCCCGTCGAAGTAGAAATGTTTCTCATTGAGGGCGGAGTAGAATCGTTCACCGGACTCAAGTTGTGGCCTCATTGACAGGATCGCCGTCTTCAAATCAGGGATGTTCCCCTCGATGGCATCGCGGAACCAGTCAGCCGTGAGAATGTCCACGTTGACGTATGAGGAGGTCCGGATATAGAATGTCTCATTGGCCGGCTGTTTCCGGAGCGCAATCCATTTCGCCCTCCAGTCGTTGGCAATCCTGAGCGCCCGTCGGCACCGTTCCAGATCTTCCGCCGAACGGGTCTTGATGTAGTTATCCTTCTCGGCCACATAGGTGCGCAGCGCATCATTGTACACCAGCCCCGCCTTGGCCACGAGCATGATACTGTCCACGTCCATCACCTTGACATACTTCGACATCCAGGTATATTCCCCGATATTATTGGGATTGGCGACGTCCGAAGTGAAAGACAGGCCACGGTAATAGACGCTATGTCCATACTCGGCCCGATAGCCGCGCACCGCCTTCAGCAGATTGGCGATCTTGCTTTCCTGGAAATACTTCGCTTCATCCCCGAACACGTACACATAGCTGCTTCCTGCAAGCGTGGACGGACGGTCAAGAGAACCGAACCGGATGTTCAGCCCGGTGAAGAAGACGATCGTGCGCTTGTACGTGACCAGCTTGTTGAAGGGCTTCCAGAAATGCGGACGAAGCCAGTCAGGGAGTGACTCCTTCTCTTTGTCGGTATATCGCGGAGGTTCTTTCTCCACCACATAGTGGATTCCTTCCCGGAGTCCCTTACGCTCCAATGCTTCCAGGACGGTGGGAAGGATGTTCGAAGAGAGATTCGTGAAGGTGTCTGCCACCCAGACACAGGGCGCCCCCGGCATATCGTATATGATATCCATCAGGCGCTCCGTCTGGATATCTGTTGTCTTTGCGGATCCGCGGCCCAGCTCGCAATAGAGTTTTCGCGGACTTATCAGGTTGATTACCTGGGCGAATTTGTTCATGTACTGGACCGTCGCCGCCTGCGTCGAATCCAGCTTAACTTTCTTCCGATTGCTCATCCTTCAGGAATTTTTCCAGATCCAGTTCCTTGATGCCGGCTTCCTGCCGAATTCGTTCCAAATCAACGGAGCCCTCAGGGAGTGCCTTGAGAATGGTGGCTTCAACTTCGCGCCGGTCCACCTTGGGAAGACCGATGGATTCAGGATCCAAGGACTGGATGCGGAAAGACGGCCGGAAGAGTTCCGGATTGACGGACGGTTGGTCCTCCTGATCCAGTTGCAGAACCTTCGCTTTCATCATCAGGATCTCCGATGCCGCCTTGAAGTCCTTCGATGATGTGGCCGCATCCCGGGCTGCGATGTACAGCGCGTCGAACTGGTCGGCCATCTTCCTGCGCAGCGCATCCTTGGTATAGGCTTTGTCGCTGTAAAACAGTTCCGTAGCCTCTGCATACATCGCCGAGGCTTTCTCATACGTAAGGCTGACGGGCTTCGACGTCAAAAATCGCATTGTCACGCGCTTGCCGTACTTCCAGTCCAGCGAATGGATGAGCATCAGAAGGTCCAGCCAGACCCGCTCCTTCGCACTGAGGTCTGAGGCCTTGCCGGATGAAAGATACTCCTCGATGCGGGCCCAGGCCTCCAGATCGGCCGTCCCGCCGAAGAGGTCGAGTTTCGAGACGGCAAAGGATTTGTCCCGCTTGACCTTCCCGGAGAGGATGTCCGCGATTGAGTGCAGCACGTCGGCTACTTCTTTGTTGGTTTCGTCTTCGTTCATCGGTGGGTGGATTCATAGATGCCGATCATCTTCTCGATCTCGTTGAGCCGGAACTGTTTTTCCCGGATGAGATTCCTGCGGCCGTCATCAAGATCCGGCCGGTCGCCTTTCCGGATCCGGAACTCCAGCCGGGTAATCCCGTTCCGGAGATTGTCCCGCTCCTTCATCAGGTCGACGGCGTTCATCTTCCGGATGGCTTCCAGGTCTGCCGTTCGGCGGAAGACCTGGTGCTTCCCCAGTATCGTCCCGGACTCCTTGAAATGACTGAATTCGCGGAAAATTTCCGCATTTTCAGTATAATTTTCCAGCAACTTTTTTGCTGTTCTGTAACAATCATCCTCAGAGGTGCATGAGAATAGGTTCTCGTGCGCTTCGACGTAGTTGTGATAAGCCGTAATCTTGTCGGCTGCGAGGATTTTCAGCTCCTGGGGACAGTTCGGATCGGAGAGGAACGGCCACTGCCGCCGGAAGTATCCGGATGTCCGGACCGCCGCTTCCGCCACCCGATCGGGGAGAAGGGATCCGAGCACGCGGGTGAGCATCCGGCCGTATTTCTCCGGATGCCGCTCCACCATCCGGTGAAGATGGTCGTTCGGCGCGTAAACGTCAAGGAGCCGGAGTCCCTCCCGGACTTCGGCTCCTTGGTCAAGCCATTTCTCGATTTCTGTCATAAGAGCACTTTTACGATCTGAGAAGCGATTGCATTGAAGCCGGCAGGATTCGCGAAAATGAATTTCTTCCGGACCATCGCCTCCGCGACCTTCGCCCAGCAGGGGTCGGCACGCAGGACTACGGACAGATAGTTGCCCCATTCGCGGGAAACCAGGACCGGCCGGGTGAGGTGCGTCTTCACCCACTTCCTGACGAAGTCCTCGTCAGACAGAACGTCATTCTCCGGAAGGAATTCTTCCAGGGCGGTCTTATCGAACACCACCGGCGTGCGTCCCCACCAGGTTTCCTTGTCCTTGAAGACATAGACGGCAGGGCTGCAGAGTTCTTCGAGGGTGATCTTCGCGCACGGCACCAGATTGGCCGGCACCAGCACAAAGCGGTCTTCGACCTCCGGGTCCGTGATGACATTTTCCAGAAGGATGTCCTTCAGGCTTTCATCCGGCTTCACCGGGATCAGCTTGAAATCCCCGGGCCCGTTCTTTTCCCAAACTTTCCCGAGGATTCCCTCTGATCCGGCAAATGCGAGTATCACCAGGGTGATTGCTTTTGCCATAGTGGTTTAGTCGGATTCGCCGTCGCTGTCGCCATCGCCGGATGCGGCATCGGCCACCGGCACGTCAGCGCCTGTGTAGATACCCGGCAGGAAGGCGTCGGCCATCGCCTGCTGGAGGGTCATCTTGTGGTTCGTCGCCTCGTTGTTGAGCGTGGGCTCGACGCCGAGGTAGAGCGGGTTGCATTTCGAACCGTACACCTTGCGGGTACCGTTGTCGCAGTTCCCGACCAGGGCGATCAGACCCTTGTTGACGTTGGCCTCGATGAAGTCGTTCACCGCCTTGTCGTCGCCCGGGTGGGTAAACTCCAGTTTCTTGGTGAAGCCTTTCGCGTCCGCCTCGCCGGACACTTCGAAACCGGGAGCGATCGTCGTGGGGGTCGCGTAGATCTTCACGGCCTTGGCGCCCTGCTTGAGGGTGAAGTCACCGGAGAGGGCCGTGTCGCCGTGCGAACGGGTCGGCTCGGCGGTCACATCGTCGACATCGATGAGAATGATGTCGGGATTCTTGGGAAGGGGAGCGCCGGCACCGGCGCTCGCCTTCGGGATGGATACTTTCGTGTACATATTCAGACTGGTTTTGGGTTACTCACTTTCACCGTCGGAGCCGTCCCCTTCGCCGGAGGCACCGCCGTTGACCCAGACGCCACCGTCGGTGGGATCCGTGGCAACCGCCTCGCTCGGGGTGTAGCCGTCGGGAACGGCGGCATACACGGCCTCTTCCACGCGGAAGCCGACGGCGAGCGAGAACTCACCGAGGATGTCGACATCGTAGTGGTGCTCTTCGATCTTCTGGATCACGTTCTTCGCGTTCACCAGGTCGACCAGAAGCACGAAGTTCTCCTTCGGCGTGGCGAAGAGGATGGGGGAGCGGTACATCGAGTCGAGCCCGATCAGGCTGAAGCGGGTGAATTCGATGCTGGTGCCGGTGTCGGTACCGGTAAACTTGCCGTACACGGCCTTGTAGGCGCGACGGTAAGCGGTGATGAGTTCGTTGGCGACATAGATGTTCATCTTGCCGGCGAAGAGCGGGGAGATCTTGTCCGCGAAGCCGTCGACATACTTGAGCAGCTGCTCGTCGGTCAGCTTGTAAGGATCCACCGCGTCGGCGAGGAAGTTCATCTTGCAGCCTTCGGTGGCCTTGCCCTCGACCAGCTGGGTTTCGAAACCGTCCATCGAGTTCACGGCAGGCGTGCCCTCGTCCCCGTCGGACTTGGAACCCGCGGCGACATACTTGCCCTTGCCGAGCATCGAAAGGGTAATGTCGTCCAGAACCTTCGGGATGATGTGCTGCTCGACGATGTAGTGGGTGATGGGCATCTCGGAGAAGGTCTTGCCCTGCTCGTAGAGATACAGGAGCCAGGAACCGATGATCTCGGCCGGCTTGATGCTGACGTTGATCTTGTGGCGGCGGTACTTGATCACCCGGGGGGTAAACTTCATCTTGCCCTTGGGCGTCCAGGCCGGGGTGAACTGCTGGGCGACCTCATTGAGGAAGCCGTTTGCGGCGATGTAGTCGGAGTTGACATTCACCTTGGTGAGTTTGTCGGCATCCGCAAAGCCGTTGTAGATCCGCTTGGAGACGAGTTCGAGGCGGTACTTCGGAGGCATCGCCTGCGAGAACTCCTGATTGAGATCCGCCACGTCGATCGTTCCGGCGTCGGAGGCGCTGACGCGGCCCTCGGCGAATGCCTGGGCGAACAGATTGTGGGCGGCCTTGGCGTTGATCTTGAAGACCGGAGCTCCGACGCCGACACCCTTCGCACCGGGAGCATCCTCCGGAGCGGCGGCCAGATCGTTGATGGTGCCCTGGAGGACATTGATCCGGTTGCGGTTCTCGGTAATCTCCTGTACGAGCGTGTCGTGTAGCGTTTCTGCCTCGGTGTCGACCGTAAAGTCGACGGCGAGGAGTTTGTCGAGGAAAGCCTGGCCGTAGGTCTTGACGACTTCGGCCTTCTCCTCCTCGGTCAGCGTGACCTTCCCGCCTTCGACGGAGAGGTCTTCCTTCTTGAAGAGACGCGCGACGAAGCGGCGCATCTGGTTGTTGGAGAGCTTTTTCATAATTTGCTTAAAATGGATTAATTGATGTTGGTTCGAATGAGGATGTTTTCGATACACTGATCCAGCGTGAGGATCCCGTCGGCGAGCCCCAGCCGAATGGCCTCTTCTGCGTAGAAGGTATCACCGGTCAGCACGCCGGGAGCCTCCGCCTGGAGGTTCTGGCGACCGGCTTTCACATCAGCGTGGAAGGCCTGTGCAATGGGAGTCAGCTTTGCCTGCAGGCGCTCGGGCTTTCCGTCCAGTGCCTCGCGGTAATCTGCGTTCTTGTCCGGCGACTCCTTGGCATAGACAGAGATGATCCGGGTACCGGTCTGCTTGTTCTCCCGGTCATCGATGAGCTGTGAGTACACGCCGATCGAGCCGAACTCCGAGAGCTTGTTGTCTGCGAAGACGCTGTCGCACATCGAGGCGATCCAGTATGCCGCGCTGAAGCAGGCATCGCAGTGGGCGATGACGGGTTTGCCAGTGGCCTTGAAATACGCGATGGCTTCCTTGATGGGAGCGATGGCATTGACACTTCCGCCTCCGGAATCGATGTCCAGGATGAGACCGGAGCAGGCCGGATCGTCGGCCAGGTCCTTGATCCGGTCTCCGACATAGAGCATCCCGTAGCTGAAGCAGGTATCGTATTTGGTGATCGCGGAGTGCAAAGGAATGATCACGATTTTCTGACCGTCCGCCTCGGCGTAGGCCGCATCGTCATCATCGTCGTAATCCGTCGCAACGGTCTCTCCGCGGAGGACCTTCAGTGCGATGGGAAGCCAGGACTCGGGCTGATGAAGCGCCCAGATGCCCCGGCGGATATCAAGCGCCAGGCGCTTGGGATGGGGTTGACGTTGCATAGGATGACCTTTTTTGCAAAGGTATCCTATATCTCGTGCGTGGAAAGGACAGCCCTAAATGGCTATCGGGCACTCATATTCAACGCTCATCTGCAACGGAGAGCCTTCCTTGACGTCGAAATGGACGGGAAGATCTTTCGTTCCGAAGATATCCGAACGCCCATTGTCGTAGATGATCAGGATCTCGGCATTGGCGCGAAGCTCGGGGAAGGGCCTGGAGATGTTTACGGTCATTTTCAGTTTTCGGCGGATGCCTCCTTCCTCCGTCACACGCTGTACGTCAGCCGTGTAGACTGCCGGTACCATCGGCACCTCCCTGCGGAAGTTGTCGCCGGCGTCCAGGTCCCGGACAAAGATGTTTTTGATGATGCGAATCATATTGATGGTATTTATAGAATTTTGTCGATGCGCTCGGCCCGGTTCAGAAGCTTCGCGAAAATGGCCTTCTGATATCGTTGCTCCTTCCTGTAGGCTCGCTTGGACAGGACATCGAAATCATCCCTGCTATACAACTTCCTGGATGCGATGAAGGCATTGATGATATCCCGCTTCTGGTACTCGGTATGGAGGCCATTGAAGTAGAAGACGTAGAAGTCCTGGTCGAAAATGGCTTTCAGAGTGTCGTTCAGGCTCTCCGTGTCCACTTTGTCATAGTACAGCCACTTGGATTCCAGTGTCCGGCTGGATGGCAGGATAGGGAAAGAAAATGTCACCCGGCTCTGCGGGTCCGCGTTGAAGGGGACCGGCGTGTCCGATGCCCGGAGGTGCGAGATGAGCAGCCGTCCGAACATCACCTTGTTCGTCACCTTCAGAAGTCCTTCCTCCCGTTCGGGGAAGATGTATCTGCAGTAGTCTCGAAGAATACTGTCAGTGATGCTCAGGGAAGCGCAGATATGAGGTTTTTCGGCGGAAGGCATAAGTACAAATATACGAAAAATCCGCTAATTGTGCCATATCGTGGCACATAAAATTTGCTTATCGCCATCCGTTTACAGATGTGAACAGGGCCGGGCGGAGATATGGAGAGGATTGAAAACGTCGATATATATACATATTTCGAAGGCAACTTTGGGCAACTTTTGTAACCGATTGATAATCAATGGTGTTTATTTTCTTTCTCGGTTGCCTTTTTTTGTTTTGGTTGCCTTTTTCAGAAGCCGGTTGCCTTTTGGTTGCCTTTTGGGTGCCTGGTTGCCTTTCTGAAAAATGGCCTAAATCATTGTGTGTCAATCGGGTTGCCTAAGGTTGCCTTGGTTGCCTTCAAAAATCGGAATCTTTTTGACGATTTCCCATAATCAGCCCGTTTTCCGCCTCTTCCACTCTCCCCGGGAGCTTTTGGAAAACGAAGGTTTTCCTTTGAATAGGGGGTCCGGGGGATTTTTGCCGATATATTTTTATAGAAAAATAGAAATGGTATGAGCCCAAGCCGGGCTGGATGCGGCAGGGCCGCCGCCCGGCGGGCATGAAAAAAGCCCCGGATCACTCTCCGGGGCCGCTGCCATCGTGGTGAGCTACCAAACAATCACGCAAAAATGGCATGGAAATTTTACAACTATTTATTCCAATTCTTGTATTCTTCCTGGTTTCGCGGCATCTTCCGGATGGCGGTAGCATATTCATTAAACTGAATGTTGATCTCTCCTTCATCGTAGAGCCAGCACAAGAGGCCGATGACCATCTGAGTCTCCCGTTCCGTATTGCGCTCGATGGTAAACCATTGGTCGTTCATCGGAAGTTCCTCGTTGACCCAGTGCGCGTATATGGGCGCCGTGTGCTCGATCCAGTTGGCGTATGCAATCGAGAAGGCAAGCATGGCCTCCGGAGTCCGGAGAAGGTATTTGCTGTAATCGTACATCGCTATTCAGGCAAATCGTCAAACATTCCCGGTGCCGCTGGTGGAATGTCCGGCACATCCGGTGCTTCGGGAACCTCGTCCGCATCGTCGATGCTCCCGCTCTGCAGGATGTCCAGGTTGATGCCGTAGTTGTGGCAGAGGGCGTCATAGTCGAACACCATCGCGGTAGTCGTCGTGGAGTGATTCTGATCGACGCCGGCGGCGGTGGAAATCAGTTTCTTGAACTTTATGCCGCCTACGAGTCCAAGATATTCGGGCGTGTGCTCGATGTAGAACTTCAGAGAATCCTTCGGAATGACCTTGTTGCCCGTCTGCCGGTTCTCCAGCATATACAAAGAGAAAACCCGTTTGTAATTGAAGAGGAGATACCTGTGCGATGCATTGGTCTGGATCTCGGGCCCTCCGTTCTTCGGACGGAGCGTTCGGCCTCCCTCGATGATTCGGTAGTCCGCCTCGATCCAGATCTTGGAGGCGGAAACGAGCGTCTCTACACCGTCCCAGAATTCGGACAGTTCGCTGTTCTCCTTGGTTGTGGAGTTCTGACGCACGCACAGTTCGGCAAAGGTCCTGAGCAGCTCTCCATATTTGAACGGCAGGTCCAGCCAACTTTCCAACGTCCGGAACGCGGCGAGAATGACCGTCCAGTTGTTCAGCGTCCGGTCCTCCATGCCGTAGGAGCGAACGAGGGTATTCAAGTCCTGCCGGGTGTCGTCGAAAGCGACGCGGAACCCGGAGCGGAAACGGCTCCGGTGTTGCAGGATCTCTTTTGTCAGGTGGGTGAGGCCTCGGGCCTCGACCACCTTCAAGTCATCGAAAATCCTCTTCTCTTCGTCCGTGAAGGATGTCTTGGCGAAGGTCAGATAGATAGTCCTGGAAAAAAGGGCGATATCCGCAGTCGGCATTTCCTGTCCGGAGAGCACGACGCCGCAGTCGACAGCCGTCATCTCACGCTTCTTCTCGTTGTCGACATTCAGCCTGGTGCGGCCGCTGCCGTCGTAGATTCCCTTCAGGAACTCATACTTCTCCACATCGATGTCTTTCTTCATCTCATCGAGGTGGACGATGGCGTTGCTGACCTCGGCCACTGCCTCGGCGAGTGCCGCCTTCGTGGCGTTAGATACGTTCGGAGCACGGCGGCCGGAAGTAAAGAAGAAGGACGAAAGCGACGTGCCCAGTTTCGATTTACCCGTTCCCTTGGGCCCGAAAAGGCAAAGGAGCGGGAAGTCGCCGTTGGTGGACTGGATCACGATATCGCGGAACATCGTAGCCAGCAAGTAGCACACGGCCACCCTCGCGTTGTCGCCGAAAGCAGCCACCAGGCGCTGCACATAGTCGCGGAGACTGATCTTGTTTGTCTCCAGATATACGAACTGGCGCTCAGTCAGGAATCCCTGCGTGTTCGCCTGCGTGTCGGCCGCACAGCCGGGAAGGTAATACTTCCGGTCACCGATCTCCACAATCCCGTATTTATCCGCCTGGTAGAACTTTCCGTCCTCGTCCATCCCACCGTTGCCCCAGGCCCAGAAGCCGTGCCGCTTCTGCCAGCCCAGCTGCCTGATTTCGTCTGCAGACGGCGTGTTGTCGTACAGATAAAGCTTCAGTCGTGTCAATTCCGCAGCAGTGGCCTCCCAGACGAAATTCCCGGCACTCTCCGTTCGCGTCTTGAAGTCCGAGAAGGACACCAGTTCCGACTGGGAGAGTTTGACCACGGCCTCCTCATGGCGGTCGTTGATGACCTCAAAGACTCGCTTGGCATTCCGTTCATCGCGGATGTGCAGCACCGGGCGCATCGTGAAATTGCTCCATCGCTTGTCGCCGGTACTGGACCCGGCACCGAAGTAGCAGTTGTTTTTGACATAGAACCCGTAATTCCGGAGCATCTCCTGGGCGGATTCGTCCTTGACGGTGCTTTTCCGCTCGCTCTCGTTCCGGGCCTTGTAGAATTGGGACGTCCAGATCTTCGCATATTTCCCGTCCCGCTTCCGGAAGGTATCGAGCAACACGCCGGCCGCTTCCTGATCCTTCATCGAGGCGAGAATGCCTGATAGCTCGGTGATGATGTCGGTTACCTCGGCCAGTCCGCCGGCGGATTTCATCCGCAGTGCGTGGTACCAGGGCAGGAAATCGTTCGTGTATTGCGCCAGGGCGTCACTATATCCGCGCGGACGGTTGCCGAAGTATTCGTCAGGATCCTTCCCCAGCTGGGGATCCCAGCGCATCACCCGGACATCCAGGCCCTTTTCAATCAGTCGTGGAGCGTTCTTGATGACGGCTTTCTCCCCGGCCGCATCCATATCCCCGATATAGATTACGCTCTTCGCCTTTCTGGCAATCAGGTCGATCTGGTCGTCCGTCAGGGCCGTCCCGCAAGGGGCAATGGCGTTCAGCACGCCGATCTGATGCAGACGCACTACATCCGGATTCCCTTCGCACAGCACTACGGCCCTGGAGGCTCCGATCTGCCTGGATGCGACCCGCCAGCCGAAGAGTGTCTTTGACTTCGAAAAGAGGGGAGTGTCGGCCGTGTTCAGATACTTCGCCACATTGTCGATATCACCCATATATCGTCCCGTGAATCCGCATAGGATCCCGGAGGTCGTATAAAGCGGGAAGATAAGCCGGTCGCGGAATGTGTCATAGTACACTCCGGTGTCCGGATTCTGCTTGATGACCCCCGCCTCCAGCAGGTCGGCCGTCTTGTGGCCTTGCTTGAGCAACTCGTCGAGCAGCCCGCCGCCCTTGGGAGCGTAGCCGATCTCAAAAGTCTCCACGGAATCCTCGTTCCAACCGCGTTTCTTGCAGTAATCCTGGGCAGCCGGTGCGCTGCGGAACCGGCAGCGGAACCAGTCCAGCGCCGCCTTGTTGACGGCCATTAACGTCTCCTTCCGGAACCGGGCCTGCCGATCCTCCGGGGACTCCTCCCGCTCATCGATGGGAATGCTGTATTCCTTGGCGAGATGCTTAGCCGCTTCGTAGAAGGTAAGGCCGCGTTTCTCCATCACGAAGGAGATGGAATCGAACGTCCGACCACAACTGCCGAAGCAGTGCGCCGTATTCCTGGACGGCGTTACCACGAAAGACGGCGTCTTCTCCTGGTGGAACGGACAGCAGCACTGATACGACGAACCGGAGCGCTTTAAGGCCACTCCCTCCCGCTCAATCACAGAGACGATATCTATATCTCTGATTCGGTCTATTGTTTCAATTGGTATCACAAAAAAAGTACAAAATTTACTGAAAAATATTTGATTTTGTTTTGCAAATTCAAATATTTTTTGTACCTTTGTAATGCCGACGGGGGATAGCCCTTGAGAGCAGGAAAGCCAAAGCCTTCAAGTAGGAAAAACCAAAAACCGAAGAGGTATGGAGCTCAAAATCACCCTCAAGGTTTGGAAAATAAAGATCTGCTTCACGATCGGAATTTAATCCAAACTCCAAGGCTCCCGGCAAGGCCGGGACGCCTCTTCGGCTTTTGGTCTCCGCAAAGATACAAAATCTATGGAAGAATCTGCAAAAATTTCAAAGAACAGGGGCGGAGCCCGCAAGGGAGCCGGCAGAAAGAGCATCGGCGTATCGAATAAGAGCGCCACGGTTGCAGTTCGTCTGCGGCCGGAACTCAAAGACCGGCTTTTCCGGGCGGCCGATGAAGCCGGCATCTCAGTCAGCGAATTCCTCAGCCGGATGATTGAACATCTTTAGGATCCGTTCCGCCCCTTTGCGGCGCATAATTTCCCGGAGACCGGCGGTACATCCTTCGCCAGTTGAACTTCTTTATCAACCCCTGGAGCCTGGAAGCTTCCATTTTCTCGAAGTCCCTGCAGGCCTCTATGGCGTCGCCTTGCCGGGTGCCGAAATTCATAACGTCGTGCCAGCCGGATTCCTTTTCGCCGGGCATCCGGAAGTATGCTTCGACGACATATTCGCCGAAGATCGTGATCGAAATTGAAGTCAGCAACATATCGCATTCATTATTGCTAGCACAATGAACGGCAGCGCCGCCAGGACGACCGTGATGATCGCTCCGGCATGTTCATTATGATTCTCGTTTTTCATTTTGACCTTGTTACCCGACAATATTGGCCGGGCGCCCAGCGGCATACCCCGGATACGTAAAGCCAGCATCCGATGCATTGATTTCTGGTAATCCCCCCCCCCCCTCATACTTCATCCTCCTGAATATCCACAAAATCCGGGATTGATAGCGGGCGGTTTGCTTCAATATAGGCCAGAATGTTTTCCCGTTGTGAGAATTCCGTAAATAGCCGGGCCGCCGTGTAAATGAATTTCAGTATTTTAACAAAGAACGCGGCGTTTTCCTCTGTCGCTGGAACATCAGGAAGGTGATCGACATTCCCTCTATACAATCCTTCTGCCGTGACCGCTACCTGATCGCATAGCCAGTTAAGGTTCGTTTTTTCTTCCGGCTTGTGGTATGTTTCGGGCCTTCTTTTGCTTAGTTCAGTTACTTGCTTCCCGCTTTTGAAGCGGTAGCATTTGCGGTCGTAGACACCAGCCCATACTTGAAGCTTTGGCGTTGCCCTGTTAAGATCGTCCGACCTCTTCGTAAAGTCCACCCAATGGCCTTTCTTCGTACTGGCGTCGTAGTTGCCATTTTGGGCCCACCCGCCGTTTGGAAAGATCTCGCCATCATCGTCAATGTAGCAACTCCCGGCCGTTATAATCTGGTATTTGATAACGGTTTCTTCCCGGATAAGCTCCCGGCTAAGGGCTTCTTCCATAAATTCGCGAATATTCTTCCGCAGTTCATCTAGGGTTTTTGCTGAAAAATATCCATCCCGGCCTTGCCGGTTCTTGCTCATGGAGACCCCGTAATCAAGCAGCTTATTAACTGCAGTTTCCGGTAAAGTTGTTGTAAAAAGGCCTTCTTTCGTTACGGAAACAGAGGTGTTAATCCCTAGGGTATCGCCGTACTCGTTCTTGGCTACAACGTTAATGTCTGTCAGTTTTCCCATATTTATTTACAGTATAAAACATCCTATTTTCTTATAGCACTTTTACAATTTTGACGGAGTCGGAGAAACAACTCATAATCTTTTTCCGAGATAAATGATAAAATACTTCTTGCCCGGTTCTGCGCCCCACTCTGGTCTCCCTTCCCCGTATCCTATGAGAAGAAGACGGAATGTTATTGAAGGTCTGTTTTTCGTATATCCAAGAAAGAAGGTTACAGCATCAAATGGTCTTACATCCCATCTGCCTTTTTCGAGGAGTCTGCTTTGCCAATACGCGGAAAAATCCCTGTATTCTTCCTTCTTCTCCCCGGAAGCGATCATATCGAACCACTTCTTTTTTAGAACAAGTTTCAATTCTTTCATTTTGTGACTAATTATAAAACCCAGCCCGAAGGCATTTTGGAAAACCCTATTTTCTTACAACAACTTCATCGACGGTTCGGGCCGGGTAGCGGCTTCTCAGGGCCGAATTGGTTTCCCGTATAGATATCCATACAGGGCGGCGAGAGATCCATCCTCATTCATTACCTGGTATGCCGGCGTTTCCCCGCTCCAGGATGGTATGAACAACTCAATATAGTCGAAGTCGCTCCCGTTTCCTACGGAAGACAAGGTGTCGGACACATATCCACCGATCTCCTCGGCGAGCTCTTTTGCGTATCGGAGCGCATCAGCGCTCTTGAGATACAGTTCTTTCGCAATCATATTATATCCTTTAATCTTTATCTACGATTATTTCTGTCCGTTCCCAGTCGACGGGTGGGATGTGCCGGCCGATATTGTCCAGCAGCAGCTGCAGGAGGAAAGGCCGTAATTATTTTTTAAAAATGCAAACATGGCTAAGCGTTCTTTACCAGCTTACTACGCGATTAACCTCCCGCTTTTGCTCTACAAAGCTCTTCTGCAGGTAGATTCGGGTTGTATCCACACTTCCATGGCCAAGGAGGTCGGCAAGTTGTACCACGTCTTTGGTTTTCTTCAGGAACATTTTAGCAAAGAAGTGGCGGAATGCATGGCAGTGGGCCTTCTTCTTGTCTATCCCGCATTTATCGGCTGCGGCTTTTATGGCGAAATCAATCCCTCTGGGATTCATTACGTTTCCGTACTTGTTGATGGCGATATGTCCAGTCTTGCCTTTGGCGATTTCCTGCAGTTCTTTGGTGAAGAAGAACTGACGGTACTTTGAGCCCTTCCCCTTTATCGTGCAGCTTCCTTGCTGAATCATTTCATAGGTAAACTGGACCAATTCAGACACACGGCAGCCGGTGGAACCCATAACCCTGACAAGAAAATACACATCCGGTTTTTCTTCCTTGAGATAGTCGCAGAGTTTCTTGTATTCCGCCTCAGTGGGTACGTTTTCCGTATGGAGGGTTCGGTGATAAACAGGTCTCCTGAGCTTGATGGGCTTCTTGAGGTATTCGCTAAGCTTCTCAAGGGCGGTTATGCGCAGCCTGACAGTCTGGGGCTTAAAGCCCTGCTGCTCCAGCGTTGCAACAAAACGCCGGCAGTTATCCTGCGAAAACTCCTCGCAGTATTCGTAGAACTTCTTTATCCCTTCATAGTAGGTTCTCAGTGTTGATGCAGAGTAGTCCTTTTCGCCCTGGAGCCAGAACAAATAGCCTTCCAGTATTTCTTTATTCTTGTCACTGATGAGGCTTGGCTTTTCCTCCAGTGTTTCCTCTTTCCGGTTCTGCTTCTTGGAGTATCCGACGCCGCGAAAGTTAAGGAAGCCGCAAATAGCATCTGTCGCCCAGGGATTGAGGGTAAGGTAAGATGCGTTTGCCCGGCGGAATTCCCTGTATCCTCTGCGGCTGATATCTGAAGCATGAGTCAGGAAATACGATACGGCCGACACACACTTCCCGACCTGGTCAAAAGACTTCTGGCCGAGCCCTTTTTGGATGTAATCAGCAAGAATTTCCTTGCGCTCGCTATTTGAGTAGTTTCTCTTCATTTTTCAGGAGTTGCTTTAGATACTGTATCCTGTTTGTTATATTGCTTGCGACGGTGCCTATTTTGGAACCTGTCATCTCTGCAATCTCGGTGGGGGTGCATCCGTGCGCCCATAAGTAGAGTTCATATCCGGTTTTGTTTCCTCTTCTGCCTCGCCGGTGCCACTGAGAGGGTTGCATATCGAACAGGTTTACCTCGCAACGTGTCTCCGCCCCACCTCTGAATACATCCTCGATAAACTCGCCGTGAGTGAAGCGGAGATACCTGTGATTCAGGTAGTCGAGGGCCCTGCGTTTACACCAGAAGAACCAGAGTTTCCCATTAAAGTCGATGGAATAGGCCTCGGTGGTGTGTGTTATAAAAACCGACTGGACGATATCCTTTGCGTCTTCCTCCGGAAGGCCGGACCACCGCGCCGTCATCCGGACTATCGTGCTGAAATCAGACTCATAAAGCGACTTGTGTCTATCCATGTGCTCGGACCATTCCGGAGGAATACGCTTACTGGGAAGCCGTAAATTGTCTGGTCTGACATTCCGGGCATTGCCGTCCAGGAAGACAAGCTGCTGCTGTCTTTCCTGCCATCGCTTTAGGATGAACGTGCAGTACATCAGCCATTCCAGGTGAAAAGAGCGCTCTGTTTTCGGGGTGGATTTAAGTCGAACTATGAGGCCTCCGTTTTTTCTTTTGCTATGGCTTCCGTTTTCGACAGATTTGGTCCGTGTAAGGAATTTACCTTGGACTGGCTGAACGGAATAGATATCCCCTTTCTCGCTCAGGTAATAAACGATCTTGCTCTCGGTAGGGAAGACGCAGGGCAAAACACGACATCCTGCAGCTTTTGTCATTTCCTCTAGAGCTTCATTCTCGGTGTATGTGAAGAATCCGTTCCCGAAAACCATGGCGCTACATCTGAATTTCTTCTACCTTAAAACCTACATTCTGTGCGTATAGAAGGGCGTCCTGATAGGCTTCAAGCGCCCGGTGATAGTGATGTTTTGAGTAATCCGCTGGCTCTTTGCCGGCGACCAGTGCTTCTATAAGGTCTTTGGGGATGCCGTTTGTCTCCGTCACAATCAGGTTCTGCCGGCATGTCACATACCATTTTTCGGCGTATTTGAAAACCTGGTAATCTCCGTTCTTGTAAACGGGCTTAGTTTTAATCTCATAAAAGCGGGCTTCGCGGCGCTCCAGCCTGAAAGCGAAGGGGTTCAATACTTTGGTCATCTACATTTAATTTTCATCTACGATTATCTCTGTCCGTTCCCAGTCGACGGGTGGGATGTGCCGGCCGATATTGTCAAGCAGCAGCTGCAGGAGGAAAGGCCTGGAGGCCTGGAACACCAACTCCAGATCGTTCGGCTGGTCGTATCGTCCGGATGTGAAGAACCGGAGCCATTTGCCCGCCTCCCTGGCCGACGACGGCGAAGGGAATCTCATCGTAACGTCAAACATCTTATCTTCCTTTATTGTATATGTCAAGATGATCCATTGCGTGGCGGGCTCTTGCGTATGACGACTCTACCAAACTTCTGATGAGGGCCTCTGTCGAAGATGGTGCCGGCGATGAGAATACAATATGCCTTGAATCTTGAAGCACCCGACGGAGAAGATCAACGGCCAGATGCAGCGCTTTTGTCGCGTCCAGGTTTCCATCCTGGTCGCAGACACTCTTATAGACTAACTTCGTCATGGCTCCGTTTGAATGTGATGGTCCGTAAAAAGGGCGGAAAGGCCGCGAACCGCCCTGGAGATGGAAACGCGAATGATCGAGAATGCGCTTGCGGCCTTGATTCTCGTCAGTCTTAGAACAGCCTTGAAAAAGGAGTAATCCTCCTTTTCCGTGGCAAGGAGCCCGAAAGCCCAGAGTATTGCCGGGAGAAGGATCCACAGCCAATGGAATTCGGAGAGTCCGGCTATGGCCAGGACTGCTCGCGTTGCGACGACAACCGTAACACCGACGGTGATCGTCCACCAGGTAATGAGCCCGGCGATCGTTTCTTTTGTACGCATTCTCGATCATTTTTTTAAGGGTTAACTATTTAGGGGGAATAATTGCGAATAGGTGTAGTTGGTCCCGAGGACGCTGTTGACCGCATTGGTCACACCAAGGATCACCGGGTACATTTTGGGGCGGCGTTCTCCATTCGCCCAGGTGTAGAATGCAACCTCGGAAACCCGTGTCGCGGCTATTACAGCCGATTTCACATCCCGGCGACGATCCACGTCAAGGGCATCCCAAATCTCCTTGAAAGTTTTGCTTTTTGCCATAATTCTTTATAACTTTACAACTTAACGCAGTTTATAACTTGCTTGTAATTTGTTTTCAACAATGCAAAGGTATAACAACTCTATGTAAAATCCAAAAATTACATAGAAAAATTATGTAAATTTTTTCAGCGCATTATGGAAACAACTGTAAAACAAAGACTTATTGATTATCTGGCATATAAGAAAATTGGCCAGAAGAAATTTGCGGAGGCCGTTGGTGTATCTGCTGGCTATGTAAATGCCATCAGAAAGAGCATTCAACCAAAGACTTTGCATAAGATTGCTATGCGGTTCCCTGATCTTAATACTGGATGGCTGATTACTGGAGAAGGGGAGATGTTGAAGGATGTCCAGCAGGTAGGAAACAATGCCTCAGGTGTTGTCCTTAGTGGGAATAATATCTCAAAAAACAACATAGATAACCGCCAATACTACTCTGATTCCCCGGACGTCCTGAAGGCCCAGTGTGACCTCCTGGAAGAACGGATCAAGGAGAAGGACGCCCAGATCAAGGAGAAGGATGCCCAGATCAAGGAGAAGGATGCCCAGATCAATAGACTCTTAGACCTCCTTGAAAAACTGAGATAATTATGGCAAAGAAAACATCACCACCACCGCCACCACCAAGGCCATCCAATCCGGACACGCCGAACAGGCAGGGGCACGGTAAGGAAACAAAAGTTAAATAAAGATGCAGAGCCCGCCGAGTAGCAAAAAGCCGATGGCCACGGCTCCCACGAATAGCAGGATGGACGTCCGGTACCAGAAGACAAGTTTTTCGTTGGCCTTGGCGTTGTAATTTATCTTCCATTGCAACTCAATCAGGTGCCATCCGAGAATGTAGATCTGTGTTTGCTTCTTGCCGTATCCTTCCAGGTTGTGGACAACATCGTCCCGGAGGATGTTGGAGGGTTCCCCGCCCGGGCCATAATCGGTGGATCCAGTCAGGGGGCCGGCAAGAAGGACGGCGATGACCAGGGCGACGGCGACAACGCCGTAGATATACATGGTGAGCGTAATGGGGGAGGGATCCCCGGCGGCGACGACAGAAACAAGCGCAGCGCACAGGGCGGTAAACGCGGCAATCGCCCAGCCCAGGAAGGTAGTGCATCTCGACAGGACATTCTGACAGGCATCGCTTAGGTTGGCCACCTGCTGGTTCGCTTCGTGGATTAAATCACGGACAGTATCTGCATCCAGCAGCTCTAATTTCGCTGCGATGCTCTCATCTCTCGGGATGGTCTTTATATCGATGGGTTTCATGCCTACGAAGATAGTAAAAAATTATTTTGTATTGCGCCAAATATGCGCCAAACGAAGAAAATGCAGAAATCAAAAACGGCCTCTGAGTGCCGTAGGATAGGGTATCGCATCTCAATGCAGACCGGTGAATTAATCCTGCCCCCGCTACTAAAAAAGAGAGGAATTCCTTACAGGAGTTCCTCTCTTTGTTGATATTCAGGTGTTTACGGCGGTGAGACAGAGCGGCGGATTGTTTAGCGGCGGGTCTTTACGGCGGAAAAACAGGGAAATTGTTGACCTTATATGCGACCAGGTATGTTTAACAGTAAAAGTGGTCGCAGATTATGATTCGAAACACTGCAAATGTCTCGTTCTACTGTCGCGAGAGTAAGAAAAACAAGGACGGTATGGCTCCTATTGAACTCAGTTTGGTTATAAATGGGAAGCGATGTTATGTCCAATTACCCAGAAAAGAGGATCCAGCACAATTCAAACGGGCATTGAATTGTAAGAAGGACAACGATTTGAAGGATTATCTCCGGTCTATTAGGGTACGATTAAATGAGATTGAAACGGCAATTTTGAGGGATGGACAGGCTCTTACGGCGGAAGCATTGAGGGAATATTACAAAACGGGCGGGTACATTGTGTATACTGTCGGCGATCTCTTTGATGATTATATGTGCATTCTGAAGAAACGGGTAGGAATCGATCTCACGTCGAAAACTTACAGGAAGTATGAGATCGCCCGTGATAAATTCTACAAGATACTGCCGCCGACCAAGCCTGTATCAGAAATCACTCAAGCAGTCATCCTGGACTATCAGACATCCATGAACCAATACTATGACTATGTGACGACCAACGGATACTGTCAGAAGGTGAAAACCATCGTCCAGTTCGGGATAGACAATGGTAAGATTAGAGTAAACCCTTTCGTTGGAATAAGGTTACGCCGCAATGAGAAAAGCGTGCAGTTTCTGACGGAAGAGGAAGTCGCTAAGATCCGCACGGCAGATTACCACAATGAGAGCCTGAACCGCGTAAGAGATCTCTTTGTGTTCCAGGCTTCATCAGGATTGTCATATACAGATATGGCAAAAATTGTTCCCTCAGATTTCCAACTAGGGCCGGACGGGCAGTACTACATTCATGACAAGCGTAACAAGACCGGCATTTTCTACACGGCCGTAATCCTCCCGGATGGCGTTGATATCTTGAAGAAGTACGGCTTTCGGCTTCCAATCATATCCAATCAGAAGGTCAATACTTACTTGAAGGTCATCCGCGACTTATGCGGTATCGACAAGCCAATTTTTTCCCACGTTGCCAGACACACATATGCTACCAGGTGCCTGAACAGAGGGATACGCTTGGAGGTGGTCGCAAAGCTCCTCGGGCACAGCACAACCAGGATAACACAGCACTATGCAAAACTCCTTAAAGACAATATCTTGAATGAAGTAAAGGATGCTTTTGAGAAGTCACATTGAAAA
>JAEEGG010010774.1_pt1 | contig 20104 bp, 21 predicted proteins | sample 9134161 | NCBI WGS metagenome assembly JAEEGG01 (sample SAMN16246543, study PRJNA631951) | gut metagenome | biome: gut microbiome; feature: rumen; material: CR-attached | host: Bos | place: Iran: Karaj | collected 2018-10 | reverse complement strand
AGTTATTAAAGAAATAAAGAAAATAAGTGGTGTTAAGACGGTTAATATTGTTTCAAGTAATACTGATACCATGGGATAGGAGTTTCTATGGAAGAAGAAAAGAAAGTAAAAAAAGAAAAGAGAAAGATTGATTTAAGTATTCCAAGAATTGTAGGTATTTGTACTATTTTACTTATTGTTTTCTACGTTGGTAGAGAATCAACGTACCTTTTTACCCATAAAGAAGATACTTTAGAATTAGGATTAAAGAATATGGGTGAACTTGTAACTCAATCTTGTAATGCTAAGATTTTAGAAGACTCTAAAGAAAATAGAAAGTTATTTGGTATTGTTTTTCCATTTACTGAAAGTAGACAAATATATTCATATATTGTTAATGTTAATGCTTCTATTAACTTTGAACAAATTGAATATACTGTTGATAAAAGTAAGAAAAAGATTGTTATAAAGATGCCAAAAGCTCATATCTTAGAAGCTAATTTAGATGAGAAATCTTTTAAAAAGTATTTAGATGATGAAAGTCTATTTTCAAGAATACCTCTTGATAAACAAAATGAAGCAAGACTTGCTATGATTGAAAAAGCTAAAACGGAATGTATGGAAAATAAATTATTAGAAAATGCTGATATAAATGGTCAAAGAATTATTGAAAACTTTATTAAAGCTAATCCAGATTATAATAATTATAAAATAACTTTTGAATATAAGGAGAATAGTAAAGATGAGAAGAATTAGAAGGGAAAGAAGAAAAAGAGGTCTTCTTGGTACAATTATTTTAATATTATTAATTGCTATCGGTTTAATATATTTATATTTCTTAATAACAAGAAATGGATAAAAAAACTACTAGTTAGATTAACTAGTAGTCTTTTTTTGCCATAATTCAAATTCTTTATCTTCATAAACAATTTCATATAAATCATTTGGATAATTTCTTAAATCGTAATATAAAGCATCGCCTTCTTTATTAAGTAACAAATAATCAAAGTCATATTTTTTTATAAATTCATTAGAATTGATACTTCTAGTATTTTGTAAATCATAATATTCAATTAAGATATCTTCTTTTTTATTATTTGCTTTTAAAAATACTTCTGCTCTTGGATCAATATAACAATTATAACCTCGATATTCCATATAACTTCCATTCCAGAAATCAGTATATAGTTTTGGACTTTCAATCTTATTATTTTTATCTAAATAATTAGCTACATTATTTAGATTATTATTATCAACATGACGAATGTTTAAAGCTAAAAGGATTGTTGTAAATATTACTATAAAACTAACAGTGATTTTTTGTCTTTTTGTTACAGGAATATTATTTGGTTTATCTGTTTTAAATAAATAAGCTAATGGGAAAGTTGCACATAACATAAAGAATGGTGCTGATTTAATAGCATCTAATGCCATATATGTTGTACCTAATATTAATAAATAATATCTTAAAGGTAATTTTTCTTTCTTTATATAATAAACAAGGAAACATATAAACATATATCCAAAGATAATTATTCCTGTTAGATTATGAATACTAGGAGATGCTAATTCAACGATAAATGCTTTCATGAAACTTGTATATGACTTTAATCCATAAAAAATTGTTTTATAAGTATATGGATTAATAAAGCTAACTAAGAATGTTAAGATATAAGCAATAAACAATGGCTTTTTGTTATAACCACTTGATTCAATTTTTAATATTTTAAATTTGAAACTATTAATAATATATGGGCATATAATAATCATTAATGGTAATAAATATATTCCATGCATATTAGCTTCTAATAATCCTAAAATAGGAATCGGTATTAGATATTTTGTTTTATTTTCTTTAATATATTTTTCTAATAAATACAAGATTATTGTTAAATTTAGTACTGTAAAAATATGAGGTCTTGTAACTAAGAAAAATAATGAGAAGAATGTTATGAAAAAGATTGTTATGATATAAGATATAGTTCTATTATTTGAAATCATATAACAAATTTTATAAAAGAAGTAATCAATTAATTGGGCGATAAGAATTAATAAAATCATCATTCCTGTTTCGCCAAAATATTTATATATAAGGTAGAAAATTACACCTGTTCCATAACTTTGATATATAAAACTTAGTCCTTCATGAATAGTACTTATTACAGTTGTAGGGAATCCATGATTTAAAATGTATCTTCCTTGATTTATCGTAAACCAAAAGTCATTATCTAAACCAAAATTTAGAAGAACAGACATAATGGGTATTAAAAATAGTATTGCTTTTAAATAGATTGTATTATTAACGTTTTTTGTTTTCACCTTCATATTATCACCATAGTCATTATATATTTTTTTATAATGTATTTAAATAACAAATGTCAATATATACAAAAAATAAATTGACATTGTTTTTACTTCTGTTCGTTGAAAATAAAAGAGTGATTTAATATAATTAAAGTGAATTAAACAATAGGAGAAATATGAAGAAAATAAATAAAAAAGGACTATTAACATTCATATTAATATTTCTATTAATTTTCTGTATTAATTATTTTGTTATCCCTGTAACAAATGATGAAATATGGACATATGGATTTAGTAGAAATATCGTAGATGGACTATTACCATATCGAGATTATAATATGGTTATTTTTCCTTTTCAAAGTTTCTTTAATGCCTTTTTTATGTTGTTTTTGGGAAAATCGTTATTATCATGGCATCTTGTTAATGCCTTTTTATATAGTATTGTTTTATATCTTGTAGTAGAGAAAATAGGATTAAAAAAAGGTTTATTTCTTATTCTTGTAATGATTTCTTTTGAAGTATATTTTTATAATATATTCTTATGTATGTGTTTAGTTCTTATTCTTTTACTTAATGAAAGTAAGATAAAGTTAAAAGATTTATATATAGGTTTATTAGTTGGATCTATTATGATGACAAAAGCTAATATTGGCGCTTTTATTTTCTTAGTTTTCTTCTTTACATCAAAAAATAAATTAAATGCTTTTTTGTATTCAGCTATAATTCCTTTTATAACATTATGTTATTTGTTAATATCTAATACTTTCTTTGATTTCTTTGATCAAACGATTCTTGGTATTAGTAATTTTAAAAATGTTAATTCACGTCATGATACAGGTTGTTATTTCTTAGTAGGTTTAACAATAATTTATATCATCTATAAAATAGTTAAAACAAAAGATAAGAATTATTATTACTTTCTAGCTTTTATGATGATTTGTTATCCAATATGTGATTATAATCATTTTGTAGAAGCTTTATGGCCATTACTTACGTATTCATTTATAAAAATAAAAAAGAACGATAATATTAAGTTAGCATATGTTATATGCATCTTTCTTGCTTCTTTTTATTTTACGACATATGGAATTCGTTATCAGTCTTTTAAAGATTATAAACTTATAGGTTATCGTAATTTTTATAATCCCATTCAATCAAAATTATTGAAAGGAATAAAAGGATATGTTGATAAGAATCCAGATAAAGATTATCATTTTATGTTAGGGTATTCGTACTTAGTTAAATATGATCAAAATTTACCATTTACGAAATATGATAATATGAATAGTGGTAATATGGGAAAAGATGACTTAGCTTATCTAAGTTATTTAAAGAAGGAATGTAAGTATGATACTTGTCGAATATTAACATGTATAAGTGAATTTTATGTATATAATACCCAATTTAGAAAAGAGTATTTAAATTATCTTATAGACTATTTTGAACCATGTTATGAAGATTATGTTTATTGCAAGAAAAAACTATTTTGTACCATCGAAGAACGTAAATAATATGTTATAATATCATTAAGAGGTTTATATGAGAGAAGAGTTAGTTAAATTATTAAATAATAGTTATGCACCTTATTCTAAATACAATGTAAGTGCGATTTGTGTTATGAAAGATGGAAAAATGATTGGTGGTGTTAATATTGAAAACGCAAGTTACGGAGCCACTATTTGTGCAGAACGTGTAGCGATTTTTAAAGCAATATCTATAGGATATAAAAAAGGTGACTTTAAAGAATTACATATTATGGTAAATAGTGATAAGATTGGAACACCATGTTTTATATGCCGTCAAGTATTTAGTGAATTCTTTGATAATGACATGAATGTATATATGTATTCAAAGAATGATATGATTTCAAAAACTGTCGAAGAATTATGTCCATATCCTTTTAATGAGGATAATCTATGAGAAGTGGAACTGTAAGTATTGTAGGTCGCCCTAATGTTGGAAAAAGTACCCTACTTAATAAAATATTAAATAAAAAGATTGCGATTATATCAGATAAAAGTGGAACAACAAGAAATTTACTTTTAGGTGTTTATAATGATGATGATTCACAAATCGTTTTTGTTGATACACCAGGTATTCATAAACCTGTTAATACTCTTGGAACTGTCTTAAATAAAAAAGCTTATTTAATGACAAGTGGTGTTGATGTCGTATTATTTGTTGTTGATATCTCTAAAGGCTTTGGAAAAGGAGATAGTTTTATTCTTGAAAGATTAAAGAATGAACAAGCAAAAGTTGTTTTAATTCTTAATAAAATAGATAATATTAAGCCAGATGAATTAATAAAAAGAATTGATGAAGTTAAAGAATTATATGATTTTCTTGAAATAATTCCAGTTTCTGCAATTAAAGGTATTAATGTTAATGATTTAATTAAAACATTAAAGAAATATCTTCCTAATGATTTTAAATATTATGACGAAGATTATTTTACTAATCAACCTAAAGGTATGATTATTACTGAAAGAGTAAGAGAGAAAATATTACAATTAACTAATGAAGAAATCCCTCATACGGTAACATGTGTTCTTGAAACATATGAAGAAAAGAAAGATTTATTATCTCTTGGAGTCGTTATTATTATTGATAGAGAAAATATTAAGAAAATAATCATTGGTAAAAATGGATCGATGTTAAAGAAAATTGGTACTGAAGCAAGAATTGACTTAGAAGAATATTTTAATAAGAAAGTATTTTTATCACTATATGTTAAAGTAATTAAAAATTGGCGTGATAAAGAAGCTTTAATAAAATCTCTTGGAATAGAAGACGATATTGATGAGTAAAGTAAATGTAATAACTAAAGGTATAGTCCTAACAGAAACTCCTTATGGTGAATCAAGTAAAATTTTAAATATTTTAACAGAAGATTATGGTCTTATTGGTGTTATGTCTAAAGGATCAAGAAATATTAAAAATAAACTTCGTGGTATAAGTGGTAAAATGGCTTTTGCGGAGTTTACTATAAGTTATAAAGAAAATGGATTATCTACTTTAATTGAAGGTAATATTATAAATTCTTTTAAAAATATTTTTAATGATTTTAAAATGGCTAGTTTTGCTTTTTATTTAATGGATTTAGTAAAACAAGTATTACAAGAAAATAATGATAAGAGTTTATATAAGTTACTTACAAGTGCGTTAACTAGAATTAATGATAAGATGTCACCTGAATTAATAAGTAATATCGTAGAATTAAAATTATTAGATTCACTAGGTGTATCATTAAATCTTGATAGTTGTTCACTTTGTGGAAGTCCTGATATTTATACATTAGATATTAAAAATGGTGGGGTTATTTGTAAGGATTGTTATACCGAAGGATATGTTTTTAATCCTAAAAGTATAAAATTATTACAATTATTGAATGATATTGATTTATCAAAAATAACATCACTTGAAATAACTGATGAAAGTATTATTCATGAAATAGATGATTTTATTTCTGAATATTATTCAACATATACAGGAATATATTTAAGAGATAAAAAGAAGTTTAATAATATAAGTTTATGATGAAGAATAAGTATTAAATACATTATTCTTTTTTCTTTATTTAAATAATTATTTATTATATAATTAGATAGGAGAATGATAATGGAACAAAAAATATTAGATTTATTAAGTGATAATAAATATCGTACTAGTTTAGAAATAATTAAGGAAATAAATCTTCCTGAGGCTAATGATAGTTTAATTATGCAAACAATTAATCGTCTTACGGATAATTATGAAATAATATGTACAAGAAAAGGTAAATATACTTTATTTAGTAATAGTGAACTAAGTAAAGAATTTAAAAAAGGAGTATTCTCTGATACCCAAAATGATTATGGTTTTGTTGATATTGGCGAAGTAGAAGATATCTTTGTACATGGTTCTAATAATAATGGAGCGATTGATGGTGATACCGTTTTAGTAAAAGTTATTAAAAATAAAAGAGATAAAAAAGAAGAAGGTATTGTTGTTAAAATAATTAGTCACAGTGATAAAACCAAAGTAGGAGAAGTATATCATTATCAAGGTAAGATGATGGTTCAACTTGATGATAAGAAATTCAAAAGATTAATTATTTTAGATGGACCACATAGTGTTTTATCAAGACTTGTTGATGGCGATAAAGTTGTTGTATCACTATCTAATCCAATAAGAAATAGACAAGAATACTTATATGCTAAATTCTTAAAAAGAATAGGTAATATTAATGATCCCGATATTGATATTTTATCGATTATTGCTGAGAATGGTATCGATGTAGATTTCCCAGAAGATGCTATTAAAGAACTAGAAAGTATTCCTACAGAAGTAAGACCTGTTGATATTAAAGGAAGACGTGATTTACGTGATCAAGTAATTTTTACAATTGATGGTGATGATACTAAAGATATTGATGATGCTATTAGTATTGAAAATACTAAAGATGGTTATACATTAGGTGTTCATATCGCTGATGTAAGTTATTATGTTCATGAAGATAGTCCTCTTGACTTGGCAGCAAGAGATCGTGGAACAAGTGTTTATTTAACAGATCGTGTTATTCCAATGATACCTCACCAATTATCAAATGGTATTTGTTCATTAAATCCTAATGTTGATCGACTTGCCGTATCATGTGTTATGGATATTAATGAAAAAGGTTTAGTTACTAATTATGAAATATTTGAAAGTGTAATTAAGTCTCGTATTCAAATGACTTATAATAAAGTAAATGATTATTTAGAAAGAGGTATCGTAGATCCAGATTATGAACCATTTACAAAAGAACTTGATATGATGAGAGATTTATCAAGTATTCTCCGTGAATATAAGAAGAATCGTGGTTCTATCGATTTTGATACTGATGAAGCAAAAATTCTTGTTGATAAAGATGGTCATCCAACGGAGATTACCAAAAGAAGTCGAGGAGTAGGTGAAAAACTTATTGAAGACTTCATGATTGCTGCTAATGAGACAGTTGCAACTCATTTATTTAATATGAATTTACCAAGTTTATATCGTGTACATGGTGAGCCAGCAGAAGAAAGATTATATAAATTCTTAAATGAAGTTAAGACACTTGGAATTACTATAAAAGAAGATATACGTAAGATGAGTCCATTTGTTATTCAACATATAATAGATGAATTAAAGAAATATCCATCATTTAAAGTTCTTAATACCCAAATGTTAAGTTGTATGGATAAAGCTATATATGATGTTAATAATATTGGTCACTTTGGTATTGCAAGTAAGTGTTATACGCATTTCACATCACCAATAAGACGTTATCCAGATACAACTATTCATCGCTTATTACATCGCTATTTATTTGATAGTGATGGTGTAACTGATGAAAAAGTTAGACATTATGGTTCAATTCTTCCTGAGATTGCAGCTCACTCTAGTGAGAAAGAAAGATCTAGTGTTGAATGCGAAAGAGAAGTTGATGAACTTAAAATGGCTGAATATATGGAAGATCATATTGGTGAAGAATATCATGGTATGATATCAAGCGTTACATCATTTGGTTTCTTTGTTCAATTAGATAATTTAATTGAAGGACTTGTTCCTCTTGCTAATCTTCCGGGATTCTATTATAATCAAAGCACAGACACCATTATAAGCGAAAGAAGTAAAACGGTTTATATTGTTGGTCGTGAAGTAGATGTTAAAGTAATACGCGCTAGTAAAGAAGAACGTATTATTGACTTTGAATTGGTAGGTGATAAGAGTGGCCAAAAAGAAGAGAAGGAGAATTAAATTTCTTAATATCTTTGCCATATTGTTATTTTTTGCTGTTATAGCAGCTGGTGTATTTGCTGGTTATTTTATCCAAAATAGAGAGCTAAGTCACTTTAGTGTTTCCTATGATACAGTAGATACAAAGAAAGAATATAGTCTTCGTCTTGCAATGGTAGGAGATGCTTTAATTCATGATTCTGTTTATAATGCTTATAAAAAGAGTGGCAATAAATATGATTTTACAGGAATGTTTAAATATATAAAACCAATTATTCAAGAATATGATTTAGCATATTATAATCAAGAAACCATTCTTGGTGGTAAGTCACTTGGTTTATCAAATTATCCACAGTTTAATTCACCTCAAGAAGTAGGAGATGGGTTTTTGGATGCTGGTTTTAATCTAGTTAGTATGGCAACTAACCATACACTAGATAAATATTATATGACTAATGGAAAAACCGTTGTTAATAGTCGTAAATATTGGAATAGCAAAATGGATGAAAACGAAAATCTTATTGCAGCTGGCTCTTATACATCAAAAGAAGAACAAGAACAAGTTATCATCCGTGAAAAAAATGGTATTAAATATGCACTTCTATCATATACAACAATGACTAATGGAATACCTGTTCCAAGTGGCAAAAGTTATACAGTAAATGTTTATGATAAAGATAAAGTCAAAAAAGATATTGAAAAATATCGTGATAAAGTAGATTTACTAATGGTTGCAATGCACTGGGGAATTGAATATGTTCATTATCCTGTACAAGAACAAAAAGATATTGCCAAGTATTTAGCAAGTCTTGATGTTGATATTGTTATTGGATGTCACTCTCATACCGTTCAACCAATTACGTTTATTGATGATACTTTAGTTATCTATTCTTTAGGAAACTTTGTATCAAGTCAAACGAATACTGATCAATTAATTGGTGGTTTTGTTGATGTTGATATCAAAAAAACCGTATATCATGGTAAAACAACAATTGAACTTTCTAATGTTGGAGCTGATTTATTATATACTAATAAGAATTGGAGTTATGGAAGATTTGTTGTTTATCCATTTAGTAAGATGAGTAATAGTATTTTATCTAATTATAAAAATGTTTATAAACAATATACCAAATATTTAACAGCGTATAGTAAAGATGTACAAATAAGGGGATTATAATGGAGATATTAAATCGTAAAGCAAGTTTTAATTATTTTATACAAGAAGAAATAGAATGTGGTATTGTTTTAACAGGTACCGAGATTAAGTCAATTAGAGAAGGTAAGGCTAACATTAAAGATAGTTATGCAATTATCCGTAATAATGAATGTTTTCTTCTTAATATGCATATAAGTGAATATAAAGAAGGTAATATTTTTAATCATGATCCTGATAGAACAAGAAAACTTCTTTTACATAAAAAAGAAATCTTAAAGTTAAAAGTTAGTTTAGAACAAGAAGGATTAACTTTAATACCATTAAAATTATTCTTTAAAGGTAATAAACTTAAAGTATCTCTTGGAATATGTAAAGGTAAAAAATTATATGATAAACGTGAATCTATTAAAGAAAAAGATCAAAATAGAGAAGCGAATAAATTAATGAAAAACAATTATAGAGCTTAAGGCTCTTTTTGTTTTATTGAATTTATAAATAATTCATAGTAAAATATTTTTAGAGGTCTTTATGAATGAAATAGCTAAAGGATTAAAAGAAGTTATTGCGACTACATGGCCAATGGTTTTATTAACGGTTGTTGTTTTAGTAGTACTTCGAATTGGTTATTTAATAAAGAATAAAGAAAAGTTTGTATTATATAAAGAATTATTTTCTCTTTTCTTTGTTGTTTATATTTTATGTTTATTCCAATTAGTTACTGCTCAAGATGTATCTGGTGATCATGGTATTAATTTTACTTTATTTAAAGAATTAACAAGATATAAATTTGGAAGTCATTTATTTTATCGTAATGTAATTGGTAATATTATATTATTTATTCCTTTTGGCTTTTTAACTTCATATTATCTTGATTTAGATAAAAAAAGATATAATTTATTATTTACAATATTAATATCAGTAACAATCGAACTTATTCAATTAAATATTGGTAGAGCTTTTGATGTTGATGATATTATATTAAATGTTGTTGGTAGTTTTATAGGATATTTATTATATCGATTAATAGATCGTATTTTTGAAAATAAAAGTGAAATATTGAAAGGTAATATTACAATTGCTATAATCTTAATTATGACTTTTGGATTATTAATTTTTATATTATAGGTGGTTTATGGAAATAGAATTATTTAATTTAACTAAAGAAAATTTAGATGAATATTTTAATGTTATGCATGAAGTATTGGTTCATGGTATTGAAAAATTAAAAGTAGGGGATGTTAGTTTTAACGTCATCATTGTTGATAATGATTATATTCATAAACTTAATAAAGAATATCGAAATATTGATCGAGAAACTGATGTAATTACTTTTGCATTAGAAGATGATAAGACATTTAATCCGGAAATAAGGATATTGGGGGACGTATATATATCAATTGATAAAGCACATAGTCAGAGTATTGAATATGGTCATTCTTTTCTTCGTGAATTATGTTTTTTAGCTGTTCATGGTATGTTACATTTACTAGGGTATGATCATATGAAAAAAGAAGATGAAATAGTTATGTTTAAATTACAAGATGAAATATTAGAAGAAATGAATATAAAAAGATAAAAAAAATATGGTTAATCCATATTTTTTGTTTTATCATTAATTTTGTTTACTATAAAATCTACTACTTCATCAATAGTCATATTAGTAGAGTCTATATATATTTGATCATCAGTCCTAATCAAAGCTCCTACTGGTTTATGCATATCATTATAGTCACGCATCTTAATATTTTCAATTATTTCTTCCATTGAAGTATTAATACCAGCTTCCATATTTTGTTTAAATCTTCTATTAGCTCTTTCTTCAACAGAAGCATCTAAATAGAATTTATAGTCGGCACTTGGAAATACTACTGTAGTAATATCTCTTCCTTCCATAATAACATTATCATTTTTAGCCATTCTTCTTTGTAAATCAACCATTATTTCACGTACTTTAACAATACTAGATAATTGAGATACAATAGCTGTTACTTCTTTAGATCGTATTTCTTTACTAACATCTATTCCATTTAACCAAGTTCTTTGTTCACTATCAAATTTTATATCAAGATTCTTAGCCAATTCTATAATTTTATCTTCTTCATCTAATTTAATATTTCTTCTTAATGTTTCAAGAGCTACACAACGATATGTTGCACCACTATCAATATAAATTAAATTAAGTTTTTCTGCCACTAATTTAGTTATTGTTCCTTTACCAGATCCTGCTGGTCCATCTATTGCTACTACCATTATTTCACCTCTAGTTAATTTTATCATTTTATCAAAAATATGTAAATTACTATTTATTACAAATAATATATGTTATATTTATATTAGGTGTAATATGAAAAATAAAACGAATTCAGTCTTTGATGTTTTGAAAATATTATTATCTTTAATGGTAATAATAATACATGGTAAAGTACTTAATTATATTGCCTTACCATGGATTAGAATGGCTGTTCCGTTATTCTTTATGATGTCTTCTTATTTTGTGTTTAAAAAACTAAATAAAGAAACTGAAGAAAAACAAAAAACAGAAATAGTTAAGAAATTTATTACAAGAAATTTAAAGCTATATTTAATATGGTTTATTATACTTTTACCAATTACTCTTAGTCATCGTGGTTATATTACATATTATGGTTATATTAAAGGTTTCTTTGTTATGGTAAGAGATTTCTTTACTTTTGGAACATTTCCTTCATCATGGTATATTATGGCATTAGTCGAAGGTTTTATAATGATTTATTTCTGTTCCAAGAAAGTTAATAATAAAATATTACTTATTTATTCGCTAATAATGTATTTTGCAATAACTGTTATTAGTGCAGATGATTTTGTTTTTGCAAGCGGGTATCCACATTTCTTTAATGTGATATTTCCTAGACCACATACATGTTTATTTGTTAGTTTTCTAGGGATTACTATTGGTAAAATGTTTGCAGATAAAGAAATTAAATATAATCGGATTATAAATTTAATAGTTTTAATCATAAGTGGAATATTATTGTATTTAGAATGGCGTACATATGTGTATCGTATTTGTTATATTGCTTTAATACCATTTGTTGTATCAATATTTAATATTGCTTTAAATATTAAACCATTTACTATTAAAGGATCAATGTTCTTAAGAAAGAGTAGTACTATTATATATGTTACACATGGTTCATTTATTTATATTTACAACAAACTTTTATTAATAGAAAACATGTATTTAGTAATGATAATTACTTTAATTTCATCATTAATAGTTACAGTTATTATTGATAAATTAAGTAACTATATTAAGTTTTTAAAAAACGCATATTAAAGTGAATAATATTCACTTTTTTTATTATTTTTGTTATAATCTAGGTATTGCCCCATAGCCAAGCGGTAAGGCTCTGGACTCTGACTCCAGCACGCGTTAGTTCGAATCTAACTGGGGCAGCCACTTAAAATCAATACCCATTGGGTATTTTTATTATACTTGAATAATTAAATTCTTTAATGTATAATAAGGGTGTAAGAATAAAGGGTGATGTTATGACTAAATATGTTTTTATGAAACTAATGGGACTAACTTTAGTTATTGTTGGTTTTAGTTATTGTTTAACATCATTTTCTAATTTTTATGCATATCTTTATGGTGATATACAGATAGCTAATGGTAATATTTATTTAATGACAACAGGATTAATATTTCCACTATATATGTTTATTTTTGGGGTATTCTTCTATTTCTATACTGATAAATTACCTGAGAAAATAAATTATTTTATTCTTGTTAGTGGTATTATTTTGTGTATTGGTGGAATACTTAGATTATTTATTGGTAGTGGACTAATGCAGTTTATTCATTTATCATTTGCTTTTGTATTATTAATATTTGGTGGATTAATAATATTTGGTTGTTATAAATTTAAATATTAGCATTTGTTTTACAAGTGCTTTTTTTTATGTTAAAATACTTATGAATTGGAAGTGGTTATATGTTTATTGATGAAACTATAATTAAAGTAATAGCTGGTCGAGGTGGAGATGGATGTCTTGCCTATAGACGTGAAAAGTATATTCAAATGGGTGGACCATATGGTGGTAATGGTGGTCATGGATCTAGTATCAAGTTTAAAGTAGATACTGGTCTTCATACTTTAATTGATTTACGTTTTATGAAAATGATTAAAGGTGATAAAGGTGAAAATGGTAGTGGTAAAAACCAAAATGGTAAAAATGCTGAAGATGTAGTTATTAAAGTACCACAAGGAACTGTTATTACTGATATGGATACTGGTTTAATTGTTGCTGATATGAAAAATGTTGATGATGAAGTAGTAGTAGCTAAAGGTGGACGTGGTGGTCGTGGTAATACAGCTTTTAGAACTCAAAGTAATCCATGTCCAGAATTTGCAGAAAATGGTGAACCAGGAGAAGAAAGAGTATTAAAAATAGAATTAAAATTATTAGCTGATGTTGGACTAGTTGGTCTTCCTTCAGTAGGTAAGAGTACATTTTTATCAAAAGTAAGTGCTGCTAAACCAAAAATAGCTGATTATCATTTTACAACTTTAAATCCTAATTTAGGTGTTGTTAAAACAAAAGATAATCGTAGTTTTGTAATAGCTGATTTACCTGGATTAATTGAAGGAGCTTCTGAAGGTGCTGGATTAGGAGATAAATTCCTTCGTCATATTGAAAGAACTAAAGTTATTGCTCATATTATTGATATGGGTGGAACTGAGGGACGTGATCCATATGAAGATTTTACTGTTATTAACAAAGAATTAGAAAATTTTAATAAAAAGTTAATTAAAAAACCAATGATTGTTATAGCTAATAAAATGGATATGCCAGACTCTGAAAAGAATCTTAAAGAATTTAAAAAGAAAGTTAAATGTGAAGTATATCCAATTAGTGCAATAAACTCTGAAGGAATTGATAATGTTCTAATTAAATTAGCTGATTTACTTGATACAGTAGAAGATGAACCACTTTATGAAGAAGGTGAATATTTATCTCATGTATTATATAAATTTGAAAAAACTAAGCCATTTACTATTGAAAAGAAAGATGATTACTATATTATTCATGGTGAAGAAATAGAAAGACTATTTAAAATGACTAGATTTTCATCTAATGAGGGAGCTCTTCGTTTTGCTAAGAAACTTCGTAAATTAGGTATTGATGATGAATTAGAAAAAATGGGTGCTAAAGAAGGAGATATAGTAAGAATTTTAGACTTTGACTTTGAATATCGTAAATAAGAGATAATTTATTATCTCTTTTTTTATTTTTATGATACAATTATACTAGGTGATAGTATGAATAGAATAGTATTTACAGCATGGCATAAAGTTATTGTAACAACCAATGGTGATAGAGAAGACATACCAGAAACTAAATTTTTAGCAGAAATGAATAGAAATATTAAAACTGATGATTATAGAGTTTTATATAATCCTAAAGAAATATCTTTTGCTATTACCTTTCGTGGAGAAGACTATCAAGTAATTATTCCATCTAATGTTAAAGCTAGTATAATTAAACATAAACCAGTACCATTAGCCTTAACATTAAAGAAATTAGCAACTATGGAATCAAAATATACTAGTGAAAAAATTGCTAAGAATAATTATTTGGATAGAATTGCGAAAATAGAAAATTCTGGTTATGATGCTCTTGAAACTACTGAAGATTATGAATTCTATTTAAAGTATTTACAAGATCAATCTAAAAAAGCAAAAAATGTTGCTAAAAAACACTTAATTGATACTAAAATTAATGGTTTATTAAAAGTATTAACTAATCCATATAATCTAGAAAATCACTTTAAGAAATTTATTGTTGAAATAGCTGAAAAAGGTGAAGATTTAAAAGAAGAAAGAAAAAAAGAATTAGAAGCTATTTTGCATGGAATAACTGATGATTATTATAAAGAGATTATCAGTAAGAAAGATGAAATGTTAGTTCTTGGTAGTTCTACTAAACCAATGAGTATTATTAGAAGAATAGTAGATACAGAAGCTTTAGTACAAGAATGGTTAAATGAAAATGTTAAGAAAAATCTAAAAGAAGAAGAAGAAGTAAAAGTTGTTGAAGAACAAGATGATTTTTTTGATAATGAATTAGATGAAATAACTGAAGGACTTCAAGAATATATAGGGGGTAGAACAAGATGAATGTAATTACTTTTACTAAACTTGGTGTTGTTCAACTTAAAGTTGATGATGTAATTAAAGATGAACTTCCTATGGAAGATTTTCTTCAAAGATTAAGACAAGCAATAGAAAATGATGTATCAAAACATCAAGTTATTGAAAATACAAATGGTTTATATGAAATATTTCATAATGGAAAAAAATATACAGTTTTTTATGGTAAATCTTTAATTACAAAAAATAGTCCACAAATAGATACAGTCCAAATACTAAATGAATTAGTTGAGTTATCTAAAACTCAAAAAAGAATTCAAGATTTTAAAGAAGATATTAAAGAAGAAAAGCCAAGATCTCTGAATGAAATTGTTTCAAACGGTAATGAAGGTATTTTCTATAGTGAAGATGATAAAATAAAATACATTGAATATCGTAATAAAAAATTGAAAGAAGAAAAAGTATTAGAGGGTCTTAGTAAAATATTTACTGATTATAACTATAATCTCGATGATTCCTGGGATACTTGGCCAGCATTAGTAGGAGCAATCCCAGGAGCTTTAGTTTTTGTTGGAAGTATAGTTTTAGGTGCTATATTAAATAGTTTGTGGCTTTTGATTCCAATGGCATATGGAGTAATAGAAGCTATGGTAACTCTTTTTCATGGTGTAGCTCCTTTATCGTTTTTAGGTCAAGTAGCATTAAGAGGATTTGTATGGTTAGGACATGCAGCTTCTAGAATTTCAAAAAGATTAGGCAAAAGAAGAAGACTTGCAGCTATTAAAAAGTCTATTATAGAAGCTGATTTATCTGAAACTATAAGTGAAAAAGCTCCAGAAAGAAAAGAAAGAAAAATTAGTGAAAAAGATAAAACATTAAAAGGAGAAGCAAAAGAATCAATAAAGAAGATATTCTCTAAATTAGCACTTTTATCTGATTTGGATACAAAAGGTACATATGCATCACAATTAAATGAAATTATTGATTTATTCAAAAGTGTTAAACCAGAAGAATATAATCAAGGATTTAGTGATGTATTATATAAATTAAGTTACTTAGATGGTCAAGTATCAGAAGATATTAGAAAAGAAATATCTACTCATGCCATAACTAGTGATTATCAAAGTACAAAACAACTTGTTGATAATATTAGTGATGAAAAATTCATTATTCAAAGAGAAAGTCATAGATAAAAAGTGAAGTTAATATTTCACTTTTTCTAAATGGTGGTGAAACAATGGAAAGAATAGTATTTACTGATTGGCGTACAGTTATAATTGAAAACGTTAATAGAAGAGAAATACCAGAAGGTAAATTTTTAAGATACTTAAATAGAGTAATAAAAGAAAATAATTGTGGTATTAAATACTATAGTAATGAAAAATCTTTTGTAATTACTCTTTATGGTGTTGATCATGAAGTAATACTACCATTAGATTCACAAAATAGTTTAAATTCAAAAAAACACACTCCATTAGTTAATAAGTTATTACTTATATCAGCGGCTAGTAAAAAGTATAATGATGAATATTTAGCTAATGAAGTTAAAAGAATAAAAATACAAGAAATAGAAGACTCTATGTATGAAAAAATTGAAACAGAAGAAGATTATAATTTGTATTTAGATTATTTAAAACAATTACTTAAAAAAGCTAAAACAAAAATGGATAAAACAACAATTAATGCAAAAATACTAAGAATTAGTGAATTACTTAGAAATCCTCTTAATTTTAAATTACATATTAATAGATTTATTTATAATATAACCAAAGATATGAAACTATTAGATGATAATGATAAGAAAGAAATAAGAGATAAATTACTAAGTATACTTAATGATTATTTTGCAATATTAAATAGACAAAATGATGATAATGAAATGTTAGTTCTTGGTAGTTCTACTTTACCAATGAATATTTTATATCGCATTAATGAAGTAGAAGAGAATGTGGCATCATTATTAAGAAAAAAACAAAAAAATAATAATTCTGATGGATTAGAAGATGTAAGAGATAATCTAAATTCCATTATCCGTTCAGGAGGTCACTATGGAAGATGATAGACTTTATTTTACTAAATTAAATACTGTTGTTTATATGGCTAAAGGAGTAAAACATGAAGTGCCAATCAATGTGTTTCTTAATGAATTAAGTTCATCAATTGATAGAAATATTTCAGGTTATAGAGTTAGCTATGATAAAAATTATGGTTATTCAATATTTTATAATTATGAATTATATGATGTATATTATGGCAATAAAGAATTAAGTAAGAAAAGCGAAAGAAAAGATTTAGTAGATAAATTAGATGGATTAGTTATAAAAAGTAGGGAAGTAAAAAATTCTATTAACGAAAAAAAGAAAAAAGAAAATAGTCTTATAGAAAATGGAGATAATGGAATTTTTTATACTGAAAATGATAAAATAGAATATATTAAATGTTTAAAAGAAAGACTAAAGAGACGAAGTATTTTTGATAATGCAACTGATGGATTAGATGAGTATGATATAGTAGGCTCACAATATTTTGCAATTCCACTTTTCTTTATTAATTTGGCATGTCTTATGGTATCTAGTCTTCTGCATATTGATGCTATATTTATGCCATCTGTTGGGTTTTTCGTTTCAGATGGAATAATTGCAGGAGCATCAATTAGCATAAGCGATGATGAATACTGCTTTTCTACAATTAGTGGTCTTTTAGCACTTATAACTAGACCACTTAAATGGGGAAAAAATGTTATTAAAAACGTTTTATCTAAAAGTAAAGAAAGAAGAAAAATATCTTTACTAGAGAAAACAGTTAAACATACAGAATTAACTGAAACAGAAAAAAAAGAAATAGAAGAACACGAAGAAAAAAAACCATTAAAAACTGAAGTATCAAAGTCTATTAAATTAGGTAATAGTAAATTACTTAGAATTAATGATATTGATCGAAAGTTAGAATATGCATCTAAATTATTAGATATATTAACAATGTTTGAAGAAGCTAAAAATAGTGATGACTATAACAAAGATTATAGTGAAATTTTAGATATTGTTACAAAACTTAATGTTGATATGGATAATGTATTAAAAAATGAACAGGAAATGAAAGGTCAGTTGCAAGAGTATGAAACTGTAAAGCAAGAAATACAAAAAGCAGGAAAAAGTTCAGCAAGAAGATAGTTTATCTCTTGTTTCTTTTTTTTTATATTTATGTTATTATATTTCCAGGTGATTTTATGTATCAAAATAAAATAATGTTAATAACAGGAGCTAGTAGTGGAATAGGGAAAGTAATAGCTACTTATTTTGCAAATCTTGGTATTAATTTAATTTTAACTTATCACAAGAATTTTAGTGATGTAGATAAATTAAAAAATGAATTAGTTAGTAAATATAATATTAATGTTGATTGTTTTTATTTAGATTTAGCTAGTGAAAAAAGTATTAAAAAACTTGTTTCTGAAGTTAGAAATAAATATAAAAAGATTAACTATTTAATAAATAATGCAGCTATTAGTTTAGATAATTATTTATATGATAAAACTAAAGATGAATTTATGAAAGTATTAGAGATAAATGTAGTTGGTACTTTTTTAATGATGAAATATTTTAATAAAATGGTTAAAGATTATATTATTAATATATCAAGTACTGATGGAATAGATACAGGTAGTATTCATAGTTTAGATTATAATGTAAGTAAAGCAGGTATTAATATTTTAACAAAGACTTTTAGTTTAGATAGTTCTAATAAAATAATTAGTATTTGTCCTAATTGGATAAATACTTTAAGTACTAATGAAATGAATCAAGATTATTTAAATAGTGAACTAAAAAGAATTAAACAAGATAAATTAATTAGTGAAATAACTATTCCTAAAGTAATAGATAATTGTATTAAAAATAATATATCTACTGGTAGTATAATAAGAATAGAAGGTGATTTAGATGTTAGAGAAATTAGTTAAGGAAACAGATGAATTAATATTAAATAAAGGTTTATTTAATGAAATTGATGAAATAGAAAGTTTCTATAGTAAAAAGATACTTGATACATTTAAAAAATATCGTGTTAGTGAAACGGATTTTCATGGAACAACTGGATATGGTTATAATGATATTGGAAGAGATAAAATAGAAGATGTTTTTTCCTATGTTCTAGATGGTGAAAAAGCCTTAGTTCGTAGTCAATTTATATCTGGAACGCATGCACTTACAGTAACTTTTTTTGGATTACTTCGTCCAGGGGATAAACTATTATCTATTACAGGAGCTTTATATGATACTTTAGATGAAGTTATTGGTATTAAAGAAAATGCTAGTAGTTTAAAGTCATTTGGTATTGATTTTGATTATATAGATTTATATAATGATGATTTTGATTATGATGGTATACATGATTATTTAATTAAGAAAAATGTTAAGGTAATTGAAATACAGAGAAGTAGAGGTTATTCTTCACGTAGTGCAATTAATCTTGAAAAGATAAGAAAAGTTGTAGAATTAATTCATGGTATAAATAAAGATATTATTATTATGGTAGATAACTGTTATTGTGAAATGACAGAATATTTAACACCAGTATCTAGGGAAATTGGCTGTGATATTATGGTAGGATCACTTATTAAGAATTTAGGAGGTGGAATAGCCCCTAATGGTGCTTATGTTACTGGACGTAGTGATTTAGTTGAATTGGTTGCTGAAAGATTAACTGTTCCTGGTCAAGGAATGGAAGTAGGACCATCACTTGAAATGAATAAACTTTTTTTACAAGGTTTATATATGGCACCTAGTGTTGT
>JAEEGG010010772.1_pt1 | contig 20105 bp, 18 predicted proteins | sample 9134161 | NCBI WGS metagenome assembly JAEEGG01 (sample SAMN16246543, study PRJNA631951) | gut metagenome | biome: gut microbiome; feature: rumen; material: CR-attached | host: Bos | place: Iran: Karaj | collected 2018-10 | reverse complement strand
CGCAACGTTCCCGAGTGTCAAAGCGTTCGAAACCGAAGAAGCCATCAAAAACGGCGCAAAGGAAGTCGACATGGTCATCAATGTCGGCGCGCTGCGCGGTGCGGAATTCGAAACGGTCTATGAAGATATCAAGGCCGTTGTCGACGCGGCAGCCGGCAAAGCGCTTGTCAAGGTCATTATTGAGACCTGTCTTCTGACCGACGAACAAAAAGTCATTGCCTGCAAGCTTGCAAAGCACGCAGGCGCGGACTATGTAAAGACCAGCACCGGTTTCTCCACCGGCGGCGCAAAGGTCGAAGATATCCGTCTGATGCGCGAAACAGTCGGTCCCGAAATGGGCGTAAAAGCAAGCGGCGGCGTGCGGACCAAAGCGGACGCCGAAGCCATGATCGCAGCCGGCGCAAGCCGTATCGGCGCAAGCTCCTCGAAGAAGATCATCGAAGGCTGACCCATATTGATCAAAAACCGCTCGTACGATCGTACGGGCGGTTTTGTGTTTGGAGAATTGTCAGGCTTCATAAAACATGACGTTTTGCGCGCGCAGAAAATCCTTGATTACGTCAAGATGCGTGTTTACCGCAAGATGCATTGCGCCGTGATTGACGAAGGATTCGTGATTCGGCGTTTCCATCTTGATATCCGCACCGAGAAGCATCACGCCGATCCCGCTCTGCATGCCGACGATTCGTCCTTCCGTATCGAAGAGCGGCGCGCCGTTCATTCCCAAAGGACCCGCGTTTGTGGTTTCGATCGCAAACGTCCGTTCGCCGTCGGACAGGTAGCGAGTGACGGTTCCGTCAAGCGCGAACAGCGAGGAGGAGACCTTTCCGACGTCCGTGAATTCGATCGCATCCTGTTCCGTATTCATGCGGAAGTTCTTGAATTCCGGCATCGGATACCCGAGCCTGCATACGCTCTGTCCCTGTTTAGGCGCGTGTTCCGCAAAGGTAACATGCCCTCGGTACAGATATTCGCCGTCTGTCGTGAAATGCAGCAGCGCAAGATCATACTTCGGATGGGGTATACATTCGATCCGGATGCTGCCCTTTGCGCATCCCATGAACGCATAGCGGATCTGGATCGGCGTATCCTGTGTCAGCTTCATATCCTTCTCAAGGCGCTTCTGCGCAAAGCGGAAGCTCTCGTCATGCGGAAGCTCGGATTTTCTCTGCAGATAGGTACGGTAGACCTGTTCCGCCGTAGCAGAAGCCTTCAGGATGGAAGATACACGCTTGCTGGTGACGGCATAACCGTTTTCGTTGACAAAGAACAGCGTCGCAATATCCGGCAGGATCGCGTTATCTCCGAACCGTCTGCGGATGATGTGCATCGGGCGGATGGCTTCGCGGACGGATTCGATTGCATTTACAAACATTTTTCTTCTCCTTTCTGTTCGATCGGCTGAAGGGAAATCACATTCAGCTCGGGTGTGTTGAATACACGCGGAATCGGGATTGTGTTGCCGAGTCCGCGGGAAACATAAAGACATGTGTTCCCGATCCAATGCTGTCCGGCGGTAAACCGCGGGAAAAAGCCCTGTCCCGGCGCATACAGCCCTTGGTGGAATACATGAATCTGTCCGCCGTGGGCGTGTCCCGAAAGCACGATATCCGGATGCTCTCCGGCATAGATCGGAAACAGTTCAGGACGGTGTGCCATTACGATGTTGAGCCGCTCGGGATCGATCATCGCGCGCAGCTGCTGCGGCGAAGCATACTGTTTCAATCCGATCAGCCGGTAATGCGGAAGATCCGTATACTCGTCTCGCAGAACAATGACACCCATCTGCCGGATCGTTTCGATATCTCGCTCCCCCGTCTCTCCGAGCGAGCACTCATGGTTTCCCTCTGCAAAGTACACGGGAGCAATCTTTTTCGCGCCGCGTACAAACGCGAGCGCATTGCGGAACGCGTTTTTGTTCCGTCGGTTGAACAGATCTCCGGTGATCAGGATCTGATCCGGCTTCGCAGCCCGGATCGCATCGAGCAACCTTTTTTGCTCCTTTCCGAAGCTCAGATCATGCAGATCGCTGACCTGTACGATCGTTCCTGTAAAATCGATCTTGCTGTGCCGGATCTCGCTGCGCGTAACAACAAATCTGCGGTTCTCTAAGAAGAACAGAAGATATGAGAAAAGCAGTATTCCGATGACGATCAGTGCAGGGATCATGTTTTGTTTCTTTCCGTCAGCTTTGCTATGATTCGGTCGTAATGAAAATGCGGTACGGAACAGGCGCTGCAGTCCTTGATCCCGTTCGGAAGATACTTCGGATTGCCGCCGCATTCGTCCATTCCGTACAGCGGACAGTAGCAGAACAAACAGTTGAAATGATCGGGATCGTTCGTTTTGTGGCACGGAAAGTATTCACAGGCACGGTTCTGTACGAAGCTACAGAACCGGCTTTCCGAAAGACCTTCTTCCCACTCGCGTCTTGTGATCGTATAGGTGCAGCGATCGATCCTTGTGCCGTCTGCACTAAGCGCGGAATAGCGGATTGTCCCGTCGTACCGGAATCCGCATTTCCGAACGACGCTCCGGGAACGCGCATTGTTTACCTTGTGGAAAACGCGGATGGCGTCGAGCTGCAGTTCCGCAAACCCGAACTCGATCACAGCTTTTGCCGCTTCGGTCATGATGCCCTGTCCCCAGAAATCCGGGTGAAGAACATACCCGAGCTCGCGCACCGTCTCGGCCCTCGTCCTGTGCAGACCGACACTGCCGAGGATGCGTCCGTCATGTTTCAGTGTGACAGCCCACGTTTCGTCTTCTTCGATCGCAGTTGCAAGATACGTCCTTGTGTCTTCGATCGTTTTGTGCGGTTCCCATCCCGCAGCGGGACCCACAAGCGGCGATTTCGCGTACTCAAACATTCCGGGCGCATCTTCAGGCGTCCATACACGAAGAATCAATCGGTCCGTTTCGATCGTTTTCATCTGTTGTCCTTTCAGATCATTTTGCCGTCGATGGACTTTGTGACCGCGCGGGACATGCGCAGGATCAGATCGTGATGGTCCGTCAGAAGATCGTAGACCAGATCCTCCGAAAGAACGCCGCGCTTCAGATCCGCAGGCAGCTTCCCTGCCTCTCCGTCCTCATAATCCTTCATCCAAAGCGTGCTGCCGTAGTAGTCGGACAGCTTTTTGAGATTTGCATGGATCGCCTCATAGCGTTCCAGCGCTTCCGAAAGCGCGCGGACAGCTTCGCTTGATTCGTCCAGATATCGTTCCATACGTTCGATGCGTTCGATTTGTTTCATAGAAGCCTCCTTATTCAGTGCGATCCTTTATAGCCTACCCCGTACACCGAGGTGTAGTAATCGATCCGTTGGGAATTGTTGAACACCGCCGGATAGAGATTCTCCTTCGGGTCGATGCCCGCGAGTCTGCAGACCGCGTCGTGACAGCGTTCGGTCAGGTCGCGTTCCCGGTCCTTTGCACCGAGTTCGCCGTTCGGGAAGATCGGTTCGCCGATGTGGACCGTAAACGTTGCGATCTGTCGGAAGACCTTTTTCCGGATCCATCCCGGCTCCCGGTACGAAAAGCCGAGCGGCAGAATCGGTTTGTTGGTGTCGCAGGCGATATGCGCCGCGCCGCGCTTGAACGGGCGGATCGGCGCGTAGTATTCCCACATGCTGCCCTCCGGATAGATGTGCAGCCATCCGTGTTCGTTCTGCAGCAGATCGCGTACCGCTTTCAGATAGGTCTTTGTTGCCGCAATGTTTGAATCCGGGATCGGGATCCCGCCGACCATGCGGATCAGCGTTCCGTTCTCGCCGTTGATGTTCGGCGCCCACGAAAGCAGATTGGAACGGAACGGGCGGATCGCCCGCATCACGGCGATATAGTCCCACATATGGACGTGATTTGCAATCGATACGACGCCGTTTTTCAAAACACCGAGATGCTTTTTGATGTTCTGTCGTCCTTCGATCTTCAAGCCCAGCCGGATCCTTGCAAGCGGAAAGACGATTGTGTTCAGCAGCAGCCGTATGAGGCTCTGCTTAAATCGAAACGATCTGCTGCGGTCGATATACGGATACTCCGTATCGAATACGATCCCGCGGTCCTTATGCACCTCCAGATAGTGCCTGTCCGTTTCCTTTGGGTACGGAAATTTGTTTGTTTTCGGATCAAATGTCATTCACCCTCATCCCCCTGTGAATCTTACGATAATAGCAGAGTGTCGAAATCCACAAAGAAAACACCGTGGTTTGTTTGAATCAATGCGCATGATCCGTAGGCATCCATGATTCTTGCTTCGACAATCTCATCACGATACAGAAACTCGATGGTCTCCCATGCGGACAGTCCGTCTTTCTGAAACCTGCAGAGACAGAGCGACGGATCGTCATATCCTCCGTCCATGATCAGCGCTCTGTTGTTGTCTGCAAGCATCAGGACCGAGGACCCTTCCCTGTCCGGATGATAGACCGTTTCGGTTTTGAAATCGGTTTTGATCAGATCAAATTCATCGTAGTAATAATACCAGATATTGTTTTTTGTGTCTATGACGATTGCATAGCAATCATATATGTCTCTATTCGGCTTCCATATGATTTCGCCGTTGATGTTTCTTGCGCAGATACCGCAGCTTCCGATCGGATTCTTCCACCCGTAATTACCGAACACACCTTCGTCGAAGAAACTTGTGATGATCATGCCGTCATTCCGCACAATGCAATCGGCAATGCCGTCGCCGAACGTGAGCGATCGCAAAACAGTTCCCTCCCGATCAACGAAAACGGCGTTGTGTTCCGGTCCTTTCTTTTCCGAATACATGCACCTTGATCCGAGAAGAAGAAATGAACCGTCCGGGACCGGCTTGAGAAAATGGTAATTCATGGCATGTTTTCCGAAGTTCAGCTTTTCACAATGCAAAACGTTGCCCATATACCATGACGGCGTGATTACAAGCGCAGCATATTCTGTATTCGCCGATGTGTTCACGAACATTCCGTTGATACGTGAAGGAACGCATGTCGAAAAAAGACAATACACGTTCCCGTCGTAACCGATATCGGCACTCACGAATTTATAATCGTTTACTTCATACTCACGGAAAAGCTGCTGCAAATCAACGCTGTCAGTCAATACGATTCTCATGTTCTTTCTCCCCGATCCTTTTTTTATGAATTCAATTTGACACATGTCGGGTATTTCCGATTGAATCCTCCGTCATTTACGCTGCCCACCCGACCCTCGGCGTCTGGAATATGCCGTTATTCACAATCAGAAGATCCGTTATTCTTCACGTTGTTCAGCTTTGTAAATTCCCCAATCGGCAAACATTTCAGGAATAGAGAATACGTCTTTTCCGTCCGTAGCAATACGCTCTGACCTACCGGGGTGATCCTGCGAAAAGGTGTCCCAAGCAGTCACGATTTGTTCTGATTTTGCAATCTCGTGATCTGCCATGAAATTGATGTAGTGTTTGATGTTCCTGCTGAATATGGTTGCAACATTATATTTGCCGAACATTATCTCATCGTTTGATTCATGACAGCCGAAGCCGAATGAACACAGCCCGTCATTTATCATTATATCACCGATACGAAGAAGAATCGTCAATGCTTCTTCATTTGTACATCCGTCAATATAATAAACGTCTTTATGCAGCTTCTCCACGACACCCGGTCGAATCTCTTTCTCATCGTACTGTTTAGCGGGCAATTCAAAAATAAAAAAAGAGAGGCTCTTCATGCATGCAGATAAAATGTTCCATTACCGTCTTGATTTTGTCCGCCGATATGTTTGCGATGATTTGATTCTCCGTCAGCATGTATTCCTCGAGAAGCTTCTCGGGAAAAGGAACTCTGCATCCGGCTCGGAGCACAAGCATTGTTCTCAACCTCCTTTTTACATCTATTTTGTAGCCTCTACTCGGCTCGAGTGATCAACGTGACTGTCTCCACATGCTGCGTATGCGGGAACATGTCGACCGGCTGGACGTGTTCTATCCGAAAACCGAAGGTAGACATGATCTTTGCGTCGCGCGCAAGCGTTGCCGGATTGCAGGAGACGTAGACGACGCGATGCACGCCGCTTTCGGCGATCGTCGTGAGGACCTGCTCCTCACAGCCCTTTCGCGGAGGATCGATCACGATCGCATCGGGGCGCATGCCTTTTTGGACAAGCTCCGGAAGCACGTCCTCGGCAAGTCCGCAAAGAAACTCGGTGTTGTCGATGCCGTTGCTTTCGGCGTTCTTTTTCGCATCCTCGATCGCCTCCGCAACGCATTCGATCCCGATCACTTTGCCTGCTTGCTTTGCGATCGCAAGCGAGATCGTTCCGATCCCGCAGTAGACGTCCGCGATCGTCTGTTCCGGTTTGGGATCCAGTAAACGGATCGCAGCATCGTAGAGCTTTCTTGTCTGGATCGGATTGACCTGCAGAAAGCTTTGCGGACTGACGGCGAAGCAAAGCTCGCCTTGCTGCTCGATGATCTGCGGCTTGCCTTTCAGCAATGTGAACCGGTCGCCGTAAAGCACGTTGGTGTTCCGATCGTTGCGGTTATGGTACAGCGATTCGACGTCGAGCATTTTGATGAGCGAATCCTTTGCCGGAAGCTCGCCTTTGGTTATGACTGCGACCATTCGTTCTCCGGTCGAAGTGATGCGGATCACGCATGCGCGAAGGCAGCCCTTCCCCGTCGTTTCTTCATAGATGCGGACATGGTTGCGGTTTGCCCATTCGGTCACGGTCCTTGCAAGCGCCGTGATGCGCGCATCCTCGATCGGACAGTCAAAGAGCGGGATCAGCCGGTGGCTGCGTTCCGCATAGAATCCGAACACAGTGGAACCGTCGACGGATCCGATCGGAAAGCTGCCCTTGTTGCGGTAACGCCGCGGATCGTCCATACCGATCGCAGGTTTCACTTCGATCCCGGAAAACCCGCCGAGCCGTTTGAGGCAGTCTTTTACGATCTGCGTTTTGGTCTTGAGCTGTTCCGCATAGTCCATATGCATCAGCGCGCAGCCGCCGCATTTTTCATAGGCTTCGCACATCGGCGCGACGCGATGCGGAGACCGGTCTAAAAGCCCGACGGCTTTTGCAATGCAGTATTTCTTTTCGACTTTGATGATATGCGCCTTTACGGTCTCTCCGGGCAGAGCAAACGGAACAAAGAACGCAACGCCTTCGCATCGGGCGACGCCCTGTCCCTCGCTTGTTACGCTGGTGATCGTAAGCGTAAGCTCCTGATTCTTTTGAAACGGATTTGTTTGCTTCATTTCAGTACCACATTCTCCTCGCCGAACTCGGCTTTCAGCGCACGCAAAAGTGATTCGCTCGGGTTGACGCTCCAGTCCTTCGGCGCGCCCTTTGCGATCTTCTTTGCCGTATCGAACAGTACGATCGCCGTACTGCCCGGGAACGCGTGCGTGACCCTGCGAACGCGCTTCTGCTGATCCGCGTCCATGTACGGCAGGCGGATGTAAAGCGTCTGCATCGCGTCTTTGAGCGAGCTCAGCGAATCGACAAGGATCGAGTTTGCGCGGTCCTCGCGGATCGAGATGCGTCCGGTGATCTCAACGATGTTTTCGTCGTAGAACTGTCCGGAACAAGCCTGCAGCGTTTTCGGGAACAGCATCAGCTCGACCGTGCCGGAATGCCCTTCGAGCACGGCGAGACCGATCAGTCCGTTGCCGCTTTTGGTCGGATGCTGCTTGCATTGGCTCAGCATCCCGCCGACCGTCACAAGCATTTCGTCCTGAATATCGCCGGAGCCGTCCGCTTCCGCAAGCTGCGCGACCGTATACGGCAACCGTTCCAAAGCCGAACCGAACGCGTCAAGCGGGTGCCCGGACAGATACAGCCCGGTCGCTTCACGTTCCTTCGCGAGCAAGACGGAATGATTGAGCTCCTTGAGATTCGGGATCGCAAGCGTCGTCTGCGCGGAGATCTCGCTGCCGCCGTCCAGATCGAACAGCGAAAGCTGCCCGGATTCACGCGTTTTCTGCGCGCGCTGCGCCGCGTCAAGCGCCTGTGCGTAGACGGCAAGCAGACTGTTTCGCGTATAGCCCATCTCATCAAAGCAGCCGGCGGAAATAAGCCCTTCCAGCATGCGTTTGTTAAGTCCGTGCGTACGGTTCACAAAGTCCTCAAAGTTTTTGAACGGACCGTTCTGATTTCGATCCTGCACGACGTCGCGCATGACGTTTTCCGAAACATTGCGCACGGAGGAAAGCCCGAAGCGGATCGCGTCGTTCTCGACGTTGAACAGCGCCATGGACTTATTGACGTCGGGCGGAAGGATCCGGATCCCGAGCTTGCGCGCCGAATAGACATACGCCGCGACGCTGTCCGTATTCTGCCGATACCCGTTGATCGTAGCTGCGAACAGCTCGGTCGGATAGTAATGCTTCAGATATGCGGTCCGGTACGCCACGACCGCGTAGCAAGCCGCATGCGCCTTGTTGAACGCATAGGAAGCAAAGTCCATCATCTCGTCAAAGATATGGTTTGCAACGTCCTCCGGCACGCCGCGCTTGATCGCGCCGTCGACGCCGTCCGTGCCGTACACGAAGAACGTGCGTTCCTTTGCCATGACGTCATGCTTTTTCTTGGACATGGCGCGGCGGACAAGATCGCTTCGGCCGTAGCTGTAACCCGCGAGCGAGCGCACGATCTCCATGACCTGTTCCTGGTAGACCATGCACCCGTAGGTGTTTTTGAGGATCGGCTCCATCAGCGGATGCGCGTATTCGATGTTCCCCTCATGCTTGCCGCGGATATAGCGCGGGATCTGTTCCATCGGACCGGGTCGGTACAGAGAGATCCCTGCGATCAGATCCTCGAAGCAGTCCGGACGAAGCTGCATCATAAACTGACGCATGCCGCCGGATTCCAACTGGAACACGGCGTCCGTGTCGCCGGATGCGATCATCTGCCAAACGCCCGGATCGTCAAAATCGTTTTTGGAAAAATCGGGAACAGGTTTGCCTTCCTGCCGGATGAAATTCAGCGCGTCGCGAATGATGGTCAGCGTCCTCAAGCCCAGAAAGTCCATCTTCAATAGGCCGAGTTCTTCGAGCGTCGTCATCGGAAACTGCGTGGTCAGCGCGCCTTCGTTGCTGGTCAGCGGCACGACTGTGTTGAGCGGCACACCGGAGATCACGACGCCCGCCGCATGGGTGGAGCTGTGGCGCGGCAGTCCTTCGAGCTTCATGGAAAGATCGAGCACGCGACGCATCGTTTCGTCGTTGTCATAGAGCGTCTTGAGCTCGGCGTTCATCTGAATCGCTTCGGACAATGTGATTTTCAGTACGTTCGGGATCAGCTTGGCAAGCTTGTCCGCGTCGGCGTATGGTACGCGCAGAACGCGCGCAACGTCGCGGACGACTGCCTTCGCCGCCATGGTACCGAACGTGATGATCTGCGCAACGTGTCCCTCACCGTACTTTTCACCGACGTAGTCGATGACTTCCTGACGGCGTTCATAACAGAAATCGACGTCGAAGTCCGGCATGGAAACACGCTCGGGGTTCAAAAACCGCTCAAACAGCAGGTTGTATTTCAGCGGATCGACGTCCGTGATATCGAGGAAATACGCGGCAAGCGACGCCGCGCCGCTTCCTCTGCCGGGACCGACCATGATGTCGTGCGTTTTTGCGTAATGAATGAAGTCCCAGACGATCAGATAGTAATCGACGAACCCCATCTTCTCGATCACGGAAAGTTCGTATTCGAGACGGTCATGCGCTTCCTTGCCCGCGTTCGGCATTTTTCGCTGCATGCCCTCGTCGCAGAGCTTGCGCAAAAAGATGTCGTTGTCCATCCCGTCCGGTGCGGTAAAGTGCGGCAGACGGCGTACGCCGAATTGAATCTCCACATTGCACTTTTCGGCGATCTCATTGGTCGTGTCGAGCGCGTCAGGATCGTCGGAAAGTGCTTCCGCCATCTCGTCGTAGGATTTCAGATAGAACTGGTCGGTCTCCATGCGCATGCGGTCCGGTTCATCGACAAAGCGCTGCGTCTGGATGCACAGAAGAACGTCCTGCGCGTCTGCGTCATCCTTTTTGACATAATGAATATCGTTCGTTGCGACTGTTTTGATGCCGAGCGTTTTTGCCAAGGTACGAAGCTTCGGAAGGACCTCCTGCTGCTCCGGGATCCCGTGGTTCTGCAGCTCGATATAGAAATCCTCGCCGAACATCTCCTTGAGCATGCGGGCGATCTCATAGGCTCTTTCGTCCTGTCTGCGCAGAAACGACTGCGGAATATCGCCCGCAAGGCATGCGGACAAACAGATAAGACCTTCGTGATGTTCGCGCAAAAGCTCATAGTCGATGCGCGGCTTGTAATAGAATCCGTGGATAAACGCTTCGGAGGACAACAGCATCAGGTTCCGGTAGCCGGTCTCGTTTTTCGCAAGCAGGATCAGATGCGCGGAATCCCGGTCCTTTGCATCCTGCGCGTCATATCTGCCTTTGGCGACATAAGTCTCCATGCCGAGGATCGGCTTGATCCCCTCCGCTTTACATGCACGGTAGAAGTCGATCACGCCGTACATCACGCCGTGGTCGGTGATCGCAAGCGCGGTCTGTCCGAGCTCCTTTGCGCGTCTGCAAAGCTCCGGAATGCGCGCCGCGCCGTCCAGCAGACTGTATTGGGTATGGACATGCAGATGAACGAACGGTTTCACAGGTCCTCCATATCACTCAAACGATATACATTACGACACATTATAACACAATACAAAACAAATGCGCAACAAAAAGAACGGCTTTACGCCGTCCTTCGTGTCGTATTCAGCGGATCAGTTCGGAAACAAGATCTTCCATTGTAAACAGTCCGTTCTGTTTTGTCATAAGAAACTCCGCAGCTTTCAGCGCGCCTGCGGCAAAGACCTGTTTGGAATAAGCCTCATGCCGAATGGAGATCTCCTCGTCCTGTCCGAGGAAGCGAACCTCGTGCTGACCGACGATCGTACCGCCGCGGACGCTGTGAAATCCGATTTCGCCCGGTTCTCTCCTGCGGTCCTTTTCGCTTCGACCGAATACAAACGGATGATCCGTGCCGTCCGCTTCCCGGATCGCGTCCGCGAGCATCAGCGCAGTGCCGCTCGGCGCGTCCTTCTTGCGGTTGTGGTGCGTTTCTATGATCTCGATATCGAATGCGTCGCCGAGCGTCTGCCTTGCCTGTTTCAGCAGAACGCGCATCAGATTGACGCCGAGCGACATATTGCCGGAACGGAAGATCGGGATCTCCCTGCCTGTTTCGGAAATCTTGGCGATCAGTTCATCGGAAAGCGCGGTCGTGCAGATCACGGCAGGCGTTTTTGTTTTCAGGCAAAACGCAAGGATCTCCTCCGTCGCTTTCGGCACGGAAAAGTCGATCACCGCGTCGACCGGTTCGTTCACATCGGACGCCGATGCATAGACCGGAAACGGCAGCGCGGCTTTGCAGAACGGGTCGACGCCGCATGCGATCTCAAATCCGCTGTTCGGTTCTGCGATCGCCTTCATGAGCGCATGTCCCATCTGTCCGCCGATGCCGTTGATCAAAAGCTTTTTCACGGGTCTCTCCTCACAGCATGCCGTATTCGCGCAGCGTGTTCTCCATCAGCTCATAGTGTTCCAGCGAAGGCTGAACGAGCGGCAGACGAACCTCGGGATCGCAGAGCTTCAAAAGCCCCATCATGGTTTTGATCGGGATCGGATTCACTTCGCAGAACGCCGCTTCCTGCAGTGGCAGCAGCGCAAGCTGCAAACGCTTCGCTTCCTCGACGTCGCCGTCCATATACGCTCTGCACATCTGATGCATCGCTTCCGGATGGATGTTTGCGATCGTGGAGATCACGCCCTTGCCGCCGATCGACAGGATCGGAACGACCTGATCGTCGTTGCCGGAATAGATATCGCATTCCGGGCAGATCGCCGCAAGCTTTGTGATCTGGCTGATATCGCCGCTGGCTTCCTTGATGCCGACGATGTTTTCACAGGAACGGACGAGCTTCGATACCGTATCGGGCTTGATGTTGAGCCCTGTCCGGGACGGAACGTTATAGATGATGATCGGAAGCCGTACCTGCTCTGCGATCGAGCTGTAATGCGCCAAAAGCCCTTCCTGTGTGGTCTTGTTGTAAAACGGCGTCACGATCAGCAGTCCGTCCGCGCCGACCGCTTCGGCAAAGCGGCTTTTCTGAATGGCGTCTTCGGTGTTGTTGCTGCCGGTGCCGACGATGACCGGAATGCGGTTGGAAACGCGTTCCACCACGAACCGGATGACCTCTTCCCGTTCATCCTGCATCAGCGTTGCGGCTTCGCCCGTGGTGCCGAGAGCGACAATCGCGTCGGTCCCGGATGCGATCTGGAGTTCGATCAGACGTGTCAATGCGGTATAGTCGACTGCACCGTCATGAAACGGCGTGATCAAAGCGACTGCCGAACCGGTAAAAATGCTCATTTGTTCTCCCCCTTTATCAGTCGTTCCATGATCTGCACCGCGTTCAGCGCGGCGCCTTTCCGGATATTGTCTGCGACGCACCAGAAGTTCAGTCCGTTTTCGACGGAATCGTCGCGGCGGATCCTTCCGACATAGACCGGATCCGTTCCCGCCGCCTCGATCGGCATCGGATAAACGTTGTTTTTCGGATCGTCCCTTACGACGACACCTTCCGCGCTGCCGAGCAAGCGGAATACTTCATCAAGTGCATACGGACGTTCAAATTCCACGTTGATGCTTTCGCTGTGACCGTGATAGACCGGCACGCGCACGCAGGTCGCGGAGATTCGGAGATCCGGCCGAGACAGGATCTTTCTGGTCTCGTTGATCATCTTTTGTTCCTCTTTGGTGTTGCCGTTCTCAAGGAACACATCGATATGCGGGATGACGTTGTTTGCGATCGGATGTGGGAACTTCTTCGGCAACGCGCCGCAAAGCCCGTCCTCAAGATCCTGATACCCCTTCTGCCCCGCGCCGGATACCGCTTGATAGGTCGAATAGACAATACGTTTGATGCGGAAAGCGTCATCCAGTACCTTCAACGGCACGACCGCCTGGATCGTGGAGCAGTTCGGATTCGCGACGATGCCCTTCGGAATACGCCGGAGCGCTTCGGGGTTTACCTCCGGCACAACGAGCGGCACGTCCGGATCCATGCGCCACTGGCTGGAATTGTCGATCACGATCGCGCCGGAGGCGGCGGCAAGCGGCGCAAAGCGTTCGCTGATGGACCCGCCTGCGGAAAACAATGCATATTCGAATCCTTTGCCGATAAAGCTGTCTTCTTTCAGCTCCTGTACCGGAAGCTCCTTGCCGAAAAACGGCAGCATCGTGCCTGCGCTTTTCGCAGACGCAAACAGCTCATAATCCGCTTCGATCCCGTGTTCTTCCAACACGGTCAGAAACATTCGCCCGACCATTCCGGTCGCGCCGACGACAGCGATCCTTTGTTTTTTCATGCGGAACGCTCCTCTCATAAATTACAGAAAGTATATCATTTCATACGATAATTGTCAATTCGGCAGCCAGTCTTTCAGCGCAATCTTTCCGGAGCGGAACGCATAGACGATGCTCTCCGCAAGATACGGCATGGCGGCCTTTGCCTGTGAAAGCGTATTCGCGTTGTGTCCCACTTCGACAAGGATGCAATTCGGCGCGACATGCTGGTTATACCGCCCCGGCTTGACGCGTACCGGACGACACAGCTTCTGATCGATCGATTGCAGATGTTCTGTTATTCGCTGTGCAAACGCGATATTCGATTCATAATACGGCTTATCGGAATACTTTTCGCCTTTGCCGACGACCAGCATCAGCCGTGCGGTTTCAACGCCGTTGATATTGAGATAATCGCACGGAGCGCTCTCGGCATTGTATGCGTCGCGATGCAGGTCGATGAACAGCACGATCGACGGATATTCCTTGTGATACCGCTCCATGGTAGCGACGCTTCTGTCATATGCCGTCGAAAGCTTCGGCGGTTCATGATCGGTCGTGTCGTGTATCACGCGGAAGCCGTATTCTTTTTCAAGGATCTCCTTCAGGACTTCACCGACGGCGACGATGTTTTTCGTGTTATCGTCCGTACGCCACTGTCCCTTTTCCGTGTAGCGTTCCGAATCAGTCTGCGTGTAAGCTTCGGTCGTGTGGGTATGATAGATCAGGATCGTCGGCGCATCCGAGCGCAGTGCGTTGACTGCCGGAAACGATTTGATCGAGCATGATCCCGAAGGCAGAACATACTGTTCTTCCGTGATCGGTTCGGTACGTTCAAGCATGACCGGAACCACGGTGTCGGCGGTTTGTTCCGGACGCGCTTCCGCCTGCGCGGTGATCGGAAAGATCCATAGGATCAACGGAATAACGCCGAGCCAGCCGAGCAGAAGCAAAGCCCAGGCAAACGCGGTCGGTTCAACGCATGTACGGCGTCTGTTTCTGTAATGTTTGCGATGTTTCATCCTGCACCTCCGCTACAGCATATGTGCAGGTACTGGTATTTATCTCAGTATTTTTTCAAGATCTCTGTATTGTTCTCCGAAAATCATCAGATTGATCGCGTCGGACAGCACGCGTGACAGATCCCGGATCATGGCGTCGATGTCCTTCGGCGCAACGATCATCTCGTTCCATGACCGATCCGGTTCGATGCTTGCGCCGCTCTCCTTTACGATCGTTTCCGCGCTGACGACCGTAGGAACGCCGAGCGCAATGACCGGCACCTTCAGGACCTTCTTCGTCAGCATCGTCCGGTAATTGCCGACGCCGGCGCCGGGCGCGATCCCGCTGTCATTGCATTGGATCACGCACCCGATATGCTTTGTGCTTGCGGCAGCCAGAGAATCGACAAGGATCACAACATCCGGTTTGATCTTGGCGGCAAGCGCAGAAACGACCTCGGCCGTTTCCATGCCTGTGACGCCTAGCACATTGGCGCAGAACGACGATGTGACAGGCGTTCCCTCCGGCAGAATATCACGCATATGCATATGGACGTGCCGTGTGACAAGGATGTATTCCGCAGTCCTGGTGCCGAGCGCGTCCGCGGCGACATAACGGTTGCCGAGTCCCACGATCATCATGCTGTTTGCGTTTTTAGTCAATGCTTGAAGTTCCTTTGACAGCAGCTTTGCGATCTCCTCTCGCCGGTCGGCGTCCATAAAATCGTCCGACGACGCTTTTAATGTTACATACCGCCCGATCGGTTTATCAAGGATCCTTGCGGCTTTTTCTTCGAGAACGTCGATCCGCGTGATCGAGATCCCGTTTCGTTCCTCCGTCTCCTCCCGCACGCCGTTGATCTCTTTGGCTGCGGTCTTCGATTCCATGGCAAGATCGGTGCGCATATGTTCCTCCAAAAAACAATCACTCGGCCGTTCGACCGAGTATAGTTTGCGCAGGCTTTACAGCATAATACAGATCATTCCGTTGCATCCGTCGTTTGCGATCTTTTGCAGCGCGCCGTGCAGCTTCATCTGCACCTGCTCATTCATGTTCGAGCCCTTTCCCTGCATGCCGTCCGAGATCAGCTCGTAGAGCGATTTGCCGAAGAGATTCGTCTTCAGGTAATCGTCGCCGTCGCCGTTTTCGTTCAGATAGTTCAGTAAATCCCTGCTCTGCTGTTCCGACCCGATCAGCGGCTCAATGTCGCTTTCGATATCAACACGGATCAGATGCATGCCGCTCGCCTTGGCGTGCAGACGCACACCGTATTTGGAACCGTTTCTGAACAGCTCAGGCTCGGAGATCTCGATCTTATCCGGATCCGGATCCACGATGCCGTATCCGGTCTGCATCGCTTTTTCAAGCGCCGAAGAGAGCCGGTCATACGCTTTCTTTGCGGTTACAAAGCCGTTTACCGCGCTCATCAGCTCATAATCATTTTGGATCGTCATGCCGCACGCATCGCTGAGGATCGAATAAAAGACGCCCTCCTTCGGATGCAGACCGATACAGGCTTTGCCTGTGCCGAGTTCGGTCTTTCTGATCTCTGCCGACTGAAACAGATCCATCGCGGAAAACGCTTCGGTGATCTTTTCGATGTCACGTACACATCGCACATCTCGCGTACAGGCGGATAGCGTTTCGATCATCTGCGACATGACCGGATGATCCGCATTCAGCGCCCGCAGGAAAGACGGTCCGTTGAGTTCGATCATTTTCAGCGGGAACGCGTACAGGATCTCCGTCAACAAATTCGTCAGAAAACGCTCGGATAAGTGCAGAAGATCGACCGTCAGAGGCTTGACGCCGTACTTTGATTCGATGTCCTCCGCCGCACGCAGCGCCAGATCACCGTTCGGGTCGGCCGAATTCAACAGAATGACATACGGTTTTCCGGTGTCCTGTACTGCTTCCATGCACTTTTGTTCGGCTTCGAGATAGCTTTCACGCGGGATCTCCGTTATCGTGCCGTCGGTCATGATCACGATCCCGACCGTCGCGTGATCCGTGATGACTTTTGTCGTGCCGATCTCCGCCGCCTGATCAAACGGAATATCCTCGTCAAACCACGGCGTCGTGACCATGCGCGGCACGCCGTCCTCCTCCGAACCGATCGCGCCCGGCACCATAAATCCCACGCAGTCCACAAGCCGCATCCGCGCGGTCGCCGTTTCATCGAGCCGCACTTCCGCCGCTTCGTTCGGAATGAACGTCGGCTGGGTCGTCATGATCGTTTTGCCGTTGCCGCTCTGCGGGAGCTCGTCGATCAGCCTTTGACGCTGGAACTCGTTTTCGATGTTCGGTACCATCAAAAGCTCCGCAAAACGTTTGATGAATGTGGATTTTCCGGTACGCACGGGACCGATCACACCAAAGTAGATATCGCCCTGCGTACGCTCCATCATATCGTGATAAAGAGCTGTTCTGTCCATAGAAACCTCCGATCCTCCTTTTGGTTTACGTTATGCGCGGTAAATCCGACATATTCTTTGTTTTTCATGTGGACAAAACCGACAGAATCATGTAAGATATTCTTATGAATAAGATCAAACGTTTTGCGCGGTACTATAAGCCGCATCTCGGACTGTTTCTATTGGACATCGGCTGCGCGACGCTTGTCGCCGGGATCGACGTCGCTTTCCCGCTGCTTACCAACTACCTGCTGAAAAAGGTGTTTCCGGAGATCGAGCAGACCGGCTCGCAGCATCTTGTCACCGTGTTCGCGATCCTGATCGGCGCGATCTTTGCGGCATACATCGTCCGCGCGATCATGCTCTATGTCGTGAACTACTGGGGACATCTGTTCGGCGTACGCGTCGAGGCGGATATGCGCCGCGATATCTTTTCGCATATCCAGACGCTGCCGTTCAGCTTCTATGACAAGATCCGTACCGGAAAGCTCCTTTCGCGCGCAACGACGGACCTTTTCGAGATCTCCGAGCTTGCGCATCACGGTCCCGAGGACCTTCTGATCTCCTCGCTCACCGTGATCGGCGCGTTTATCGCCATGTTCTGCATCGAATGGCGGATCGCGCTTGCGATGCTTCTGATCATGCCGTTCTGCATCTGGTTCGTGATGAAAGCTCGGTTTATCATGAAATCGACGAGCAAATCGGTCAAGGAGCAGACGGCGAACATCAACGCCGGGATCGAATCCTCCATCTCCGGCGCGCGCGTCGCAAAAGCGTTTGCGAACGAGCGGTATGAGATCGAAAAGTTCGAGGAAGGCAACAACCAGTTCCTTCATGCAAAGGACCGGTTCTATAAGGCGATGGCGGTATTCAACAGCGGTACCGAGTTCTTTATCGCGCTGTTCAACGTCGTCGTGCTGCTCGTCGGCGGCATTCTGATCGTCCGGAAAGCCGGATTCAGCTCGATCACCTTCATTACCTTTATGCTGTATGTCGCAGCGTTTACGTCGCCGCTGAAACGTTTTGCAAGCTTCTTTGAGCAGTACATGATGGGCATGGCGGGCTTTACGCGCTTTCTGGAGATCCTTGATACCAAGAGCGAGATCGTCGACCGCGAGAACGCGATCGAAGTCGGACACGTTGACGGTAAAATCGAGTTTTCGGACGTCGGCTTCCATTACGACGGCGGCCGCGAAGTCCTTTCGCATGTGGATCTGACGATCGAGCCCGGCAAAAAGCTTGCGCTCGTCGGACCATCCGGCGGCGGTAAAACGACGCTGTGCCACCTTCTGATGCGCTTCTATGACGTACAGGAGGGTTCGATCAAGGTTGACGGCATCGATATCCGCGATTATACACAGGAATCTCTGAGAAGAAACATCGGCATCGTGCAGCAGGACGTGTTCCTGTTTGCCGGATCAATCCTTGAAAACATCCGTTACGGCAGACTGGACGCGACCGACGAAGAGGTTGTGCAGGCAGCGATCCGCGCGCATATCCACGACGAAATCATGCAGTTCCCCGATCAGTATCAGACCGAGGTCGGTGAACGCGGCGTGAAGCTATCCGGCGGGCAGAAGCAGCGTATTTCGATCGCGCGGCTGTTCCTCAAGAATCCGCCGATCCTGATCCTCGACGAAGCGACGTCCGCGCTCGATACCGTGACCGAATACGATATTCAGAAGAGCTTCGATGATCTTTCGGAAGGCAGAACCACATTGATCATCGCGCACCGCCTTTCCACCGTGCGCAACGCCGACGAAATCATCGTCATCGACAAGCTCGGCATTCGCGAGCGCGGTTCGCACGACGAGCTGGTTCAAAAGAACGGGCTGTATGCCACGTTCTATAAGACCACGCTGAAAGATTGATTATCATGTAATATATATCGACATTCGATAATTTCATATTGACATTCAACCGTTTTGTGGTAGAATAAGGGAAAAGGAGGTTCTTATGAAACGCTTTTCCCTTTTTCTTTCTTATCTGTTTTGTATTCTGGGTTTCCTTGTGACTTTGGGCATGGGCATTGTCTTCCCCTTCCTTGACCTTCAAACCTTGGCAAATGTTGCGAATGTCAAAGATCATGCACTGCTCTGTTATGTATTCTCCTATGCGATTGCAGCCCTTGTTATCTTTGCAGACGTCTGTCTTTTCCTGCTGCTTGAAAGTATCCGGAAATCACAATTCTTTACCGATTGCAGCGTAAGGCTGCTGCGGGCAATCTCCTGGTCTGCGATTGCTGCAGGCGTACTTGCCGTTCCGCTTTTCTTCTTCTTTTACCGTGTCATCTTTATTTCCTTCATTGGTCTGTTTTTAGGCGCTGTTCTGCGTGTCGTCTCCGATGTGATCCGTCGCGCAAACGAGATAAAAGAAGAAAATGACGCTACAATCTGAGGTGTCGCTATGATCATTGTAAATCTTGACGTCATGATGGCAAAGCGCAAGATGTCGCTGAACATGCTGTCGGATAAAGTCGGCATTACCCTTGCGAATCTTTCAATCCTTAAGAACAACAAAGCAAAGGCGATCCGCTTCTCCACGCTCGACGCGATCTGCAAAGCGCTGGATTGTGACGTGTCCGATATCCTTGCTTTTGAGCCGGATTCCTCCCCCGTTCCCGAACCGCAAACCGTAAAACCTTCAGAAAGGAGCCGTTGGAACGATTATGGAACAATTATCGATCCCTCAACCGAATTTGACGCCTGAAGAATCAGACGGAAAACGTTATATATCCATTTGCTATGCGATTCTTCTGACCGTCGCTGCATTTCTTCTTTGGACCTCCGTGTTCCACGAAAACACCTTGTTATTCTGGATCACATCGATTTCCCTGTTCACCGTCACGCTGATCGTCGGACTGATTTTGAAAGCTAAGCCGAATCTGGTGACGATCGTTGCCTTCCTCTGCGGTATCGTGTACTCTTCGCACGCATGGATCAACGGGAACTTCTTCGCCGACCTGTTTATCTACACAAATGCGGTTCTGATCACTTATGCGATCTTTGCTCTGTCTCTCTTCGGAAATCACACCGGAAAGCTGCGTACGGGCACATTCCTTCTCGATCTGATCAAAGCGATATTCCTGTACCCATTTATCTCGTTTGCAGAATACTTCAAAACTTTGTTCAAATGGAATACGAGATCCAAGAAGATCGGCAAGAATATTCTGTTTGTGCTGATCGGCGTTGCTGCCGCGATCGTTCTCGGGTTGATCGCGATTGCGCTGCTGTCCTTTGATGCGAGATTCAAGGAGCTTGTAAGCCTCGATCTGCAATGGGAAGATATCCCCGAAACGATCCTCAAGCTG
>JAEEGG010010770.1_pt1 | contig 20106 bp, 18 predicted proteins | sample 9134161 | NCBI WGS metagenome assembly JAEEGG01 (sample SAMN16246543, study PRJNA631951) | gut metagenome | biome: gut microbiome; feature: rumen; material: CR-attached | host: Bos | place: Iran: Karaj | collected 2018-10 | reverse complement strand
GGATACCGCCCTTGTACGGGCCGATGGCGGAGTTGAACTGCACGCGGTAGCCACGGTTCACCTGAACGTTACCCTTGTCATCGAGCCAAGGCACGCGGAAGGTAATCACGCGTTCCGGTTCGACGAGACGGTCGATAACGCCGTTGGTTTCCCAGGACTTGTCCTGTTCGAGGACGGGGTCGAGGGATTCGAGGAATTCACGGACAGCCTGATGGAAGAGGGCCTGGTCCGGATCACGGGCGACGACCTTGTCATAGACTTTCTGAAGGTAAGCATTCTTAATTGCCATTTTATTTATCTCCGTTGAGAGTTTTGATTGTTAAAGTTTTTAACGGGTCAAAAGATAGCAAACCCGCGACAAAAAATGAAAAATAGTGGCAAAAATCTTCAATTTCTTACATTTTTGTAAGTTACTATTTTGCAAGTTTTGCAAATTGCCTTTTTTAGTAAAATTTCAAGGCATGCAATAGTAAAAACTTACATTTTTGTAAGCCACAATCCAAATTCACAAAAAGTAAACGTAATTTTACAAACGAGATGGATATTTGTTTTTAAAAGCGGCTCTGTATAAAGCCCTATTCGACCGTCTTGACGAGAATTTCGTGCAAGATTCCGTTCGAAAAGACGACCTGTTCGCCGTCAACGAACTGCATCGGCGAGCCGTCGATGTGCGTCGATTTTCCGCCAGCCTCTTCAACAATCAGGGCAATCGCCGCAATGTCCCACGGGTAACTCATCGTCATCACGAAGCAGTCGATACGGCCGCACGCGGTAAAGCACCCCTCCACCACCGCCGAACCGAAACACTTCACGCGCTCGAAAACTTCTGCCTCGCGGGCGAAATTGCGGGAGTTCTGCGGATTGATCTTTTCGGGAATGCCCACGTTGAAGTCGCCGTTCGAAACAATGGCATGCACCGGGTCCGCCTCGTCGCTCACATGAATCGGTTTACCGTTCATGAAGGCGCCACCACCTTTCACCGCCGTAAACACCTCGCCCAGCCGAGGAAGGTTCACGACCGCGACCAACGGTTTGCCCTCAAAATGGAGCGCAATGGAAATCCCCCAGAACGGGATGCCTCGGCTAAAGTTCACGGTTCCGTCCACCGGATCAATGATCCAGCAGTAGCGCGGGTCCGCGCCCTCGATGACGCCCGCTTCTTCGGTGCGGATGGAATGTGTCGGGAATGCACTCTTGAGCCCTTTGACAATCAGTTTCTCACTCGCGATATCGGCGCGAGTCACAACGTCTTTCTTGGACTTGTACTTGACGTCGCCCAAGTTGTTCTGGAGTTCAAGGCAAAGAGCCCCCGCCTGTTTCGCGAGAGCTTCTGCAACAGATAAAAATTCTTGATAATCGGACATAATGATTAGCGATGAGCTATGAGCAGTGAGCGATGAGGTATGAGTTGAGCACACTGCGGATCACAGCCGGTTTATTCGGGGTATGCGCAGCAGCGGAAGCCAATTGAAGGCGACCTGTAGAAGTTAGCAACCCCACGGTAAGAAATTCGCTCACCCGTAAGGAACACGACCTCGATATGGTCGGGCACATAGACCATGCCATTGCTAATGCTCTTAAGCCATTCTTCGCCCCCCTCCTTGTATTCGGCATAAGGAGCGTAGTCCGTACCCACAGAATTTCCATTGGAATCCTGCACATCGAAGAACTGCAACGAATCCTTGAAATCCTTTTTCGTCAGCACTGTATACAACGTCCTCGAAGTGTCCGCAGCATAAACAGTGTCAACCCGAGTTCCTTCGCGGTACAGATAAACAGAATCCTTGGTGTAGGCAAGCCGCGTAAATACAGGGAAACCACGGTTGGTACACAGAGCCTGCGATTCGTAATCGAGCCCGCTCAACACCTTGAAAGATCCGCCCTTTAAAACGGCAATCGTATCTTCGGAGCGGCCACGCACCCATTCCTGCAATTGTCCCGACATGTCGCGCACACCCATCGTGTTCACGCAGCGGTAATCGCGCTTGGCAATATCCACAGCAGAAACAGAATCTTCTGTACCCACACCGCAATTATTAAACAGGAACGCAGATGCCGGTATCGTATCATCCAGGAGCACACCGTACGAAAGGAGTCCACCCGAAAGGCAAGTAAGTTCCCAATCGCGTTCGTTACAAAGGCTCACGTTGAACCCGCTCGCCGAAATAGCTTCGCATGTTGCCAACGCTTCGGAATGAAGAACGTTGCGCATAAATTCACCCGAATCATTCCTATGTTCAAACCGTTCCATGCAGAACTTGATCGAATCGGAAACAGAAACCGCCATAAACCCTTCCGGGCATTCAAGCTCCTGGGCCAAAGCACCCGGAGATACATAAACGGTGTCTACCAGAGCGCGAGAATAGTAACCGGACACATCCCTAGAACGGATTTTCAAGATTACAGTATCACCCGGAGAGACAGAGCGGATAGTATCCGAGACATAGCGACCACCATCGACAACCTCCATTTCACCATCTTCCCAATCAAAATCCCTAACATAACGCGAGCCATCTCCACCAGCAAATCGAACCGGTTCCCAGGTTTCTTCGTAAGAATTGAAGCGCATGACTTCGTAAGTAGATATAGAATCATAGCAGACAGACTCGAGACACCCCTTCGGGATTATCAAAGCCGTATCAGCCAAAATTCCATGGTCCTTCACCAAGGGGTCCACCGACCGGCTCCAGAAAACGACAAGCCTGTTATTGCTGTCGAGCCTAGCAAGGCCTGTCCCGGGGAACAGCGTGTCTTCCATTGTCACTAGCGCCGTAGACATGAGGGGTGCAATGGAATCCGTGGTGTTGAATATGTGGGATACTTCTTTTGCTGAATTACCCGCCGAATCCAATGATGTAATGCTGAACGTATACCTGGATTCCGGGCGAAGTCCCTTGATTGTCAGTCGGAACAGGTTGACAGAATCGTTCTCCACATCGAAGCCCATTCCATCGAGGACTGCAATATGAAGTTTGTTTATATTCTTATCTTTCGACGGGAGCTTGGTATCTACAATGATGCTATCATTGCGAACTCTACGAATCCTCGCATGCCGGACGGTGTCCGAAAAAGCGCCCTCCATGGACAACTTGAGTTTGCGCAAATCTTCTTTTTTATCTTCTGAAGAAATAACGATATTATAACCGAAAATCGGACCGGATATATCGGACGGGAAATGGAAATTCCTCTGGTCCGTAGGACGAGTCCATTCAAGCCAAGCCCCAAAAGTCCACACAGAATCGCGGACACTCACAAGCGAAGGTTCCTGATGGTCCGTTAAATAAAAGAATGTGCGCTGGACAATTCCCGGATCGCCTTTGGAATACTTACAGAAAACGGCAACCTGGAGAGTGTCGTAGCTCCTTTTCTTGAGCATTTTCTTAATCTTGCTGGTCACGTCAATTGTGTCAAATTCCTTGTTCTTCTTACTGGAATACTTGACAACGGTATCGCTCTTGTCGAGGTCCGAAGAAGACACGCTCTTTGAAGTATCATCAACGACATCCGTGCCCAACCAGAGGTAAATTGATTCCAGTTTTTCCTTCGACATCGGATAACGGAACCGTACCTTGTAACAGGAATCGCCTTTGTCCGCCTTGGAATCACATGTAAGAATAGTTCCCATTTCCATGACTTCGCGATCAAACGGGTAATCCGTACCATCATCGTCATCGGAACAGGCAAAAAGCAGAGACGCTAGCAGCGGGAGCATCAAAAATTTGAAAAAACGCATAATCATCGTCGCTTAATTTAGCAAAAAACCGGACGCTAGAGGCGTCCGGCTTTCAAATTCAAACGAAGTAGAAGTTAGTTGGCTTCTTCCGGGTAGACAGAAACCTTCTGACGCTTCGCATCGAGGCGTTCAAACTTCACCTTGCCGTCAACGAGGGAGAACAGGGTGAAATCCTTGCCCATACCGACGTTGGTGCCCTTGTGGAAGTGAGAACCGCGCTGACGAACGATGATGTTGCCAGCCTTGACGGTTTCGCCCGCGTACTTCTTGACGCCAAGATACTTGGCGTTACTGTCGCGGCCGTTACGTACTGAACCTTGACCTTTCTTATGTGCCATGGATTAAGCCTCCTTAGCCTTGCGGAGAGAGTTCTTCTTGACCTTGGCCGGCTTGGCAATACCCTGAGCAATCTTTTCCTTGCGAGTAAGGGGCTTGACCTGCTCCTTCTGCTTGGCGAGGGCAGCCACGCGAGCGCGGTTGCGTTCGATAACCTTGGGATCGACCTTTGCGGATTCTGCTCCGGAGCGAAGTTCCGTGACCAGCACCTCGGTATAGCCCTGACGATGACCGTTACGGCGTTCGTAACGGGTGCGACGCTTCTTCTTGAACACGATGATGGTGTCGTACTTGCCGTGGGCAAGGACTTCGACCTTCACGGAGGCGTCGTTCAGGACAGGGGTGCCGACCTGTACATCTTTTCCTGCGAAAAGAAGGACGGACTTGAGCTCCAGTTCGGAACCAACAGCGGCGTCAAGAGTGGGGACCTTGTAGGCCTTGCCCAGCTCGACTTTATACTGGAAACCACCTGTTTCAACAATAGAATACATTTTGTAATCCTTTTTTGGTTGCTATTGGGGCCACAAATATAGTAAAAGTTTGGGGAGTGTAAAGGGGTTTTTGGGAAAAAGGGCCAAATTCCGCATTTCAAGCATATTTCTCTCGCACCTTTCCACTCGTCCCCTGTCTAATTTCTATCTTTACACCGAAATTTCCATAAAGGACACCCGAATGAACAAGATTATGAGCCTTGACGGCGACTGGCAGATGAAATGGGACACTGAAGATTCCGGCATCTCCAATCGCTGGTATGCGACATACCCCGAAAACACCGAAACCGTTACTGTCCCCCACATCTGGGAACGCGCTTTCAGCAAGCTCCTGATGTCCCAGGATTGCGCATACTACTTCAAGCGGTTCACCCTGGACGACGAAAAGCTGGTCGCCAAACGCGTTTTCCTGCGTTTCGAGCGCATTTCGACCCACGCCTCCATCTGGCTCAACGGTAAGTTCCTGGGAACGCACTTTGGCGCCTACACCTCCTTCATCCTGGAAACCCAGAAGGCGCTCAAGATTGGCGAAGAAAACATTCTCTGCGTGCGCGTGGCCAACATGGGTGCCGCCAACAGCCGCATCGACTTCGGCCGCGAAAGCCGCGAAGGCGCCGACGACCGTTACGCCCACCCGAGCGAAATGCCGGTCGGTCTCCCGTGGAACCAGTACCCCTTCGGCGGTATCTACGGCCACGTGGACCTCATCCTCGGTAACGCGGCATTCATCTCCGACGTTCACCTCGAACCGGACATGGACCAGGAAAGGGTCACCGTCGAGACGACGTTCAACAACCCGCGCGGATTCCAGACACGCCTGCGCATCCTCATGAAGAGCCCGAGCGGCGACGTGTACGAAAGCTACAAGACGCTCAAGCTCGACCGCGAAAACGCAACGACCAAGATGGTCCTCGGCATCAAGGACTGGAAAAAGGACAAGTGCGTGTGGAGCCCGGACAAGCCCAACCTGTTCGCCATCGAGCTCCAGCTCGAAATCAAGGGCAACAAGGGCAAGGCCCCAGAGTATTCCTTTCCCGTCGTCAAGACGTTCAGCTTCCGCAAGTTTGACTGCCTCAAGGGCGACTACTACCTGAACGACCAGATTCTCAAGATCCAGGGCGTCAGCTACAACCAGCAATGGAGCGAAGGCGGCCTCTGGACCACCGACAACCCCAAGCTCGAAAAGGACCTCCGCGCCGTGAAGGCGGCGGGATTCAACGCCATCCGCAGCTGCGGCGCCCCGCTCAGCACCGACGCTCTGGACATCTGCGACCGCATCGGCCTTTTGGTGTTCCAGGAATTCCCGTTCCACACGATGCGCTCTACCCCGCAGGGCCTCGAAATCGCAAAGAAACTCATCAACGATATCGTCAAGGAACAGCAGCACCATCCGTGTATCGCCGTGTGGGTCCTCGGCTCCGAGAACGGCACATTCATGCTCCAGAACGGCAACAAGCTCCTGAACATGATTAGCCCGCTCGACATGTGCCGCCCGGCCATCAGCAACCTCGACAGTATCTACCTCGACAACGAAGGCGCCTTCTACAAGGATACCGGCAAACTCCTGCCCGTCTCGAACGACAGGATTTTCCAGTACGCCACATTGCGCATCAACCCGCGCCTGAACCCGAGCGCAGCCTACACGCATTACCTCGCCCACTGCTTCGACAAGGAAAACGACGAGCTCGACATCCCGGATACCGGCCTCGGCGACTCGAACTTCCAGGAAGGCGAAGAAAACTTCGCGGCCGACATCGAGAACAAGCTGCTGGTCACGCTCAAGAACCACACCTTGCTCCCGAACAAACCGACCAACATCAACGGTCCGCGCTGCATCAAGAGCCAGAAAGAAATCAAGAACCTCTATAAGGCCGTCGAAACGTTCCTGAGCGAAAGCGGCAAGTCCGTCTGGGCTTCCTTCGAAGACTTCAACAAGGACCTCCGCGCCATCGCGACCAAGAGCAAGCTCGACCAGATTACCGCCCTCCAGAGCAACCCGCAGGTCGCCGGCTTCTTCCTCGACCAATGGGCCGACTACGGCACCGACTTCAGCGGCATCTGCAACGAGAACCGCGAAAGCAAGGGTCTCGAGAAGTTCACCCGCGAAATCACCGCGCCGAGCCGCGTGCTCATCAGCGAACTGGAACACGTGGTCACCCCGCAGAGCGAAATCAACTTCCAGCTCACGCTGCTCAACAACAGCCGCTACGAAAACGTGGAAGTCGAAGTCTCGCTGCTGGAAAACGACAAGGTGCTTTCTACCCAGACCATCACCCCGGAAGAGCCCGCCGGCAAGACAAGCCTTACCCAGCTGGGCATCTGCACGATGGTCGCCCCGCGCAACCTGGGCTTCTACCAGATCAAGCTCACGCTCAAGGACAACGGCAAGGAAATCCATTCCTCCTTCGAAGACCTGATTGTCATCGAGCAGTCCGACGTGAAGAGCGCGATGAAGAAGGTCTGCTTCCTCGACGAAAACGAGGAATCGAGCGACGCCCTCGCCGCACTCTCCGGCCCGGAGCAGATTATCTTCACGGCCAACCTGAGTTCCTGGCCCGACGAAATCCTGTACAAGATTATCGACGTCACGAAGAACGGCGGCAAGACGCTCCTGCTCTCCGACCTCACGACCGAAGATATCGACTTCCTGAACCAGAGCCACCACTTCGATTCGACGATCGAAGCCCAGTGGTCTACCGGCGCAAAGGAAATCAGCGTCCACTACCTCCCCGAAGGTTCCCCGCTCCTGCACGTGTTCGGCAACAAGAAGGTTCTCGATCACAACTCGGCAGCGGCCATGCCGGGCATCTCGCTGAACGAGCTCCCGAACGCGACCGTCTACGCACGCTCCGTCAGCATCAAGGACGGCGAAGTCAAGACGGGCGTCGACCTGCAGCTCTACCCGTTCGGCAAGGGACGCATCATGTTCAACCAGTTCAGCGTTATCGAAGGTCTCGAAACGAACGCGCTGGCCGACAGGCTCTTCAAGGCCATCGTCGACCTGCTCTAATTGGTTATACAATTAGTTTGAAATCGGTCCGATCCGTCGGGCCGATTTTTTTTGGTTTATTTTATTCGTTTGCGGACGGATCCTGGACGCAGCGGACGGACAGCCCGAACTCGACATAAGTCTCGTCAATGGAGCCCGAAGCCCGGCCGGCGACGAAGCCCGCACTGTTCATGTTGTTGGCGCGCACTTCGGTAGAAGTCCACAGGTAGGCGTTCTCGCCGCCGTAAAAGAAGTGCTTCATGTAGTAATAACCGCCCGGCAAAATACGCATCCCGTAAGCATCGTCGTTCTTGTCGGATTCCGGCCAGCCTTCCGAAGCCTTCAAGGCTGTTCCCGCCACCTCGACACCGCCGACATCCTCGTACAGTTTCACGAATTCTTCCTTGGAAGGGAGATGCCAGCCCGCAGGGCAAGCCTTCGTGGCGGCGCTCCAGTGGTACAGCCTGCCGTACTTTTCGCAATTTTCGGGGAGGCCGTCGTAACACCAGGACTTGCCGTAAAAGTCCCCTTTCTTGTCGGCATCATAGAACTTCATGTTCTCGGCCATCCAGACTTGCTCGCCCACCTTCACGGTCTTGTACACGCGATTGTCGCGAGGGTCGGTAAACGGAGTACCTTCCTGCACTAGACTTTCTACCGCCGGTTCAGCGGGAGCATCGGATTCCGCATCGGTACACGCCCAAACGAGGACGGCCAGAAACGCTGCGCCCAGCATGAAATTAACGGAGATGTCCTTTACAGAAACGTTCTTCACAATCCCCCACTACAGATGCACATGGAAAGCGAGTCCAAACGCAAAAAGGAAAAAGAAATGTAGCATAAAATGGATTTCTGGCATCTAAAAAAATGTTTTCATCCTGAAAAACCGATTTTTATGCACAAAAAAGGACCCTAGCGCAGAGAGAGAGCGCCGGGCCCTAATCACCCAAGTCCGATATTCGCAACTATTCACCCTCGTCGCAAATAAAAACAAACCTGTAAATTTTAAAATAACTCCAAACGGGGAAAAATCCAAATTTCTATATTAAAATTATGACTCAAAAATATTCCAACTTGGACCAATACTCTGACATTTTGGCAAATAACGCCAAAAACGCAAGCAAGAACCTCCGCACGCTGACCGCCGAGAAGAGGAGCGCCGTGCTGAACCTCGTGGCAAAGCTCATCCGCGAGAAAAAACCGGAGATTTTGGCCGCCAACAAGATCGACCTCGAAGCCGCCGCCGGGAAGCTCGACGACTCGAAGATGGACCGCTTGACCCTGAACGACGCCCGTATCGAGGCCATGGCCAAGGGCGCCGAAGAAATTGCCTCCTTTGCCGACCCGCTGAACCGCGTGCTCGAAAGCCGCGAACTCAAGAACGGCATCAAGATCAGCCGCGTGGCCGTGCCCATAGGCGCCGTGTTCTTTATTTTCGAAAGCCGCCCGAACGTGACGATTGACGGCGCATGCCTCTGCTTCAAGGCGGGCAATGCCGTGATTTTGCGTGGCGGCAAGGAATCGCTCAACTCCGCGAAGTGCCTCGCCGGAATTTTCCACGAAGCGCTTGCCGCAAACGGCGTCAACGAAGACGCCGTGCAGCTTGTGACCGAAACGAGCCACGACCTGGTGGGCATGCTTTTGCAGCGCAACGACTGCATCGACCTCGTGATCCCCCGCGGCGGCGAACGCCTGATCCGCGCCGTCGTGGAACAGAGCAAGATTCCCGTGATCAAGCACTTCAACGGCATCTGCCACGTGTACGTGGACAAGTCCGCCGACATGGACAAGGCGGTGAACATCCTGATTAACGCGAAGACGCAGCGCACCGGCGTGTGCAACGCGATGGAATGCGTGATTATCGACCGCCATATCGACGACGCCAACGTCAAGAAACTGATTGACTGCCTCGCCGACCGCGGCGTGGAGCTCTTCGGCAACAAGGATGCCCAGAGCCACGACAGACGTATCAAGGACATTGGCGACGACAGCAATTACCACCACGAATACTTGGCCCTCAAGGCAAGCGTCAAGTTCGTCGATAACGTCGCCGAAGCCTGCGATCACATCGAGAAGAACAGCAGCCGCCACACCGAAGCCGTGGTCGCCGAAGACGCCAGCGTGCAGGACTACTTTGTCGCGAACGTGGACAGCAGCAGCGTGATGGTGAACGCCAGTACGCGCTTTGCCGACGGTGGCGAATACGGCCTCGGCGCCGAAGTGGGAATTTCCACCGACAAGTTGCATGCCCGCGGCCCCATGGGCGTGGAAAGCCTCTGCAGCTACAAGTGGATTCTCCGCGGCAACGGGCAAGTAAGAGGATAGTTGAAAGTAGGAAGTAGACAGTACGAAAATTCGTCTACTGTACTGAGGTAAAAAAATATGTTCATTAAGAAAAAGGGACTCATTGGAGCGGCCCTGATTGCGGCAGTGTCCATGTTTAACGCATGTGGCGACGACGCTTCTAGCGAGCCCGATAATTTTGATTTAGACAGTTCTTCGAGCATTTCGACAGACACCGCAAACGGATCGTCGGACTCGGGATCCAGCGACTCTTCTGACAGCCAGCAGGGCTCGGAATCCAGCGGTTCTTCAAGTAGCCTGCAGGACTCCGCCTCTACAATACAGTCCAGCAGTTCCATAAGCGAAGAAAGCCGGTTGCCCAAAGTAGAGGACCAGGATGGTCCACACTACAGATCGTACGCCATCAATTCAATTACTGAAAAAGATGGGTTCACCATTGTTGATTATGATCGTCACTACTGTAACGGAACGACGTACAATAGTGGCGGTATTTCATCGACTTACCAATGGGACTTTGGGTCGAACGGCTATAGAATCTTACTCATGAAAAAAGTCGACAATGGGCTCTATGTATCAAGAATTGGCACAAGCTCAATGGATTACATATATGACGAGATTGCAACAAACCAGGATCCAGATTCTTTAGCAACAATGTCCTTCTATTCCGGGACCTCTGAGAACATCTACGGCGAATGGACTCTCCAACGCAAAGATACTTCAACTCCCAGAGAAGGTGAAGCCATCATCTTGACACAGGATAGCGTTCACCTCTTAACTTACATAAACCCCGAAATCAATTACACAACCCCCAACGAACTTTATTTTCTATTCGGCGATATTTTCGGCAGCGGAATTTACCATGAAATTTCAGATGACTTCCATGCCGGATACAATATCTTAGGGGACATTCCCACTCGCGGAATCAAACTGACACAAAGCGATTCCAGTATTTTCATCGACATGAACGGTCTGAAAATAGAATTCCTTGTCAAAAAGAAATACACAAAAATGACTACAGCCATTCAGCACATCCTGAGATCCGAAGACACCCGCTGTTCGTACACGAACTACACGCAGGAATTAATGACGTCCGAATTCTGCGGTCGCACATACAAGGATTATATCAAAATAAGGGGCTATAATACACAAAATAAAATATATGAGCTAGAAGACTCTGGTTTTGAATCCACCTATAAAAATTGTTTCAAGGAAATGATCAAGGACAATCCTGCCTGGGAGAAAAAAACTAATTAGAACTTGATCTTGTAGATCTGCGGACAGTTTTTCCCTGTGACCCACAGGTTCTTGCCGTCGTAGGCGGCAAACTTCGTGGTCAGTTTGCACATTGTTTTGGAGAGTTTTGTCATCTGTTTCACCAACCATTCGTGCAAATCCTTGCTGGTGAACTTGTCGCAGAGGAACTCGTATTCCTCCTCGTCACGTTCCAGTTCCTTCTCGAAAAGTTCCTGTTCCTTCTCGTTCTGTTCCTGCCGAATGGTGTTGACGATAATAGACTTTTCCGTTTGGTCTATTTCGTCTGTTGCAACAGACTCCTCGAAAAGATAACTATATTTATTTTTTCAAACAACGGACTGAATACATAAAATGCGTCAACCCATATGAATATGATGGAATGTCATCTTGTTTATCCATCAAGCGAAAAAAATACGCATGCTGAGTATCGTTTTCCCAATAAAAAATATAACTCTCAATAGAATCATATTTTTTTAATTTTGCAGAATAAGAGCCCGCTTTTACTGCAGAAAAGCCACTATAATTTGAGTGATCGCAATGTAACCACATTTCTTCATCTTTTTTTAACTTGGATGCAGAATTTTCACCAAGAACCGAAACCATTTCTTCAAAATCACTTTTATTTGGAATAATCCATCCGTCTGGACAAATTCCTTGACGATTTGACTCTGTTATTTTATAAAGAGCAACCTTTTTTAGATATAGACGACCAAAAAGATTACATTTTTCTGAATCAATTTCAGCATCTAATTCTCCTCCACCACAAACAGTCGCTTCACTATAAATTGTTCCCGCAGTGTCTTCTGGCATATAATTCAAGTTCTCCGCCATCCAAATCTGTTCACCTATCGTTACCGTTTTATAAACTCGATTATCTCGCAGATCTGTCAAAGTATTATTTACAGCATCATATATGCTATTCATAGACGATGAGCTGAGAACACTAGACGAACTTTCCTCTACAATTACGTCACTAGATGATTCTATGGTTATTTCTGAACTTGAAGAGGATTTCGCGCTACTGCTCGAAGATTTCGGTTTGCTGCTGGATGATTTCGCAGAACTCGACGAGGATTTTTGACTGCTACTGGATGTTTTTACACTGCTACTTGACGATTCCTTCTCTTCGCCGCTACTCGAAGAGACCTCCGCACTTGACGAGGAGCCTTTCAAGCTGCTTGAAGATCGGGCCAAACTGGAGGAGGATTTTGCTTTGCCGCTCGAAGACGTTTCGGCAAGCTTATTGTCCTTAGAACTGCTAGACTTCGCTTTGCTGCTAGACGATTCCTTTATAGAGGAGGACTGTTCCTTGCTGCTGGAAGATCCGGTTCAGCAATTACCGATGACGATGACTCCTTTTCCGAAATGGGCTCAGCAGGATTGCTGCTAGATCCGTCATCCCCGCAGGATAACAGAACGAAAGCAAGCAATAATCCTGAAACTAGATGTTTAACCATATCTAGTCTTTAATGCAGCGAACGGAGCCCATCACATGTGGTTGACCATGAGAATAAATGATCGTATCATCTTTGTCCAACAAAGAAATGAATTGCGGATTACTTTGAGTAGACCAATAGAAAAAATAAGCATTATAGTTGTGAGAATAGCCAACTGTTGTGAAATAATTCCCCGATGGTTTTGCCGAAAAACCACTCTCATTTGAGTGTTTACTGTTTGGCCACATGGAATTATCATTTATTTTCATCTTTGAATCGGGAGATTCTCCTAAAAAAATTATCAAATCTTCCCAATCATTCTTTTTTGGAATACTCCATCCATCCGGACAAATTCCTTGACGAGCGAATATTTCCTGTTTGTATAGAGCAACACTTCTTAGATATAATCTCCCCAAAATATCACATTTTCTGCTATCCTCCATGATTTCTTCTTCACCTCCTCCACAAACTGTTGCGCCACTGAAAATAGTCCCGGCAGTATCCTCTGGCATATAGTTCAAGTTTTCCGCCATCCAAACCTGTTCACCAATAGTCACTGTCTTATAAACCTGATTGTCTCGCAAATCGGTTAAAGTGTTATTTTGAGCATCATAGATGCTGTTCATAGAAGAAGAACTTTCTTCGATCTTCTGGCTGCTGCTGGTTTCAATCGGCGATTCAGAACTGGCCACTGTATCAGTTTCGCTGCTGCTGGAAGTCTTTACATTGCTGCTTGACGATTCCTTTTCTTCGCTGCTACTCGAAGAATCTTTCGCACTTGACGAAGATTCTCCTACATCGTTTGAAGATTCCGCAGAATTGGAGGAACCCTTTGACGAGCTCAAGGCTTCTTTTACCTTGCTGCTTGAAGACACTTTGGCTGGTTTGACGTCCTTAGAACTACTGCTAGATTTACCTATGCTGCTCGAGGATTCCTTTATAGATGACGTTCCCTTGTCGCTGGAAGACTCCGGTTCCGCAATTACCGATGACGACGGTTCGTCAGGGACAACCGGATTGCCCCCTGACGATTTATCATCACCACATCCGATTAGGATAACGAATGTGAACAAAAATAAAAGGAATCTTTTCGCCATCTTCATAAATTTAAAACAATAAGCCCTGTATTTCACCAATGCAGGGCCGTTTGTTATACGTTGCTTTTAGGACTCTTCCGTATCTTCATTCTGCAATTTGAGGACCTGTTTCTTGTAAAGGCCCGTTGCTGCGCAAATTTTTTCAACGGAATCCCCCATGGCGAGCAGTTTCCTCGCTATCGCCTTGGCCTTTCTCTCTTCGCCGATGTATTCGGCGTAAACGACGTCCATCACCTTCATACCCTCCTTCAGGAGATATCCCGAACTAAAGTTATATAATTTGACGGCGTCGCGCAAGTCCTTGAAGATAGGGTCGCCCTCGAATTCGCTGAAATCGGCCTCGCGGTTCAGCGTGTCGATGGCGCGGAGCCACTGGGCAAGGCGGCTGCGGTCTTCGGCGAATGCGCTTGTCTGCTCAAAGAACTTTTTCACCTCGATGATGGTGATGGTCTGCTTCTCGAAGAAAAGCAGATGCTCCTGGTTCCGAAGCTGCACCGTATGGCGGTAATTGTGCGACATGCTCCACGGGAACGCGTCGAAGAACTGGAAACTGACAAGCTGGAGATTCTTGAGTTTCGGAATCTCGCCGCTCGCCACCATGTTGCCGGTGTGGCGCGCCACGTAGAAGACAAGCCTGTCGTTGTAAAAATCGCTTCCCTCGTGTTGCACTTCCAGGGAAATCCGGTCGCAGGGCTCGCCGTCGTTTCGCTCGTTAACAAGCACCAGGTCGGGTTCGCCCGACTTGTATCCCAGCTCGCCGGGGATGTAGGGGTTCGTCAGTTTCACGTTGGCGATGCGATCTGAACCCACGAGGTTCAGGCAGGCGTTCACGAGATCCTTCGTGAGGGCGATGTTCCTTTCGTCAGCGAAAATCCTCTTGAAACATGCGTCGTTGTAGACGTAGACATTTTCGTTCTCGCGCGCCTTGACGATAGCGTCGATGTCCTGGTTGTTCTCCTTGGCCGTCTTGAGTTCCTTGAGAAATTTGGCAAATTCTTCTCTTGTCATATTTTTCCCATTCCGGAACGCGCCGGTTCGCAAACGGGCGCATGCCCGTCTGTTGCTATAGACGTTTTTACAGCCAATTTTGTCTGGAAAATTTTCTAGAACTTGATCTTGTAGATCTGCGGCCAGTTTTTCCCTGTCACCCACAGGGACTTGCCGTCGTAGGCAATTCCGTTCAGCACGTCGGCGGAGGGATAGCGTTTTTTCACGTCCTTGGCCTTGGCGGAGAAATCCAGGTACTTGACGACCTTGCCGCTGGGGAGTTCGATGACGGCGATTAGCGCAGTCTGCCAGATGTTGGCGTAGAGGGTGTTCCCGACCACTTCCAGTTCGTTGAGCATGGGCACGGGCCTGCCTTCATCGGTCACATGGATTGTTCCGATGACGTTGAATGCTCCCAAGGCGATTTTCAAAAGTTCATCCGAGCCGTTGCTCATGAGCAGGGCGTCGTGCCAATACGTAAGCCCCCATCCTTCTGTCGGGATGCGGAACTCGCCCTTCGCCTTGAACGGCTTGCGATTGTAGATAAACGCTTTTTTCGATTTCCAAGTGAGGTAGAAGATGTCCTCCCCCACGGCCACGGAGCCCTCGCCGAAATAGCGTTCGACAAGGCGCGCGGAATCGAGGATTTTCCCTTCGAGCGTGCGGCGGTAAAGTCCCGAGCCGCCATACTGGCCCGTACTTTCGATCAAATCGGAGCCGTCAAAGAAAAGGCCTTGCGTAAAATGGGACGTCTCGTGCGAAACGGAATCCACAATGGTCGGCACAACGCGCGGGGTTTCGGCAAATACGAGAGACGAGAGAAGGAAGACGAGAGGCAGGAGACGAGATACGAGAGAGGATCCCTTCGGCAGGCTCAGGGATCTTATCACCAAAAGAAAACTTCGGTTGAAAATGCTCATGGCGTAAAATTACTAAATTACTTGGCATGGGCGAACTCAGGACACCGGCCAAGGTGAAGATTATCGTGGGCATCCTCGCAAAAGATTCGCAGGCGGTCGAATCGGTACGGGAGACTTTGCGCGAAAAGTTCGGCCCCGAAGACCTGAACCTCGACCCCTTCCCCTTTACGTTCACCAACTACTACGTCGACGAAATCGGCAGCGCCCCCGTCCGAGCGTTCTTCAGCTACGAGAACCTGGTGGAACGCGAAACCATCGTAGACATCAAGCTCTGGACAAACGATATCGAACTCGAAATCGCCGAAAAGAACGACACTCCGGGGTTGCGGCCCGTGAACCTCGACCCGGGCTACATGACACTCGGGCAGTTTTTCCTCGCCACCACCAAGGACCAGCGCCAGCGCGTGTACATGCAACGCGGAATTTTCGTGGAGCCCACGCTGTATTTCCAAGACGGGCATTTCCACGCCTTCGACTGGACCTACCGAGATTACCAGAGCGAAAAATATATCCACTATTTGGAACAAGTCCGCGCCCGCCTCGCCTACCAGATGAGCACGGGAAAGCCGTATAGGCTGAGAAATCAGCAGTGAGCGATGAGCAATGAGGGACGTAGTAATGCTGAATTTATGCTATATATTGCTCACTGCTCATGGCTCAAAGGGAGCCCCCGGCGACCGACCTCATACCTAAACCACTTCCTACTTCCAACTTCTAACTTCCTACTAAACATATGAAAGCCGGAATTTTTACCATCATCCTCCTCATCATCAGCAACGTGTTCATGACCGCCGCCTGGTACGGCAACCTCAAGCTGAAGGAAATGCACATCAGCACCGACTGGCCGCTCATCCTCGTGATTCTCGCGTCGTGGGGCGTGGCCCTCATCGAGTACTTCTTCATGATCCCGGCAAACACCATCGGCAGCCGCATCAATGGCGGGCCGTTCAGCCTCATGCAGCTCAAGGTCATCCAGGAAGCCATCTCCATCACCGTATTCACGGTCATCGCGACCACGGTATTCAACAACGAAGCGCTCCAGTGGAACCACATCGTCGCCTTCGTGCTGATTGTCGCCGCGGTGTTCTTCGCATTCCTCAGGTAGCCCGCAGGAGTTTACCGTGCAGTTTTTCCGGAAAGTAGCCCTGGGCAGCATTCTCGCCCCCATAGTGCTTTCGCTAGCGTGCCTGAGCGCGCCCGCCGAAGCCGCGGCAACTACCGGAGCAAAGAAAGACGAAAAGAGTTCGGTACAGGATAAAAGCAAAAGCACGGCAAAGAAGAAGCCCACAAAGAAATCCAGCCCGGCAAAAAACAAAGGCAAAAAGAGCAAGGGCTCGGACAAGGTCCTGATCGACGCGAATGACCCCAAGGCCTTCACCAAGGCCATCCTCATGGAAAAGAAGGGAGTCAAGTACGAAGTCGTCGGAGAAAAGCGTCCGGCCGCACCCAAGGTCGAACAAAAAAAGAAACCCATAGACATCTACCTCGACCTTTCCACGATGCTTGTGCCAATCACGCACGAGGCTCTGGTCGGCTCCCCTTACGGAATCCGAGACCACCGCCTGCACAGGGGTGTCGACGTGAACGTCATCAAGAACGAACCTGTCGTCGCGGCGTTGCCGGGCAGAGTCATCATGTCAAGGTACAATGCGGGTGGATACGGGCACTACATCATCGTGGAACACGAGAACGGGCTCCAAACCGTTTACGGACACTTGTCCGAAAGATTGCAGAAAGTCGATGATTACGTCTATCCCGGAGATATCGTCGGTTTGGCAGGCAGCACAGGCAAATCCTCGGCAGCGCATCTCCACTTTGAAATCCGTTATGGCGAAGTCAACATCGATCCCGCTACCGTCATCGACTTTCCGCATTGGTCCCTGAAAAAAGGCGTAGAGAAATTCTCGATAAAGAAAGCCACTATCGCCCACCGGAATATTCAGAACAAACTCAAGAAATACAATTATTACGTGGTCAAGAAAGGCGACACCCTCGGGGATATCGCCAACTGGTTCAATATTTCCGTTGAGTCGCTCTGCAGAATCAACAACCTCAATAAAGACGCCCCGCTACGGATTGGGTTAAAACTGCACGGAAGCAAAAATTAAGTAGGGGTATGAGGTGTGAGGTCGCTTCGCTTTGAGGTATGAGGAACTCATAGCTCATGGCTCACTGCTCACAGCTTCAAGAACGCTTGCTTGAGTTCGCGCGTAGCAGTCTCTGGGTCGGCCACTTTCATGATGGCAGATACTACGCAGATTCCCGCGATGCCGGAGCCCTTCAGCACAAAGATGTTGTCCTTGTTGAGCCCGCCGATGGCGTTTACGGGAATGGGCACGGCCTTCACAACGTCCTTGAGCGTTTCTACCGGGGTAATGACCGTATTTACGTGAGTCGTCGTGGGGTAAATCGCACCGCAGCCCAAGTAATCAGCACCCTGCTCGTAAGCTTCGAGCGCCTGCGGCACCGTCTTGGCCGTAACACCCACAATTTTGTCATCGCCCATCAATTTGCGAGCCAGATGCGCAGGCATGTCGCTCTGCCCCACATGTACGCCTTCCGCACCGATGGCAAGCGCCACGTCCACGCGGTCATCGATAATCAGCGGGATTCCATAACGGGCGGTAATTTCGTGCGTCGCCGTAGCAAGCCGCATATACTCCCGTGTAGACTTGTCCTTTTCGCGCAGCTGGATAATCGTCGCGCCGCCCTTGCAAGCCGCCTCCACCACGGGCAAGAAGCGTTCTTCGGGAACGCAAGTGCTGTCGGTGATAAAGTAAAGCGTCGTATCGAGATTTTTGCGCATAAGTAAGTCCTACACGTAAAGGTAATCGTTCAGCACGGGCTGTAAACCTTCGCCCGAGATGTCGCCGTACATATCGTTGAAACTGCGCGAGTCGTTGATTTCGAACTGCTCGTCGCCGCCTTCCCCGTCATCGTGACCGCTGTACTTGCTTTCGTGGTCGCCAATGCCCGTCGAAACGCCAGCGGAGACCTTCGTCGCGGCAATCTTCACGATGCCGTTGCGGAACTCCTTGCTTTCGCGGCTCGAGACCGTGATACCCACAAACGGGAGGAAGATGCGGTAGGCGCAGAGCACCTGGCAGAGTTCCTTCTCGTGAACGTCGAGCGGGTCAATCTTGTCGTTGTTGATGATGGGGCGCAATCTCGGGCAGCTGAGGCTCATCTCGGCATGCGGATACTTCTTTTGCAAGTAGTAGACGTGCAACGCGGATGCAAGCGCATCGCGGCGGAAGTCCGAGAGGCCGAGGAGTGCGGAGAACGCGACACCGCGCATGCCCGCCATGAGGGCGCGTTCCTGCGAGTCGAAGCGGTATGGGAATACGCGCTTGTGGCCGAGCAGGTGGAGCTTTTCAAAACGCACCTTGTCGTAGGTTTCCTGGAAGACGGTCACGTAGTCCACGCCGCATTCATGCAAGTAGCGGTATTCGTCGACGTTGACCGGGTAGACTTCCACGCCCACCATGCGGAAATACTTGCGGGCCAACTTGCAGGCCTCGCCGATGTATTCCACGCTGCTCTTCGCGCGGCTTTCGCCGGTGAGAATCAGGATTTCTTCCATGCCGCTGTCGGCGATGACCTTCATCTCGTGCTCGATCTGCTCCATCGTGAGCTGCATGCGCTTGATGTGGTTGTAGCAGTTGAAGCCGCAATAGACGCAGTAGTTTTCGCAATAGTTCGCGATGTAGAGCGGCGTGAAGAAGTAGACGTTGTTGCCGAAGTGCTTACTCGTCTCGATTTTCGCCTTCGCGGCCATCTGTTCCAGGTAAGGGGCGGCCGCCGGAGAAAGGAGCGCCTTGAAATCTTCGAGCGTGCAGCGGTCATGTTCTAATGCGCGCTTCACGTCCTTGCCGGTGTACTTGGAGTAATCGTAGTTCTCGGATTCGGAGAGAACCTTGTCGGCAATGTCCGACTGGATGACTTCCATGCCGGGCAGGTAATCCATAATGTTCGTACGGGCGCTCGGATCCGTCTCTATGCGGTGCTTCTTCGCGAGAGCGCCTTCCGAAAGGTTTCCGGAATCGAACAGGTAATTGTTGTCTTTTCTTTCTGAATTCATTTTATTAGATCCTTCGACAAAGCACTTCGGCAAGCTCAGTGACCTTATGTCGAATCTCGTTTCTAATCTCTCAAGAATCCCGTGAGCGGGTCGGACGCGGAAGCGCCGCGCGTGAGAACGCGCCCAAGGCCTGCGAGGTAGGCCTTGCGACCCGCCTCGATAGCAAGCTTGAAACTCTGCGCCATCAGCGGCAAGTCGCCCGCAGTGGCAAGCGCCGTATTCGCCATGATGGCGGCAGCACCCATTTCCATCGCGGCACATGCTTCGGAAGGTTTGCCGATACCCGCATCCACAATAATGGGCAAGTCGATTTCGTCAATCAGAATCTGGATGAATTCGCGTGTGGAAAGGCCCTTGTTACTGCCAATCGGAGCGGCAAGCGGCATCACGGCTGCGGCACCCGCGTTAGCGAGGTCGCGCGCCACGTTCAAATCCGGGTACATATACGGCATCACCACGAAACCCTCCTTCGCGAGGG
>JAEEGG010010769.1_pt1 | contig 20107 bp, 17 predicted proteins | sample 9134161 | NCBI WGS metagenome assembly JAEEGG01 (sample SAMN16246543, study PRJNA631951) | gut metagenome | biome: gut microbiome; feature: rumen; material: CR-attached | host: Bos | place: Iran: Karaj | collected 2018-10 | reverse complement strand
TCTTGTCTATGATAGACACGCGTAGCCCTTCCATATTATGCCTTTCCACATAATCGCAAAACAGGCGGTTATTTGTAAGGCTGTCTTCACCAAGTGTCTGCACCATTTCATAGTTGTACATCTGAAGGCGTGAGTGAAGAATGTCAATCTTGTACTCCTTCTCACGCTGGTATTGATACACGCTAAAGCAAACAGCAAAGAGCAGGAAAACACCACCGATACTGATTAGCAGATTACGCTGAAAGGATTTACTTTTCAAAGCAGTAGCCATAACCTACACGTGTTTTTATCTGTTTTCCATAAGAGCCAATCTTCTTACGCAGTCGGGTGATGTTCACATCTACCGTACGATCGAGCACAAACACATCTTGAGGCCAACAAAGTGTCAGTATGTCTTCACGTGAAAACACCTTGCCTGGATGTTGTAATAAGAGTGATAGCATCTCATATTCCAGTTTAGTGAGAAAAATATCTTGGCCGTCGACAGTAGCTGTCTTGGCATTCAAATCAAGAGAAATACCCTCAAAACATATTTTGCTATCAGAAACAGCTACATGCACTTCGCCACTCGGGGGAACATTCGTTTGAGTCGCCCGCCTGAGCACCGCCTTGACTCTTGCTTTCACCTCTTTCATGCTTAGTGGCTTGGCGATATAGTCATCGGCACCGATGTTCAGTCCCTTAACAAGGTTGTCCTCTCCTTCAAGTGCTGTGATAAAAATGATGGGTATCTGTGCCGTAGAGGGATTGTCCTTCATCTTTCGTGCCATCTGAAATCCTGACATTTCTCCCATCATTACATCTAATAGGATTAGCGCAAACTCTTGTAGAGGGAGTTTGAGTGCTTCCTCTGCAGAGTTTGCGGTTACGACCTCATATCCTTCATTTTCAAGGTTGTATTGCAATATCTCACAGATATCTAACTCGTCATCAACAACAAGTATTTTCATAAATTCTTCAAATGGTTGTGAATGAAACAGATAATCTTTTCGGGCACAAAGATACTGCTTTTTTCTGAGATGCAGGAATAATGTGTATTACATTGTTATGACATTATTGTTCCATCGGTAATTATGCCAAATTTCTGTTTCATTCATAGGAACCTTTATATAATAGTACAAAATTTGTTGTTCGGCATATAACTCAAAGATGATTAGTAGTCAAGTTTTGCAAAATATTGCACATACATACAATTTTTGTGGTTTGCAAAAGTTAAATACGTTAAAAATTCATCTTTTCTTAAACCCATAGAATCTATGTAATCACTTTTCTACCATTTAATATGCAAGTTGTTGATATAAAATAACTTGCAAATACTCTAGTTGCTCAAGCCTTACCTCTGTCACCATAGGCAGTGGTGTGACGAGCATTGGATATGCTGCGTTCGACGGAGTCGATATTCCAACTGTCATTTCTTTGATAGAGAATCCATTTAAGATAACAGGAAAGACATCGGATTATAGAACTTTTACACAAAACACATTCAATAACGCAACGCTATATGTTCCGAAGGGTACTATAGAAAAATACAAAGCAACTGATGGATGGAAGGACTTTGCTTACATAGTTGAAAGTGATCCAACTGGCATAAAGAACATCGAGACAAAGCAACTGGAAGAAGTAAGTTACTATGGCCTTGACGGAAAGCGGATAGAGTCTCCTAAATCTGGATCAGTAGTTATTAAGAAAGCCGGACAGAAAGCGATGAAAGTGGTAGTGAAATAGCTAATCACTCCTCATCTTTTAGGGTGATCCTAGGGGAACTAGGGGCAGATACACTGTCACGCGCCTGCCCGCGCCCAAGAAAGGTATTAATATCATAAACGGCCAAAAGGTCGTGATGAAATAGTTTTTATTATCTATCAGAAGCATCCCTGCCCGTTTCTATTTCGAGCAGGGATGCTTTGTTATCTGATATCCATAACCTGCCTTCCATAAAAGAGACCATTTGGTGCACGTAAAAGGCAATGGCAGTACCTTTCGATGTTGAAAACATCAATTGAGCGACTTTGTGCTGAAAATCGCCCCAAATCGATGCCCGAAATTTGGAATCGCCCGAAAAATGTTGTACCTTTGTACACGTAAACAAAGCGGGATGTCGGCCACCCGATGTAGTTGGTCGCAAGTGATTCTAATACCATGTAAAACACACACATTCAAAACACTATGGCAAAGATTTTGTATGAAGTAAAGAAAAACCTGAACTCGCACTCAGCGGCCTTCGGCAAGTGGTACGCGCAGATCAAGAGTCTGGAAACGCTGAACACGCGAAAGCTGGCCAACCACATCTCGGAGCACGGAAGCATCTACACCCCCGACGTGGTTTACGGCGTGCTGGAGAAGTTTCGCAGCTGCTTGGTGGAGATGCTGCTGGAGTCGAAGAAGGTGAAGATTGACGGCCTGGGCACTTTCTACTGCACCCTGGAGAACCAGAAGAACGGTGCGAAGAAGAAGGAGGAGTACATCCCCTCGAAGCACATGAAGGCGCTGCACATCCGATTCCTGCCCGAGCAGACCACGGAGGAGAACATCTCTAGTCGCACGTTCCTGAAGAAGGCCGAGTTCGTGAACATCGAGCAGCTACTGAAGGGCGAAGAGGAGGAGAGCGGCGAAACCAACGGCAGCGACAACGACGAGGGCCCCGTGAACCCCTAAGGAGATCAGGAGTTTCAGGAGTTTTCAGTAAAACCCTGAACTCCTCAACCCTCAAATCTTAAATCTTAAATCTCAAACATCAAACATCAAATCTCAAACCTCAAATCTCAGATCTACTATGAAGAAAGAAACTTGGAAAACCGTTATTCAGATCATCGTCAGTGTGCTCACGGCAGCCATCACGGCACTCGGCACTACAAGTTGCATGGGACACGGACCGATGAGCGTCTGAAAAGCGCGACGTCACATTGTCACATTGTCACTTTGCAACATTAAGGTCATCGGCAGAGGTGACGACGCAAACAAAAAAAGAAAGACGACGGACTTAAAACAGTCTGTCGTCTTTTTTTAAAAAAAACAGAATCACAATAAGCTATTATTCCATGATTATTTGTACCTTTGCAGCAAATATCCAACAGATTATGACAAGAGTAAAGATTCAAACTATGTTGGGCGACATTACCGTTCGCCTCTATGACGAGACCCCTATCCACCGCGACAATTTCCTGAAATTGGCAAAGGAGGGTTATTATGATGGTACACTGTTTCATCGTGTGATAAAAGGTTTTATGATTCAAGGCGGCGACCCCGACTCCAAGGATGCCCCTGCCGGTAAGATGCTGGGCGTAGGCGGTCCCGACTACACACTTCAGGCAGAGATTAAGGAAAACCTCTTCCATAAGCGTGGTGCGCTGGCAGCAGCACGTCAGGGTGACGAGGTGAATCCAGAGCGTCGCAGCAGTGGTTCACAGTTCTATATCGTCTGGGGACAAGTGTATAATGAAGGCCAACTGCGTCAGTTCTCCAAGCAACTGAGAATGCAGAAGGTGCAGGATGTCTTCAATGCTCTGGCTGCAGAACACAAGGCTGAGATTATGCAGATGCGTCGCGACAGAAACCGTGCAGCACTGCAGGAACTGCAAGACAAGCTCGTAGCAGAAGCCGAGAGCAAGGTTGGCAAGGAAGGTCTTACGGAAGAGCAGGTACAGCTCTACTCCACCCTGGGTGGCACGCCCCATCTCGACGGACAATACACCGTCTTTGGTGAGGTAGAAGAAGGTCTTGACATCGTAGAGATGATACAAGGTTCCGCTACAGGACGTGCTGACCGACCTTTAGACGACATTGAAATGAGAATGGTTGTCGTTGAGTAACATATCTTAAGCAACTTAGCAAAATTAAAACCACGTCGTGGAATACTTATTTCACGACGTGGTTTATTTATTCCACGACATGGAACAAACATTTCACGTCGAGAAACAAACAGATGCCAAATGGAATCCACGCACTCACGAGGTAACTGTACGCTACGATGCCAAGGTGACATCAGCTCGTAACATTAAGTACTTCATGGCATAGCCATGAAGAGGTCTTCCTCTTCATCTGCGAGGTAAGCCGACACCCCTTCGTTCAGCAAGTTCTTCTCGCGCCTTTGCGGCATGAGCCCAAAGGAGTATCGGAAGTGTTGACTGCTAATTAATCCGCTCGGTCTTCAAGGATGCTTTCCAAAGAAAGAACAGCCTGAGTGATATCTTCTTCAAACCGTTTGTGGTCACGGAGGAAGTCAGTCCTGCCATCGGATATGGCCTCATAGAGTTCCTGGTTCATATCGTCCACATAACTGCCAATGGCCAACTCAATGTCATCCCGCTGCCAGTCAAGCGTGGAATGGATATAGACGTTCCGCTTCTGATGCAGAAAGCTATATGCGGTCTCTATGCTGTCTTTGAGTATAACTCTTCCTCGCTCACGACTCGGCATAGCTCGAACAAGTTCGGCTCTGCTCTCGCTGTTCTCTAGTTTCTTAATCATTGATCGTAGCCTATGGGACGGAACTGTTTCTGATGCTCACTCCACACGTAGCCTCTTTCGTAGAGGTAGTCCTTGATTTCACTGGGTTCTCTGTTGAAGGCATAGCAAAGAGATGTCAGCGTGTCGAACTCTTCGTCACGCAGCAGCATATTCACACTTGAAACCAATATGGCGGGGTCTTTGGGAAGGAAATCCATATTTCTGAACTTTTGAAAAATTATTTCAGCTGTTTCCCGTCTGAGAACGCCTTGCCTACTGTCTTACCCAATTGGATGTAGGTGTGATGAACTGGGTCAAAAGTAATTAGTTCCATCTTTTCTACATCAGGCTTTCCATCTTCAGCCAGATACTTCTCGTCGCAAAGGATGTTGACGATTTCTGCAACGAGATAGTAGCCTGTCTCACTCTCGTCAATTTTCAGCTTCACTCGGCATTCAAGTGTCATCGGAAACTCCTTGAACACAGGAGCATTCACATTGGGAGCTTTTTCAATAGTCCATCCAGCTTTTTCCATCTTGTCGGGAGTGTTCCTGCCACTTGTAATGCCCACATAGTCAGAAGCTACCATCGTATCTGTAGTTGCAAAAGCGACGGTGAACTCTGGATTCTCAGCAAGGTTGTCTGTGGTCTGATGAGAACCGAGCGAGATAATAATTTCGTGCATATCCCATTGGCCACCCCAAGCTGCATTCATGGCGTTGGGCTTACCATTCTTGTCGTAAGTACCGATGATCAGTACTGGTTGTGGAAGAATCCACGCTGTTGATTTAAAACTCTTCATAGTTATATCCTATTTACTCTTTAAATTTTCCTTTCGCCCAAAGCTTCCAGTACTTCCAGCCGCCTGTAGTCCACAGAGCCAGGAAGATAAGCACTGGTTGGAAGAACAATCGAATAAGTCGGGCCTGGTCGGTATTGAGGCCGAAGGCATCGATGTGGTTCACATACTGGTTGATGTTGCCAGGGAAGATGGCTACATAGAAGAGTGCCAGCAGCGCACCTGCGATTGCCCTCCATTTGCTTACAAGAAGGAGGATTCCAAGGCCGAAAGCGATTTCAACCACTCCTGAGGCCAGCACGACAAAGTCGGTAAATCCAGGACTGAACTGCAACCACGTGGGCACTTGGGCTACAAACTCCTGACGATTAAACGTCAGATGACTGAATCCTGCGTAGGTCATAAACAAACCTAACAGCAGACGGAAAATTAGTTTTAGGTACTTCATATTAGTAGTTTTTATTTAGGTAATCGAATAATTCTATAGTCCCTGCATCACTTCTGATATTGAGAGCAGGAACATACTCTTCCATCCTTGTAGTGCCACTAGCTTTATCGACATAGAAATTGACGAATGCTCCTGTATAACTGCGGAAAACCACCAGATAGGCGGAATCGGTTTCTTCTCCCATCTCCACGTACATGATATCAGGATTATCTTTGGCTACACTCCAGTCATACGCACTATGGCAATAGATGCTGACTCCTTCGTAAGCCATCTCTGCCGTTATTTCACTCTTTGTAGAATTGGCTCCACATGAACAAAACAACAGGGCTATCAATATGAATGAAAATGCGATATGTTTCATATGCAAACACGCGTAATATCTAATTACCAAGCATCACCAGCATCACCACCACCGCTATCGTAGTTTAGGTTAACGTCATCTGACGTGCTGCAGGTATTAACGCTTGAGATAGTCATCAACTGTTGCTGATTTCTGATGTTTACAACATAGATGATAGGTTGGATATATTTTTTCTTCATAGTTGTACCCTCCATTATTTTATTACGACCTTTTTGCCACCAACGATGTATAACCCACGAGTCGGGTTGGCAACCTTGCGGCCTTGTAGGTCGTAAAACTCACTATTCACTCTTCGTAGTTCACTATTAATTAGCGTCAGTGCTGTAGTTTCATCGTCGAAGCTCATCTCGAAAGAGCGGGCTTCGGCTGCTGCAGCTTCCTTCAATTTGAAGTAGGCGCGGAAGCCATTGATGTTTCCTGTCGTGTTTGGATAAGTCAGTTTGTTACCACCCGTCACGAAAAGGATACTCTTGTCACCAGCTGTCAGCAGAGTCGGGTTCATCACAGGAACAAAGTCAGCATAGCTGGTCTCCACGGTCTTTAGAACTTCAGAGACAAGCACCTCATCAAAAGTCGGGCTCATGGTATTGGCACTGACCTTGACCAGATAGGGACATCCTGCCTCAATCTTCTCCGTCTCGTCGGCGAAGTTCAATGTCAATACACCTGTGCTACTCTCATACGAGGATTCTGTCAACTTCTTGACATCTGTTATGTTATAGCTATTGTACTGGCTGGCAGGGATGTCGAACGGCACGCAGAACGTGTTCCAGCCGCCAGTACGCATCGTGCGACCTGATAGGATAACATTACATGTCATTCCATTGTTGGCAGAGAGCAGGTCTGTATTATCCTCAGTATCTGCCAGGAAGATGGTTGGGTAATTGCTGTACGTTGCATTGATGGTCACAGTGGATAACGGATCGTCCTGCATTATCAGCGTAGCACTGGTAGGACTGTTCGTAATGATACCGCCTACCGTTGTGGTGTATTGGTAGAAATATTTTCCCTCCTCTGGCTCTTCATGGATGAGTGCCAGGTCAACTACGTCGCCCGTACCTACAAAAAGGGATTCTCCCACCTTGAGGCCCATGTTTCCTTCGTATGCAGTGATGCCGCTGACATTGTACACTGTGGGTGTGCCGCTGATGGCAAGACTGGTCACATTGTTGTTTACATGACTGAGGATCTTTGCCTGCCTGCTCTGGTTGGTAGGTATTTTCGCTACGGCATTGTAGTAGCAGTTGGTAGTAACGTCGGCATTAGAGGAACTACGGGCGAAGGTCATATTCAGCATACCTTCTGTAACATTTGAGGGGTTCATGAATGAGTTGCTGATGGTTGTCCGCAAGGGGTTATATGTCCATCCTATGAATCCTGCGCAGAGGGTGGTGCCGTTGGTAGTGGTCATGGTGCCGTTGAATGAACAGCCTGTAATGGTAACATCGCCCTCATATGAGCTATTGTATGTAACGGCTACGAGACCACCGTGGGTACCGTCACCACTGACATGACTGTTAATATCGACCCTGCTGTAGCAGTTGCTGATGGTAAGACTGCCGTATGCCTTAAACACCAGACTTGCAGCAAACTTGCTGTAGGTGTTGATGTTGCCTGCTACATGCAGATTCTGGATTGTTGCATCGTATGTGTACTTGAACGGGGCACCTCCAATATAATCAACGTACATTGTATGTCCTTGTCCGTCGAAGGTTCCACAGAAATAATATTTGTCAGCAGCCTGAGTGGTTACAGGCTCTTCCTCCGTGCCTATGTCGGCAGTCAGTTTCACCGTCACGTCTTCGTAATTATCCCCATCAAGATTTGTACGTGCACAGAATCTATCCCAGTCATTCTTATTATTGATAACGTAGGCACCGCTTTCGTCAGTGTCAAGTTGTTCGGTTCCCCATACGGCAGTATAGTGGCGGTGGCCTGTAGAACCCTTAGGTATGATTACAGACATTTGTGCATCCTCCAGCCCTGTACCTATCCACCCTTTGAATTCCCATCCGTCGCGTGTAGGATTGTTCAGCGTAATGTCATCGCTGGCTGAAGTATAGGAGGTGGGGTTGGGCGTTGCCAACGTTCCGCCGTCCAGGTTATAGCTGATGCTAAAGTCATAGGTGGCTGTGATAGTTGCGTTGCCATCGTTAAACGCAGCGTTCTCCTGGCTGATAGTGAAGCTGTCGCCACTAAGCTGAACTCCGTCCAGACTGTAGGTCACAATGGCCTCGGGGTCGTTGTAGCTCAGCTTAATAGTACCATAATAGAAAACCTCGTTCCTATATGAGCAAGTGTTACCAGACAGAACGCTGATGCCTGAGTCAAGGGTCAGGCGGCTGGCCTTAATGGCTTCTGCGGGGATAACGTCTCCACCGGTTGTGTTAGCTGGGGTATTGGTGTAGAAACAGTTTGTGCAGGAGGGGGTACCAAAGTCATTGTTAGCGTGTTTGATGCCAATAGGATGGAAGTCTTCTCCCACATACGTTCCATTGAACATACAATTGGTCATGTTCAGATTCTCGTTGTCACCATCATAGTATCCTATGAAGCCTCCTGTTTTATAAGCAGAATTCTCTTGAGTGATAGTTCCGCTGTATATAACGTCCTTGATGGTCAATGCCCCTGTAAGGTAGCCTACAACACCTGCGCCATATCCGTTCAGACTGACATTGGTATTCACCACGCAGTTTTCTATCAGATTGTCATTACCGGTTACCTCGCCTACCAGACCGGCTGCATGGTTCGCATTGGTTGCCACACTTCCTGTTAGGGTCAGATTCTTGATGGTGGCTCCATTGATGGTCCTGAAGGGTGCCAAGTATTCTGTGTTATTTTCTGGAATCGTCACATTCAACGTATGTCCGTTTCCGTCGAATACGCCACTGAAGGTGCCGTCCACCCAAGTATTGGTGGTGATGTCTGCCGTCATCCTAACTATTTTGCCATTATAGGTATCGTTCTTCACCTTTGCACAGAAACTCTCCCAATCACTGGCGTCGGCGATGGTTTCAGGAGCGCCTTTCAGATTAATCCTGTAGCGATCATCCGTGCATACATCATCCATGAGTATGCGAATCCTGTACGTATATCCAGGTTCATAAGTATCTCTACTGAGGGATACTTTCAGCGAGGCTCCGGCAGGCAGGGAGAAGCCTTCGTTCACATTGGTATTAGTATCGTTTATGAACTGAGAAGTCTCTGTATCGTATTTATCCAGGCGTAAGGCCATAGTTCCGTTAAAATCTTCGTCAGTCAGATTCTTAAATTGGATGGTGGCATTCACCCTATCATTATATACGTCTATAGTGCGCACGCCATTATCATCTATCTGTAGGGTCTGATCGGCCTGACCTGTGAACTTGCAGGTTGATATTACTATTGTTCTTCCTTCCAGGCTGGTATCCGTTGTTGCTGTAACGGTGGTTGTGCCAATTACATTCTTACCGGCAGCGTCAGTAGCTGCCCAGATGTAGTAGGTGGCTGCTACAGTGGGTGTCCACTCAAAGTCAATAGATGCATGAATACCCGTAGGTGCCGCCACAGTGTTTACAGTCTTGTATTTCCCCTTGTTGTCGGCATCGGTGCTGACAAAGAAATAGACATCGCCATAGTATTCCTCTCCGTTGTTGATAAATGTGGTCTTAATGGTTATAGAGGAATTTACATACACATACTTAGGAACACTGAAGGTGGTATTCTGGAAATTAGGCGCAGGATGCGCTGTCAGTGTAGGTAAGCCATGGGCATCATAGACAGCTGTGAAATACTTGATGTCTGGGTTAGAGCCAGGCATCCATGTGTCTGTTCCGTGTATTTTGGTCATGGGAATCAGTTTTCTGGTTTGGTTGGCATAGTCAGCACATATAGCACTCGTCTTCAGATTAGGGAAATAGGCGCCATTACTCAGATTTTGATTAGTGTATGATGTTTTGAAAAGTTCTATTTTGTCACCATCATAAACGCCTAATCCGACATCAAATTGGTTGTCTGAACCAGTATTATTGTATGCCGCAAACAGGATATCCGTCCCTTCCACACGGTAATCGGCCGTGTACAAGCATTGAGGATCTGTTGTTCCGGGGATGGTGCCTACATGTTGGATGCCGATAATAGCATCTTGGTCTATTGTATAACCACCTGAACCAGCAGCGGCACCCGTCTGCCCGGCGTCATCTGGGTTCAGGACGGACAGGGCAAAGTAGTCGTCTGAGTTACCGCCCCAGCCCCAGTTGATATGGAATAATGTATTGTTTGCATCAAAACCGTCTGTCACAAAGGAGTGTGCGCCAGTCGGCTTGCCACCGGCCAACATCACAGGACGCTCTGCTGCCAGTTCTCCGTATATAAGGTCAATCCATCCGGCATAAGAATAGTCCCCGCGTATTTCTAGGCGTACCGTAGTGTCAAAGCCGAAGTATTTGACCAGGGCATTTGGTACGTCACATGAAAACGCGCCGGAACTGTTGTTTGTGTAATCCATCTCTATAGAGACGCCGCAATAGTACATCAGTTCGGCTACGGCATTCTTTTCTTCTTCAGACCGATTGTCCTCAGTAATATACGTATCCTTCAATAATTCCTTGGTCGGGAATGGTGCAGTTGATGCTATTGAAGAGACTTCTATCCCCTTGGAGTACGTTGTGTACCCAGGGATGTCTGCCTTCAAGGCTGTCGGTCCTTGCTCATGCTGGATGTGGTAGTTAACAACCTGCGCCATCGACGTTGCAACACAGCCGGTTACAGAGCGTTTGCCGTTGTCCATGGGGCATAGGTCATTATAGGGTGCTCTTTGGTTCCATTGGGTGGTCATTAACGGACTGATGTCAGTCTTGGCAACGGCAGCGGCACGTCTTGCACCTGCCTTTGGCTGGTAGTCAATAGACTGCAGGTACTTCATCTCTTCGATGTAGCCTTGCAGGAAGGCACGCATATTCTCAGGCATATTCTGCTCGTCGAAGCCATTCCTCTCGCTGTAGCCCAGCACATCAACGAAACGTTCGTCGCCACTGACCAGCACGAAGCCGTCTTGCTGGGTAGTGCTGACAGCATAGATGTAAGGTTGCCCCTCGGAATCGGTGGAATTGAACACTACATCGGTTGTCAGTTCTCTTTGGGTTGGTGCCTTACGTCTGTTACTCTGTCTTGCGTATTGACTTTTCAGGAACTGAGCAGCAATCTGCTTGGCGTTTTCCTGAGTTACAGGCTGTGCCCATACTTCCTGCACCATCATAAGCAGGAGTGCGAGAAAAAGGTATAGTTTTCGTTTCATATCTTCCTTGTTATGTTATTATGCTTACCTATTTTTGGTGCAAATATACGAAATCTATTTGATATTCAATACATTCGCCTAGCTATTTTCATCTATTTCTCTTCTTTCTATTATGTGTCTTGCCGTATTAGAGAGATGGTTTTATTGATATATTTTTCCCATTTGGAAAACTTTTTCCGTTTTTTTTTGTACCTTTGCCCGCAAAAAGAACAAAAAAAACGTAAAACCTACAACAATAATGAACGGATATTCTCGTAAAATGCGTTTCCTCGCACTCTGCCTCATGGCGCTACTACTGCCGCTGAATATGTGGGCACAGTTCATCGATGAGTATGAAGCCCGTCAGCGGGCACAAGCCTTCCTGCAAGAACGTAACAACGGAAAAGCCCAAGTGCTGAAAACTGCCCATAGGGGACGCAGGGCAAAGGGCCATCAAGTCACGAATGCCTGCGACTACTACATCTTCAACGCGGAAACGGGCGGCGGCTTCGTCATTGTGAGTGGCGACGACCGCACCATTCCCATTCTGGGATACGCCGACAGCGGAAGCATTCAGGAAGGCGCGATGCCTGAAGGTCTGAAGGTGCTGCTGGAAGACTATTCACAGCAGATAGCAGGACTGGAGGACGACGATGCCTCGGCACAGGGTAGTCCTAGAAGGGCACCGGCCCGTCATGCGATAGCTCCACTAATTCAAACTAAATGGAACCAGGGAGCACCATATAATAAATATTGTCCGGAAATAAATAGTGAGAGGACTGTGACAGGCTGTGTGGCTACGAGTATGGCACAGGTGATGTACTATTATAAATATCCAGGTGAAGAATGTACCTCAATCCCTGGTTATACCACAAGAACTGCGAAATTGGAACTTCCTGCACTCCCCAATACCTCTTTCACTTGGAATGCCATGACCACGACCTACTCGTCAACAGACACAGGTGAAGCCGCTGATGCCGTAGCCAAACTGATGCAATACTGCGGTTGGGCTTTGCAGATGGATTATGGTACGGGAAGCTCAGGAGGCTCGTCAGCCTTCAATGCGTCAATTATCGATGCATTGAAAACCTATTTCTCTTATGATAATGGTGTTCACTATGCCCGTCGCACAAGCTACACCTATCCTGAATGGGTGGAATTGATCTACTCGGAACTGGCTGCAGCTCGACCAGTGGTGATGGGTGGTCAGAGTGCAGGCGGCGGACATTCTTTTATCTGCGACGGCTACGACACCGATGACTATTTCCACATCAATTGGGGATGGGGAGGAGGAGGCGACGGCTACTTCCGCCTGGCGGTGCTTGACCCATACAGTCGGGGAGCGGGTGGCGGCTCTACGCTGGACGGCTTTAGCTTTGGACAAGATGCTGTCGTAGGAATACAAGGGCATACACCAGGTACACAGGGCTATTGCCTTTCATTGGAAGATTTGTATCTGAATGATTATCCTTCAAGCAGCAGTCATACGTTTACCCGAGCCTCTGCCAGCGATAATTTCACAGTTAATTTGAACTATACTTTGTGTAGCTGTAAATTTGGTACCAACGATTATGATATTGCCTTCCTGTTGTTGGACGATTGTTATCAACAGGGATACATGATGTCTCAAATCAGGAATCAATCCATGATATTCAATAAAAATTATTATGGTCCCCATTCGGTTGACCTTCCTTCCATTGTCAACGGCACCTATTATATAAAGGTGATGAGCCGACCTCACTCGTATGATGACAGCGGTGCTTGGATGGAATGTTTCGATGGCGACCAATACATGATGAAAGCCGTTGTCAGTGGAAATGAACTGACCATCAGCGTTCCCTATCCCAAGAACACAAAACCTGCCAGTGCCGCTATTACAGTGGATGGCAACAAAACGGTGGGCTTTGAACAGAACGTCATCGCTGCTATTACTGGCGGAAGTGGTGATTATCATGGCAATTTATTCCTTTATGTAAATGATATTGCGATGATGGGAAAGGAGGTTGATATTCTTGCTGGACAAACCGTAGATGTACACTTCTCATATATCCCGAACACTGCAGGCGAAAATACGATTAAGATTTCTACAGCTATGTCAACAGATGACTCTTATGTCATTGGCGAAGGAACAGTTGCCATTCTTGACAGCGATGCCTCAAACACACAGGAGCTGACTATTGAGCCAACTATCACTAACCTGTACGACGGAAAGCTCTACGGCAATGCTGTGCGAACGACTGTCAGGGTGACGAATCCATCTACAACGAATAGTTATGTCGGTCGTGTGAACTGCTCACTGCGAATGTATAACAATGCAACAGATGAAGCGGGTAGCTACTTTGATGCCAATGTAATCAACAAGTCAGTTGTTATTCCCAAGAGCGAGAGTGCTGAGAACCTAAGCTATGTTGATCTCAACTTCGATTATGATGCGCTGGACCCCAGCAAGTTCTATCGGCTGCGCTTTAGCTATTTAAAAGATAATAGTACTGCAAGTGGGCCTGTCGTATCAGCTGCAGATGGGAATGCCTTAGAGATGGGAGAGGGTTATGCCCTATACGCTTCAGATGGCAGCATTATCATCAATGAGAAAACCTCTGCCCTCGATGCCGGCTCTTCCCCATGTGTGGATTTACGTGGCATCAATAGCTTCGAGGGTATCACACTCACTGCGAGCAGCAATCCCAACTGCATCTACTTGTTGTCTAGTGGGGTAGAGACTCCATCCGCCCTCAGCAGTTGCAATGTGGTAAGTGGCACGTCTGCAGATAATCTCACAGCCGCTACACTGGCCCTGCAGGATGGACATGACTTCTTCACTCCCCTGCCCTTCACTGCCACCAACGTCAGCTACACCCGTACCTTCACCCTTGCCGCTAATGGTACCAGCGGATGGAACACCATCATGCTGCCCTTCAGTGTCAGCAGCATCAGTTGTGAGGTAATAGGTACGGTTGACTGGTTTCACAGATACAGCGACACGGGTAAGAACTTCTGGCTGCGTGCCTTCATACAAGACGAACCAGGCTACGTGGAATTCGACTACGCCGACGAGATGGCAGCCAACACACCGTACATCATTGCCGTGCCTGACAACCGATGGGGAAGTGCCTGGCAGATGACCAATCGAACTGTGACCTTCAGCGGCTCCAACGCCCGCATACAACCCACAGCCGTATGTTCATTTGGTGGCAACAGCTATAAGTTCGGCGGATGCACAAGCAGCAAATCACTCAAGGATATATATCTTCTGAACAACGATGGCAGCAGCTTTGTCTTTGCTGACACGTCAACAGACGTCCCTGCCTTCCGTGCCTGGTTCTCTCCTGTCGAGCTATCCTCTCTCACCTTGCCGGTGCTGAAGATTGGCAGTCCTAAAACTACAGGAATCAGACTTGCCCCCACCCCATCCACGATGAACGAGGAGCATGAAGGCGCGTGGTTTGATCTCAGCGGCAGGAAACTTCATGGTGCTCCTACAAAGGCTGGTTTATACATTCATAATGGAAAAAAGACTGTAATACAATAAACAATGAAGAAAGTATATTATAAACCTGAAATGACGGTGGTGGCCGTCAATCAGAGGCAAACATTGCTCAATTCATCTACTAGTTCCGCAGGTCCCAGCTCCGACTTCATGTCGGACCCTACCATCAGTAGCGGCAGTAGAGGCGCAAGTAATGATTGGGACGAAGATTGAAGCTTAGCATCTGAAAAACCAAAATGCTGCCGACACCCTGCGAAAAGAGTATCGGCGGCCTTTGTTCTACGTCTGAATAAACCTAATCTTGAACTTCGTTCGTGGATGGCAAGGGACAGTCCCCTGACATCCACGTCCTCGTAGGCCACGCGTCCTATGCGCCTGCCCTGAGCACGCGCCATGATGGCCTCCTTGTGAATATGTTTTTGGGGGTCGGCAGAGAGCACCACGATGGGCCGTTCCCTGTCTATCCAACTGAGCATCTCGCGCGTGCGCATGTGCATCTCCTCCGTGTCCTTCTGTCCAGCCACGAAGTCGCCATTGGCACCATAGTGCACGCCTGAAATTATTAATTGATACTCAGCCATTGCTACTTGCTTTTATTCGGTCTGCAAAGGTACGAATAAGTGAGCACAAAAACGAAAGAAAAAACATTTTCTTTCATTTTGTCGAACGGAAGTACCTTCGGCAAAGCCAAAGGTACGAAAAATACCCATCATTCCGTCTCTTTTCTTCGCTTATTTATGTCTCCCTCAATGTTAAAATATACAACTTTCAGAGTCACAATCAGATAATGAAAAATCCCAACCACATTACTGCGATTGGGATCTATCTTTATCAGCCATCTTCCGTCACCCCTCTTTCCTCTTCCATCTTTCCTCTACCATCTTCCTTCTTACATCTTACATCAGAATGACAGGTGCCAGTCCCTAGTGTCTTCCAAATGGCACCATTTCTCCCTCCCGGTCAGAAATGGTGCCATTTTTTTTCACATTTTTTTTGTTGTTCTGAGAATAATCGGTATCTTTGCAGCATCAACACAGATAATTCACAATCTAACCACAAATAAAACAACTATGAACAATTGGACTAAATTGGTTACAGGTATTGTACTAAGCCTCGTAACATGTATGCAAACATGGGCAGACGAAGACACCTTTACTGTTGACGGTATCGTATATCGTATTATAGGAACTGGTCAGGTAGAAGTTGCTAGTGTCGAACCTTATAACGTACCGATAACCATACCTGCTACAGTTAACAATTATCAGGTTGTTGCAATTGCAGGCACGAACCCTTATATAACATCGGTAACCATCAGCGAAGGAATTGAACGAATTGGTCGCTATGCATTTAATGGTTCCAACATACCCTCGATAACGCTGCCAAATAGTTTGAAGACTATTGAACAATCTGCTTTCAATGGTTGTAAGTTTACTTCTATTACAATTCCAGAGAATGTAGAAACAATAGGACCTAGTGCCTTTGCAGGATGCGGGAAACTCCAAGACGTATATATGGGAAGCAGCGTGACAAGTATTGGCGAAAGCGCTTTTTATCAAGCAGGATGCGAGTCTGAAGAATTTCGCATTCACTGGGGCAACAGAGGAAACACGCCTTTGACATGGGGAGGAAACCTGTTCTATGGATGCACATCCTTGAAAAACATCACCATACCTTCGGGCGTCACAGAGATTCAGAATCGTACCTTTGGAAATTGCCCTGCCTTGACAGAAGTAACGATTCCTGCTACAGTAGAAAAGGTATGGTGCCTGGCTTTTGTAGGTGGAGGTATTAGAAACGAAGATATCTTTATCAAGCGTTTTATCATCAATGACAGTACAGAACCTATTTATTGCATTGACGGAGGCTCTTTCGGCATGGTACCCAGCAGTGATGGTGACAACTATGTCTACATGGGTAGAGATATCATCCAAAAAAGCCATTGGGATGAAAGCGAATTATTTGAGCATGATTTCAGAAATGTGGAGGAGCTTGTTATCGGCCCAGAGGTAACAAGAATACGCAATCGCACCTTTAGCTTTAACTCTATCAATAGCATCACTTTTAGTGAAGGGTCCAAGTTGACATCTATTGGTGAATATGCGTTCGAGGGGCAACGTCATCTGGAAAGAATCATTTTGCCTGACGGTGTCACTTCGATTGGAAGTCATGCCTTTAATGCGTGTGAATCACTCGAAGAGATACATATCCCCACCTCAGCCTCCTTTACGACCATCCCCGATGCTATGCTAAGCAATACGGCCATAGAATCTTTGGTTATTCCCGCCAACGTGACAACGATTGAAGAAAATGCGTTAACGTCAACCACCCATCTTGCCTCTCTGACGATAGCAGCCGGTGACAATACTCTTAGCTTTAAATCATGGTATCAATTCGCTTCAAGTCCGATAACTACTCTTAATATAGGAAGGAACATGACATCTGTCAATAATAGCTATGAAACGATATTTCCTAACGTAGAGCAAGCAACCATTGGCGACAAGGTAACCAATATTCCAACTTGGTGGTTTAAGGGTGCACAGCATCTTATCAGTGTCGATGGATGTAAGAATGTGGAGACTATCGCCGAAGGAGCGTTCAAGCAATCTTCAATAAATTCATTCATCTTGCCTCCAAAAGTGACAACCATAGAACAAGAAGTATTCTTCAAATGTACAAGTTTAACCAGTCTCACCTTGCATCACAATCTCACGGAGATTAAAGGCAGGGCTATAACAGATTGTAGCGCACTCACCAGTTTGACAATCCCATCGTCTGTAACAAAGATTGGATATCCTGAGGACATAAACGCCCCAGGACAGACCTTCGTTGGATGTACGGGCCTTACAGAATTGGTCATAGAAGATAGTAACACACCGCTTGATTTAATCGAATCTTTTGAACACTATTTCCGCGACATGCCCCTTGAGACACTTTACTTAGGACGCGACATTGAGTGTAATGATGATAGAAACAGCTATTTTAATCATGTTGAGAAGATTCATCTTGGCTCAGGGGTACAAAACAATGTACGACAGTATTTCTACAATGCCACAGGAGTTACCGATGTTTATGCTCCCTGGGCCACTCCTATCGTCATTGCCGATAATTCGTTTACCTCTACTACATATGAAAATGCAGTTCTTCATGTGCCAAGCGGGAAAAACAGCCTTTACGCGATTGCAACCGGATGGAAGAATTTCGTAAACATCACATCTCCAGAATCTGTAACACTGAACATCACAGCAACAGGAAACGGACAGATTACTGTTCAGGACACAGAAGTTGCCAACGATAATACGGAAGAGGACGTTGAGAAAGGCAATGATGTAGTTATCAGCATCGTTCCTGAAACGAACTACGAACTGAAAAGTCTAGTCATCAATGGTGTTGACGTCACAAGCGACATTGTCAATAATGAATATACGATTGCTAACATCCAGGCCAATACAACCATTGTTGCCACGTTTGTTATCAAGACGGAACATATCACCATCAGCAGCGCCGCCCAAGGCACCTATTGCAGCGAATACGATTTGGATTTCTCCGGTGTGCCTGGTATTAAGGCGTATATCGCCAGTGGATACATCCAAAAGTCTGGCACCATTATCCTGACACGTGTCACGGATGTGCCGGCGGGGACAGGACTCTTCGTGAAAGGAGCTGCAGCAACATACGATATCCCATATTCTACCTCGACAGCCTACTATGCCAACATGGTCAAAGGTTACAACGAAGCAACGACTATTTATTCCACGGAAGGAGATTTCACCAACTATTATCTTTCTAACGGAACGGGCGGCTTGGGATTCTATCAGGTAAATTCATCGTTAAATCTTGGAGCCCACCGTGCTATTCTGCAGATTCCCACCTCCTTGCTAGCTCAAGCACGAAAGATTAATTTCGTGTTCGATGATGAAGCAACTGGAATCGAATCATTAAAGAACGATTCTGAAAACAACCTGTATTTTGACCTGCAAGGACGACGCGTTAATCGTCCCACAAAGGGTATTTACATCGTAAATGGAAATAAAATGATTATACATTAACAACAATGGAGAAAAAAAATTATATGAAGCCGGAATTATCTGAGATTTTTCTGGAAAACAATTTAATGCAAAATGTTGTAAGTGGTGAACAAGATTCATCAGGAACTCCTGAAGGAGAAGGTGATGGAAAAGCCTTATCCAGAACTTTCTCCTTTGACCTGGACGACCTAGACGAGTGAGAGGATGGCAAGGGACAGTCCCCTGACATCCACGTCGTTTCCCATCAATCGCTCCAGATGATTGATGATGCTATCCTGAATATATTCTTTGTAACTGTCTATTTTGTTCATCTTATACCTTTTCTTTTATCGGAGCACAAAGGTACAAAAAAATCCCGCTCAATTTGACATGAGCGGGAAGTTTTTTTGTAGTTAAAGATTGTAAAGAATGTAGATGACGACGGTAATTGTAAACTAAAATGTTGCCACCTTCTTCAGTTCGTTCTTGATGGCGCTATTGATGAAATCATTGATTGTGGTACCCGTAGAAGCAACAAATGCAGCCACGCGGGAATGAAGCTCCGACGACATCCTGAGATTCAGTTTGCCGCTATAAGGTTTTGCCGGCTCCACGCCATCAGCCTTACAGCCCTCAAGATAGCTGTCCACACCATCCTCGAAATCCTGACGCAGTTCATCGAGCGTCTGACCTTCATACGTAATCAGGTCCTTACTCATGCCCTGCACCTTACCAAACAGGCAATTGTCCTCCTTGCTATACTCCACACTACCCTTGTATCCTTTATATTCCAAATAATCCATAATCCTTACCCTCCTTATTTTATTAACTTATGATTCTTCAAATGCTGATAAATCGTTTTCACCATCCACTCCTTCATGATGCTTCCAGGGTGAGGACGATGTATGTCGATATAAGCCCCAGTCTGCTCATTCTTAAACCTGACACGCGAGCCCGACGTACTTCCTTTTGTATGCTCCGTATAGCCGAAATATGCCAATAGACTCAACGTTTCTTCATAAGTAAAGTCCTTCGGTTTCTTCTTGAATCGCTCAACTAATTTTTCCTTTGAACCCATAATTGTTTCAATTTGATGGCAAAGGTACTAAATTTAGTACTAACTTCCAAATTTTGGAACGATTATTTTTTAGAGGATGGCAAGGGACAGTCCCCTGACATCACTGTTATTTTTAATGTGGCAAAGATAAGCAAAAAAAGCTTTCCATCCAAACAAATGAACGGAAAGTTTTTTCATACGTCAGACATCAGTCTTTCTTACGAGACAGGAACCAGTCCCTGGTTGTCTCG
>JAEEGG010010766.1_pt1 | contig 20113 bp, 13 predicted proteins | sample 9134161 | NCBI WGS metagenome assembly JAEEGG01 (sample SAMN16246543, study PRJNA631951) | gut metagenome | biome: gut microbiome; feature: rumen; material: CR-attached | host: Bos | place: Iran: Karaj | collected 2018-10 | reverse complement strand
TTACGACACACAAAATTAGAAATGATTTCGAAAATAGCTATAAGTAAATTTACTTATTGGCACATAAAATGTTGCAACACAGCGATATGAAAAAACACTTTTTAAAAAACTCGTCACTTACCATTGATGACATTAATCGGTGCCGTGGCACGAACTGGTCGGATTGACCGTCCTTGGCATCTGTGGTTGGCAACCCAGAAGTAGCTGTCCGATGCTAGGAAGAAATAATATGAAATCAATGCGTAATCGCTATAGAGCGAACTTGACCAGTATTGTCCATAGATTCCTTCGTTAAAGAAGTCGGTCCCCTCATAGTAGCCAGCTGCAGGCAGGAAGAGGCTGTTGCCGTTGGGGGCCTGGCTCAGACATCCGGATTCTGTCCATGTTTGTGTTGTGTTGTCAATCAATTCAAGCCATTCTTCCAAGGAGGGCATACGCCAATCACTGCCCCAATTGGCTGTGGCAGCATCGTCTTCTGTCAGCAAGGCAGTCATATTGTCGACAAAGCCATTGTAGCCGTTTTCTGAATTGTTGCAGTACTTGGTGAGGCTGTAGCCATTGGAGTGTTGATAGTTATACCAATCATAATGATCCTTCGGTGAGGTCTCACCCCAAGCGAAATAGTCGCCGTATTCCTCAGGGCTGTCTGCCCCCACGTTGCAAGTGGCCCACAACAGGCCGCTTGGCAGGCCGAGGTCGACATACGCATGTTCGTCATTGGGTGACGCGTCCCTGAAGCTGACCGTGGTCGTTTCCGTCACATGAACGAAGAAGCCTTGCATCGGGGCGATAGGTCCACAGGTGATGGTCTGCATGTCGCCGTTCTCGTCATATATCATGACTTCCATCGGCACAAGCTCGCCATTGCTGTCTTGGCGATAAATATAGGCATTGCAGGTGTAAGGGTTGCCAAAGAGGCCCCATCCGTTGAAGTTATTGCTCAAGTTTTCAGTGTAATAGGCAACAATATCCATGTTGGCTTTGCAATCGAAGGTGGTGCCCGTTACCGAGATCTCCATGTCGACGGGACTAGCATAGAGGTAGCCACCGTCATAGAAATGGGCTCCCGTGAAGTCAAGCACCCTGTCGTTGCGCCATTCGGCATCGGCATAGTTGTAGTCGAACTTGTACAAGTCGTAGCCCGAACTGGCGGTCATGGCGGCGGGAAGCGTGGCGTCGAGGAAGGGGAACATGAGCAGGTTGTAGTTTTTCTTGTCTTCCAGCTCGTCGTAGCCCACGATGTTCTTTTCCATCGTCACCTCAAGTCCAAAGATGTTGTGCCTCAGCTGGCCGCCGTCGGCCACAGTGATGCTGCCACCGTCTATGGTCACCGTATCGGCCACGGCAACGTAGCCTGAAGGGACAATAGCGTTGGCTCGGATGATGACATCGCTGCCTGCGGGCGGCACTGCGCCGATGCTCCAGCAGCCACCGTTGTTCCAGTTGCCATCGGTGACGAAGGTGGCCGTTGTCGACACTGTGACCTCCACATCATCGACATACCAGCCATTGCCGTTGTTGCCCGCATATTTGAAAGCAAGGCTGATCGTCTGACCCAAATAGTCGCTAAGGTCGATGGTGGTCTCTTCCCATGCTTGGATCACCGTCTCAGCCGACCAAAGCACGGTCTCGGTGTTGCCGTCGAGCAACACAACCGTGTTGTTACCTTCCTCAAAGTCACTTGGCCAACGGTTATAAGACCAGAAAGTAATTTGGGCTGTCAAAGCATCGGCTTGAAGCTCAAGGTTGGGCAGCACCAAATAATTGTCTCCATAATAGTAGCTATATGCGCTTGCAGAACCAGAATGGGCATAGCTAATACTTCTATCCCAAGAATACGAGCCCGTTGAGAATAATCCCCAGCAGTCAGGCGCAAAGGTCGTTTCTTCGAAACCTTCGAAGAAGGGGTTGTCAGCATCGACAACGAAGGTTTCGCATGGGGTGGTGAAATCATGTACGTCGCTCCAGTCGGTATAGGTTCCATTACTGTCGCAGTTTCTACCCCTCACCTGCCATTCATATTCGGTAGATGGCTCAAGATTGTTGACAAACAGCTGATTGCTTGTTGTCCAACCCATCTCCCAAACGTCGTCATCGGGGTCGTCGATGAGGCAAAAGTCGTCCAAATACAGTTGATCCATATTTGTGCAATTGAAGTGGCGGATGGCGATGTAACCCAGCTGGCCTGCAAAGGCACTTAAGTCGGCGGTGTAGCCTAAAAATTCTCCGGTTACTATTGTCTCAAGCACCAAGATGGTGGAGAAGTCGCTCACACTGTTGCCCGTGGTGGAGAGGTAAATAGCGAAATGCTCGTCTGAATAGTACGAGTCACGGGCGCACAGCCACACTTTCATGATGCCTTGCAATTCTATCTGAGGTGAAACCAGCCAGTTGTCAGGGGTAAGAGCAGTATTGCTGTTTCTGTGCCAACTTTCAGAAGCCATCACATGCGTGCCACTATGACAATAGGAAGATAAACTTGTAGTAACAAACCAATTATATCCATCCCCATCGTTGTCGATAGTGGTCCAACCAGATGGGAAACCATTCTCGAAGTCCTCAAAGAAATGTGGCTTTTTTCTGTAGCGTACGTCGTAGTCGTCTTGAAATCCAGTCCAGTTAAGTGTGGCTGAGTGTGATGTGATGCCCGTCGTAGTTAGGTTTATGGGGCTCGGGCAAGCAGATGTTACATAGTTGAAGGTAGTCTTAGGGATAAAGTTGCGTTGGGTGGGATGCACATTTTCCAAACTGTTGGCATTGGAGCCCGCTACGGAAGCTCCGCTTACGCTTTGGCCATAAAAGAAAATGTTCTTCCAACCCTCATTAACGGTATTCTCTATACCCACCAGGAGATTGCCGCCATGATAGACGTAAGGCGTGCTGAAGTTAATGGAAAGCGTGCCGCCGTCGCTCTCGCTCACGATGTCGAACGTGCCGCTGTAGACGGTGGTGGCGTTGGCCTTAGGTTCAAAGGCACTGATCTGGGTGTAGTCCACTTCCATGAGGTAGACGTCAGCCGAGCCGACAGTGGTGTAGGGAACGTTGTAGTCAGTGGTGTAAAACGTCATGCTGTAGATGATTTTGCCGTTCATTGCCGTCAAGTCGCTGGCAGGGATGACGAACTGGCTTCGGGTGAAGTCGTCGAAGTAGAAGATGTAGGCTGGAACATAGTTGTTAGTGGTCGTCCCGTCGTACACAGTTAATTGTTGGCCTAAAGCCGTCCACGGGGCGAAAAAGGTCGCCAGAAATAGCAATAGTAAAAGTCTTCTTTTCATAGTGCTTGAGTATTTATTGATTTATCTTTTTATGATTCAATTCCCATCCTGTTTTGGACGAACAAAAATAGCAAAAAACTTTAGAGCAAAAAAACGAATAAAAAAAATGTTTCTGGAACGGTTAGGTGCACTAATGGTTAAGACCCATATCTCAACCTTTTCAAACCCATATCTCAACCAAAAAAGATATGGGTTTCAGGAAGTGGAAATATGAGTGACTATGGAGTGGAGTGAAACGAGTAGACAAAAAATAAAAAAAGGGGGTTATATTTTGTCACCTTTTCTCGCAATGACACGAAGCGACAAAGACGTTAAAAACATTAAATATGCAAAAAAACGACCGCCCCCCTACGAGAGCGGCCGTTTTTCATCCTATTATCACAGAAGTTTAATTCTTTTCTTTCCGTAAGATGACACTCTTGCCTTTCGCAGTCGTTGAAAAGACCAAGATTTTCGTTTCAGAGCTGTTGGAGAAGTACATGTAGCCTTGTCCGGGCACCAGCGTCTCGAAATCGCCGAACCATTCCTCACCGTCGAACTCGGTCATGATATTGCCAGCTTGGATCTGGTCGGCCTCTTCAGGCTCGAAATTGGCGAGTGCCTCGGCAATGCCCAGTTCCACCGTGCAGGGGAAGCCGATCCAGTTCCACTGACCGGGCTCTATGTAGATTTCGTAGTCGGCAGGGTTGGCAGGCGTGCCTTGCAGCTCCACCGTGCAGTCGTTGACGACCTCGATCATGTACATCTGTGCGTTGGAGATACCGGTGTCGTCCAGGCCGCCGAACCATTCCTCGCCGTCAAACTCGGTGTTGTCGTCGAACGACTGGATTTGCACGGCGTTGTCGACCAGGGCAGTCTCCAGCATCTGGAGCAGCTCGACAGGATCGCCTGCCTCGACGGACAGGCTCACCCAGTTCCAGCCTTGGGAAAGCGCGATGGTTTGGACTGCCACATTTCCTTGTTTCTCAATGCAGTTCGACCAGAAAATGTCCGTGTTGGTGGAATCTGCGATGCTGACACCGTATTTGTAGCTGTTATTCTCAAGCTGCCACCAAGTTTCATCGATGTATTGTGTGTCGTTCAGGTTCTCGGCAATCAGTTGGGCATCGGTGCCGTCGCAGTTGGCGCGATAGAGGTTGTAGGTCATCGCCCCTTCACTTTTCATAATAATGTTCGAACGTTGGTTACTATTGTACACGGTGTTGGCTATGTTGACATTGTATGGTCCACTGTCTTGGTAACGGTAGGAAGATGCGTTAAAACCAACAATCTGAGATTGCCAATAGACCGTGCTATTCCAAGCACCATTGTTGCGCTGACAGAGAATTAACACATTGCTCACACCGTCCCAAATAAATGTATCTTCATTGAAGACAAACTCGTTCCAACCTATTTCGGGTGTTATGCTTCCAGTATAGACAAGGGTCATGTCGCTCACGGTATGGGAAGTAGCAGTAAGTTCCGTATCGCTCACGTTGGCCATCCAGATGCTGATGCCTTGTTGCTCATAACCAGGGGCATTAGTGGCATACCAGCTCAAACTCGTCATAGGTGCCATGTTCACGCCAGCTTCTTCAAGCTCGGAGGCAAGGAAAAGGTTTTCGGAAATGCTATAATTATACAACGTATAAAATGGGAAGTAACCGAAAGTTGAGGTACCTTCTCCAATTTGAGCCTCAAATGAAGTCGCTGCCCAATGCACCTTGACATACGGACTGTTTGACTCATTGGGATCAGGATAGTATTCGGCAACTACTGGTGCGGGAGGTGTAAATGAGAAGTTGGCCACAAGATTCCTATCCCCTGCAACCGTGAATGTATATTCAGCATCAGATGAAACCACTTCGCCGTTCTCTGTCCAATTTAAGAAACAGTAATCGTGATTGGCGTTAGCCGTCAAAGTGCAAGTAGCACCGCCACCTTCATATGAACCACCGCCCGTTACCGAACCGCCTTCCGTTGGTGTAGCCGCAACGGTAATGGTTCCGGGACACATTCCCATTATATTGGTGAATTCATTCCAGCCATTGGTACTCTGATAAGCTTCCGATGCACCACAAGGAACATACACGGGAATAGATTTGTTGACAAAATAAAACACATTATTGCCTAATGTGGGTGGAGTATTGGCAAAAGATGCTATTGAGGTCAGGCCGCTATTACAGAAAGCATTTTGGCCTATTGAAGTCACGGAATTCGGTATCTCCACAGAGGTCAGGCTAGTGCAATTATAGAAAGCATATTGGTCTATCGAGGTCACGGAACTTGGAATTACTGTGTTTTTGCAACCCGTTACCAATGCATTGTTACTGGTCTTGATGATGGCATTACAGTTTTCTCTTGAATCAAAGTAGGCATTTTCCGAAGCCACCATAATTTGCTCCAAACCTATACAGCCTCCAAATGAATTTGTGCCTATAGAAATCACGGAACTTGGTATCTCCACCAAGGTCAGGCTAATGCAATTATAGAAAGCATATTGGTCTATCGAGGTCACGGAACTCGGTATCTCTATGGAGGTCAGGCTGCTGCAATAAGAAAAAGCATCACCGCCTATCGAGGTCAGACTAACAAAATACTGTAATTCATCGAATGATGTAATTGAGGATTTGTTTCTAAACACTTGCCCCAAATCCGTCACCGCAGCAGCCTCATCATATCTCAATTCCCCATCGCCATCGGTATCCCAATTGGCCACACAGAGGGCTTTCACGTTAGCATCGGCAAAAACGATGGGGCATGTACCAGGTTCTTGAATATTAGCAAACTCGCTCCAGCCATTAGCGGTATGGTATGCGGCATAAGTTCCACAAGGCACATAAACCTCCATTTCGGCAGGCACATTCTTAAACGCATTGGTTCCCACTGTAGGTGGCGTTTCAGCATATATGGTCATCGTAGACAAATTACTGCAATTGTAGAACGAGCCATTGCCTAATGCCGAGACCGAAGCAGGCAGGGCTATAGAGGCAAGGCTTGTGCAACTGTAGAATGCCGTATTAGGAAGAGATGTCAAACTTGTGAAGTATTCCAATTCATCAAACGAGGTGATGGCGGTGCTTTTGAAATAGGTACCCAAGTTGGTCACAGCGGCGGCTTCGGCATAACTCAATTCGCCATCGCCATTGGTGTCCCAATGCGCCACACAAATAGCTTTCACAGTGGCATCGGCGAAAGGAATGGGGCATAAACCATATTCAAACTCCTCGTAATTAGAGAAGTCGCTCCATCCATCGGCTTCTTGGTACATGGCAGAAGTGTGGCAAGGCACATTGAGAACCAAAACGGATGGCACATTATAGAAGACTTCGTAGCCCAAGGCGGGAGGCATGCAAGCATACGAGGTCATCGAGGTCAGGCTGCTACAATCAGAGAATGCATAATCTCCAATAGAAGTCACACCACCTGGGATAGTGATAGCAACAAGACTGGTGCATGAGTTGAACTCATCGTCTGCAAAAAATGATAATCCTGTAAAGAACTGTAATTCGTTGAAGGAGGTTATATCTCCGTCAAACATAAACACACCGTCCAAGCTCGTTACCGCAGCGGCTTCTGTTTGGTTCAGTTCACCATCGCCATCGGCATCCCAATTGGCCACGCACAGGTTTTTTACATTGGCATCGTCAAAAACAATAGTACCTTCAACAACAAAGTTTGCTATCAAGTTACTCTCATGTACAACTGTGAAAGTATATGTAGTATCATTTGAAACAACAGTCCCATTTTCCGTCCAGTTTACAAAAAAGAAACCTTCATTGGCTGTTGCTGTTACAGTACAAGAAGAGTCAAGCTCATACACACCATTGCCAGAAACAAAGCCTCCCTCTTCTGGATTTGCGGATACTGTAACAGAATAATTAGGGGTAAAATTAGCCACAAAGTTCCGATCAAACGTAACAGCGAAAGTATACTCGGCATCATACGAAACCACCACACCATTCTCCGTCCAATATTTGAAAGAATAACCATCGTTGGCAGTCGCATTTAATGTGCATGTTGAGCCGAATTCATACTCTCCACTCCCTGTGACAGTACCGCCATCTAGTGGATTAGCCGTAGTAGTAATAGTTGAGGAGACTCCTTGAAAATTCATAGTTGAACCAGTACCTATATTCTCAAAAATAATATTTGCAGGCTGATTTGAATAATTGGTAATTAGTAGAACGTAATATTGTCCTGTTTGAGCATTGTTGATGTTGCAATATTCAGTATTATTAATACTGTAACTACAACTAACGACATTACTACTGATTAATTGACTACAGGCATTTCCCATGTCGTTGAAAGGTCCCCAGCAAACAAAATCAATATCTCGAGCAGGAGTAGTGTGCATCTTGATGCTCAAATTACCAGGTTGATCGATTTGCATGTAATACCATGCAGGGTTGGGTTGTGAATACAGGCAACCATAGTAGGGGCCTTGTTCACCCGAACCAGAGTTAACACCTGCTGGATACTCGTATGAACCAATGTCTGTACAAAAAGGCAAAGAACCACCACAAGTGGAGTTGACACTACTCAATTGGCGATCGAAGTCTTCATTAATGGCTAAAAAGACTTCATCTTCAAGTTGGTAACGCCATTCCACGAACAAGCCTCCACGTTCTATCTTATCAAGATTAGAATATGTAGTCCATTCATTGTATAGACTTTCAAGGAAAAAATCGAAATCCGAATTAGCATTGGATTCATGACTAGTGTAATTTTCTGAAACGTAAATATCAATCTTGCCTTCATCATCACTGAGAACGTATGAGAATAAATCATTCTCCTGAATCGAATGCAGGAAAAACACACGCTCTTCAATAGTACCAAGGTTATTGAAACTGTATTCCGTCAATTTAGTTTGGTTCGGTTGTTGAGCTATTACATTTGTCATTCCCATTGTGCAAAGCAGCAGGACGAGCAGGACGGAGTGGAACGTCCCCTTTCTTGGTTGTAGATTTCTATTGTTCATAATATTAAAGATTTAAATTGTTAGTGTTTTCTACTTTTTTATTCATTTCCCGAGCAGACAACAAAAAACAAGGGCTCTATTTTCAGTTGGTTAATGAGGCCTACTACAGCCCAATGTCACAAATTTAATGTGTAAAGCCCACGTGAAAACACACGTGAACATCGTCTTTACTCGCTTGTGACATTGATAGAAAGTTGTAGTTTCTAAGAACAAGCTTTTAAGCTAACGCTATTATTATGATATGCCGTTTTTCGTTGTTGCGCCCAATGCGCTGTATTCATTTCAATTCTATTTGGTTAGACTTTGGGTGGTTTATTGGTATGATATATTTATACTCTGATTTATACGGCAATTCCAGTCCGCATAACATCATCAAAGAGAATGCTGTCCTCATGGTCTTCCAGAAGGACGGGCTCTATAAGACTTGTCACTGCATGTCCCTCACGAACGAGGATAACCGACTGTTGCAGCCATTCCTCATCATTTATTTTGGGAACGATAACTGCAACATCAATGTCGCTCCACGGATTAGCCGAGCCTTTCGCGTAGGAACCATATAGGATAACCTTCAACTTGCCGTCGAAACGCGGGGCAATCAGTTGCTTGTAGCGTCTGACGAGTTGGAGGGCTTCATCAAGGCTGAGTATTCTTGGAGTATCCATTGTTTGAATTGCTTGGTTTGTTCAACGATATTGTGGCAAAAATAGGAACTTATTTTGAATACGCACCAGAATGAATGAAAATTTTATATTAAGCTAAAGCTATTTCATCAGATATGTCTCAGGAGAGGGTATTATCTCATCAGTTTTATTGGTTAGATTTTATTACGTTTGTTGGTGGGCAAAAATAAGAAAAAACAAAGCAACCTGCCAAGTTTAATGATTTTTTGTAATTTTGCGGACAGAATACAAGATTAGGGCCTTATGACTAAATATCCTATCGGCTTGCAGAATTTCCAAGGGCTTCGCGAAGACGGCTATGTCTATGTGGACAAGACAGCCTTTGTGTACGAATTGGCACAAAGCGGGAAATACTACTTCCTCAGCCGTCCACGCCGCTTCGGGAAGAGTCTGTTCCTTTCCACCCTCGAAGCCTATTACCAAGGGAAAAAGGAACTCTTCAAAGGGTTGGCTTTGGAGCAGTTGGAGAAGGACTGGAAAGTTTATCCTGTGCTGCATTTGGATTTGAATGCAGCAAAATACACCGATTCCGAAGCACTTGAATCCATTCTCGACGGCCATTTCCGTTATTTTGAAGAGACCTATGGTACAACTCCAAACGGACTGTCATTGTCTGAGCGTTTCAAGGTTATCATTCGGCGTGCTTACGAACAGACAGGGCAAAAAGTGGTCATTTTAGTCGATGAGTACGACAAGCCACTCTTGCAAGCCATTGGGAACAAGGCACTCCAAGACGAATACCGCGCCTTACTTAAGTCAGTCTACGGCGTCGCCAAAACGATGGACGGTTATATCCAGATGGCTTTCTTCACCGGTGTGACGAAATTATCAGTTGATAGTCTTTTCGGTGACCTAAACAATATTACCAACATATCTTTAGATAAACATTTTACAGAACTTTGTGGCTTTACTGAAGAAGAAAACCGCAACAATTTTGATAATGAAGTTGGACTGATGGCTAAGAAAAACCTTTTGACAAAAGAAGAGTGTTACGCAATACTGAAAGAGAATTACGATGGTTACCATTTCAATGAGGATTCCTCTGGAATGTACAATCCTTTCTGTTTGATAGAGGTTCTCAATGCCATGAAGTTCAAGGACTTTGGGCCTGATACAGATACTAAAAAATATATTGTTGAGACTTTAAGGCAGAACAATTATAAGTTGGAGAATCTAATCCAAGAGAACGAAGCAGATTTGTTTTTGTTTGATACTGAATTGTTTGGAGATTCACTATTGGCATCGCTCTATCAAATTGGATATCTGACAATCAAAGATTATGACCAAAAATTCAATGGATTTCGGTTGGGTATTCCAAATGCTGAAGTTAAACGAGGTCTATTATCAGTCGCAAACTCTATAAAATCGGCATCAACTTCTCCTCTGCTACACGTCGGATTGAGGGTTGGAAATTGATTTAAGCATTATGATGTTCTGGCCCGACCTACTCTCCAACAAACGTTACGCGCAGCCGCACAAGAGCCCCGACATCCGCAGCTCGTTTCAGCGCGACTACGACCGCATCATCTTCAGTAGCCCCTTCCGTAGGCTGCAAAACAAGACCCAAGTGTTTCCTCTGCCTGGCGCTCAGATGGTCCACAACCGCTTGACCCACAGCCTCGAAGTGGCCAGCGTCGGACGCTCCATCGCCTGCCGAACTGTTGAAAAGCTGTCAAACAAGCATCACGAACTGAAAGAGCGTCAGTCCGACATCGAGACCATCGTGGCTTCGGCTTGTCTGGCCCACGACCTCGGCAACCCGCCTTTCGGCCACTCGGGCGAGGACACCATCAGCAGCTTCTTCAAGGACGGGAAAGGCAAGGAGCTGGAAAAGCTTGTAAAACCTGAGCAATGGAGCGACCTCATCGCCTTTGAGGGCAACGCCAACGCCTTCCGCCAATTGACGCACCAGTTCACAGGACGTCGGGCAGGAGGCTTCTCGTTGACCTCCGCCACCTTGGCCACCTTACTGAAATACCCCTACCCTTCTTTCAACAAAGGCAACCGCAAGAAATACAACGTCTTTTATTCTGAAATCGAGGCATTTAAGGAAGTTGTCGAAGAATGTGGTATTCCACGTTTAGATGATGAGCATTTGGTCTACGCCCGACATCCGCTGTCCTACATGATGGAAGCCTCCGACGACATCTGCTACCTCGTTCTCGACATGGAAGACGCCCACAAACGCGGCATCATCAGCACGGAGGCCATCGAGAGCTGCTTTGTCTCATTTTTCGACCCGAACAAAGATAAGGCTTTCTTCAAGCACAAGGAGGACGTTTACCGCGAAGTGACCGATGTCAACGAACGAATGGCTTTTCTCCGAGCCATGCTCATCAACAAGTTGGTGAACCTGGCCAGCGACATCTTCGTCAAAAACCACGACGCCATCATGGAAGGCCGCTTCGAAAAGAGCTTGATTTCGCATCTACCTGATTTTGAAAAGAATGCCCTTGACCTTTGCCGCGATGAATCGGTGAAGCATATCTATCGTCACCCTTCCGTGGTGAAAATCGAACTGACGGGCTTCAATGTCATCGGAACGCTGTTGGAAGACTTTACCGATGCCGTGTTGAACCCCAACACACCCTACAATAAAAAACTCCTCTCGCTCATGCCCGAGCAGTTCAAGGTGCAGACCGATGATATCTATACCAAGCTCCAGTCCGTCATCGACTTTATCTCCAACATGACCGACCTCTATGCCGTACAACTCTATAAAGACCTGAGAGGAATCGACTGATGAAAAGGATATTAACCATCGTTTGTCTTTTGTTGTGCGGATTGTTTTCATTTGCGCAAGTTTCTGATAGTTTGTCAGGCATCATAAGAAGCACAAAGTCTTATCTGATAGCTGATTACAATCCAAAAGACACGGCTTTCCTGAAAGAGAAATGCCGTCAAGCCGGTCTAGACTTGGGCCTTTCCGTATTGGCCAACCGCCTCTCGACCGACAGCAAATACGTCACGCCCAAACCTTCGGAACATATATTAATCCAAGGCGAATTGCATCTCCAACTGTCAATAGACGATGAGCAGACCGAGTTTGCCGTCTACCACTCCGACCTCTTCGACCAGCCTGCCAACATCAACGTGTTGCAAATCGGCGAGGAACTCATCACCTATCGCACGACGGAAAGAACCGGCAACATCAATTTGTTTTACGGTTGCGTTAGAGGCGCATTCGGCACAAAGAGATCGGCACACTCGAAAAACGAAACGGTTTACAAACTCTGGGACACGCCCGAACGCACCCTCCTTCCCGACCTCGAGTTGCAAGAAAAAATGGCTCAAACCGAAGCCAAAAAACTAGCCAAGACCGATTACCCGCTACTGATTTTCAACGACCTGATAAGCTATTCTTATAATAATTTAGGCGACTTTGCCATAGGCCGTTTTCTTGACACGATACATAAATACAATCCCGGCAAGCTCCTTCAAGCCGACCTGCTCACCCCTACTTCGTGGCACTACTTGAGCCGTGTCAACGAGAACCAACTCTGGAACGCGTCAATGCGAACCAAAATAGTGGAAACACTGGCCGAAAAGCAAGACTTCTATCGAAAGAGACAAATGCCGTGGATGATCGGCAATTTCCAAATCAACCTCGCCGACAAGAACCGCAAAGCCACCACGATGGAGGAATTGGAATGGTTCCTCTCCAAAGCCGCCGCCTTTGATGCAGGGTTCGGCCTCGACTTCAGTGCTGAAACCATGCGGAAACACGGTTTTACGGATGAGATGCTACTCACTATCAACAATTGGGAGACCTTACGCTTTGCCAACGCCTTCAGCGAGGAACAAAAGGAAGCTTTCAAAGACCCCTACGGAGACTGGCACATCGAAAAAGTGGATGACTCCTCCTATTTGCTTTATCCTCAACACATTTCGAGACGCTATTTCTGCAATTTCAAGGAGGACAGTTGGCAATGGAACACGCCCTTCACAAGTCCCTTTGCACTCTGCATCACAGTGGAAGGCAAAGGCAGCATCAGTGATGTATATCTGGAAACGCCCAACGACACCTTGCGCTTCCCCTGTACCCTCAAAGCGGGGCAATGCCTTATCTATGATTTTGACGGCACGGCTTTTATTACCGACATGAATTACAACAAGATAAAGGAAATTGAAACACAAGGAGTCGCCCTATTAAACGAAGGCAGTTCCGATGTTTCATTCATTTGCAATGTGACAACAGAAGAAAAGAAATCGCCGTATGTTACCGTACGATTCATGACACGAGGCGAAGCTACCCAACTATCAACTGACAACTGACAACTACCTCCTCACCCCCGGAAAAGACTCCACAATCTTCACCTTGATATCAGGGAAGCTGTTGACAATCTGTACTTTCACATCGGGAAAGCTCTCCACAAGTTTTATTTTTCCACATTGGTCTGGGAAATTCTCCACAATCTTTACATCCAAATCTTCGAAGGATTCCACAATCTGCACCTTGACGTCGGGGAAGCTCTCCACAATCTTCACCTTGCCGTAAAGATTGAAAGTCTTGCCGTCCTTGGTAACGAAGGTGCAGTTCTCCTTGTTGAGGCCAGGCTTTTTATCCTTTGATTGTGCCACTATGGGAAGTGATAACAGGACGAGCAAAGCCAATATCAATGTTTTTTTCATGGCAATTCGTTTTTTGATGACCAATAAAACCGCAAAAACCATTCCTTTCCCAACTAATGATGAGTGTTTTTCTAAAAAAGTATTATTTATTAGGATGAAAGCGCATGAAATGTCTTTGTATTTTTGCACCATCAAACAAAAGCATCAGATGATTACACTTGATAAATTAGATATAGGACAATCAGCACGTATTCAAGCTGTTAACGGAGAAGGCCAACGCCGACAGCATTTCTTGGACATGGGACTCATTCCCGATGCCGTCATTAAGCTGGTGAAATATGCGCCCTTGGGCGACCCGATGGAAGTGATGATTCACGGTTATTCCCTTACCCTGCGCAAAGCGGATGCCGCATTGATTGAAGTTGAGCCATGCAGCAACACTGATGAAGCAGAAGCTGTTGACCATCAGAGCATTGACCAATTGTACATCATCTCCCTCCCCGACCACAACGCCCACCCAGGCTTAGGTGAAGAAGGCATCTATCACGATAAGACCCATGAGACCCCACTGCCCAAAGGCACCAAGCTGACTTTTGCTCTTGCTGGACAGCAGAACTGTGGCAAGACCACCCTTTTCAACCAACTGACAGGTGCCAACCAACATGTGGGTAACTTCCCCGGCGTCACTGTCGACCGAAAAGACGGTACCATCAAAGGACATCCCGACACTTCCGTCACCGACCTGCCTGGCATCTACTCCCTCTCTCCCTACACCTCCGAGGAAATTGTCTCGCGTGAGTTCATCATGAAGGAGAAACCCAAAGGCATCATCAACATCGTGGACGCCAACAACATTGAGCGCAATCTATACCTCACCATGCAACTCATGGAATTGGGCATACCCATGGTTTTGGCCCTCAACATGATGGATGAGGTGCGCAACAACGGTGGCAGCATCCTCGTGAATGAGATGGAGAAGATACTTGGTTTGCCTGTGGTGCCCATTTCCGCCTCCAAAAACGAAGGCATCTCCGAGTTGGTGGATCATGCCATCCACATCGCAAAATATCAGGAAGCCCCAATTCGTCAGGACTTCTGCGACAAGGACGACCATGGCGGTGCGGTACACCGTTGCCTGCACAGCATTATGCACCTTATAGAAGACCACGCCCAGCGTGCCGACATCCCCGTCCGTTTTGCCGCTTCCAAACTCGTGGAAGGCGATGCCATCGTCATGGAAGCCTTGCAACTCTCCCAAAACGAGAAAGAGACCCTTGAGCACCTCATCGTCCAGATGGAAGAGGAACGAGGCCTCGACCGTGCCGCAGCCATGGCTGAGATGCGTTTCGCCTTCATCAAGCGACTTTGCGACAAGACTGTGGTGAAACCTAAGGAAAGCAAGGAATACCAACGCAGCCGCCGCATCGACCAAATTTTGACTGGCAAATGGACGGCCATCCCCATCTTTATCCTCGTAATGGTAGGCATCATCTGGCTCAGCATAGATGCATTAGGAGCGCCTTTGCAGAATTGGCTTGACCAAGGCATCACGTGGCTCGCTGAAGTAATCGGCAACGCCTTGGCTAGTTGGAATGTTAGTCCCGCTGTGCAGTCGCTTGTGGTTGATGGTATTTTTGGTGGTGTAGGTAGCGTGTTGAGTTTCGTACCCATTATCATATTGTTGTTCTTCTTCCTCAGCCTTTTGGAGGATAGCGGCTATATGGCGCGTGTAGCATTCGTCAGCGATAGTTTCTTGAGGAAGCTCGGTCTCACGGGACACAGCATCGTGCCCATGCTGATTGGCTTCGGCTGCACCGTGCCTGCAGTAATGTCGACGCGAACCCTCCACTCCACCCACGACCGTTGGCGCACCATTTTACTCACCCCTTTCATGAGCTGTTCAGCCAAAATTCCAATCTACGGCTTCTTCACCAGCATGTTCTTCCCAGGTCACGGTGGGCTGGTACTCATTTGTCTTTATCTGTTAGGTATCCTTGTTGGCATCGTCACTGCATTGGTAACCAAATGGTTGGGAAACAAAAGCGAAGTTGCACCTTTCGTCATGGAGTTGCCCAACTACCGAATGCCAAGTGCAAAAAACGTTGCCCATTTATTGTGGGACAAGACCAAAGACTTCGTGCAGCGTGCTTTCACAGTCATTTTCTTAGCCACATTGGTCATTTGGTTCCTGCAGACCTTCGACTTCCACTTCAACATGGTGGAGAATGGTGAAGGCAGCATGTTGGCCAGCGTAGCGGGTTGGATTGCACCCATCTTCCAGCCGATTGGCTTAGGCAATTGGCAGGTCGTCACGGCGCTTATCAGTGGTTTCATGGCCAAGGAAAGTGTGGTGGCCACCTTGGAAGTGCTCAATGCGATGCCGCTATTCACCACTGTCACCAGCATATCGATGCTGGTCTTCTGCCTGCTTTATACACCATGTGTAGCAGCCATGGCCGCCATCCGTCGTGAGTTGGGAGCCAAGTGGATGCTCTTTATCATCCTGTTCCAGTGCGTCGTAGCATGGATTTGCGCCTGGTTTGCCTATCTCATTGCCAACGCTGTCATCGCATGAACCTGCCCACTATCATCGTATTGCTGGTTGTCCTTGCCCTCGTCCTGGTCGCCATTAGGGCGCTGCGGAAAGGTAAAGGCAATTGCTCATGTGGCGAAAACGGGAAGGATTCGAGAAACAACAAATGCGCTTCCTGCACAGCGAGCTGTCCGCTGAAAGGCAAATAAAAAAGTACCCATTGCAATGATGCAATGAGTACTTGTGACAATTACGGTAAAATGTTCTATGAATTAAAAGTCCCTCACGCTACGGACGAGACGGACACCGTTTTTGTGGTCGTAGTAGCCGTCAGAGGTGTACTCTAATCCGCCGATGGTAATCAAATACCAAGCATCAATGTCAGAATACTCGGTTGATGACCAATAAGTCACTCCAATGGGCTTGACGGGATATCCACCGACTTTCTCAAGGCTGGCATTCACATCTTTGAGATTCTTATAAAGACGCTTCAATTGACCAGCGGCGGGGAGATACCAACCATTTTCGAAATCAACGGCATCAAAAGCAGGATAGATGGTATCCAGTTCGAGAATGGTCTGAGTATTTTTTTTGCCATCAAGATCATCAGATGCAGAACTTCTGTTGGAATAGTTATCCAATTTCGTGTCTGTGCCATATCCGCCCCATGTGAACTGACCCTCATCTTGCAGGGAAACGACACAGCCATGTTCTCCTGAATTCTCCACATAGAACACCACACCTAAAGCATTGATATTCAAAGAGTCGAAATCAGCAGGGCTGACAACAGTATCACCCTCGCAAAGGATATAGCCCACCTTAACATTAGAATTCTGAACCTTTTGTTCATCCTGTTTGTCTTGGGCATTCATGCACGGCACCACTAAAACCATCAGAAGAGCCGACATCATTAATTTCAAAACATTTTTACGCATAATTTCTTTATTTTTCTGATTATCAATTTATTAAATTCAATTCTTGTTATAAAACCACACTTTTGGCAGCGCAAAAATAGGTATTTTTCAAACATACTGCCAAAAAAATGAGACAAATATTACTTTTTAGTCTCCTATTTATTTCCCCCGTCTTTTTGAGTTTTTATTGTACAACCTATAGAGTATTAAACCAAAAAGGAACATGGTGAGTGGAAAGCGCAGAAGCGACGAGTACACCCAATATGGGAGGATATTAATAGAGAAAGCCGAATGCCCAAAGGGGGATTTTTCTGAAGATGGCGGATTCGATGCCGTCGGCAGCCACGTATGCATTGGGTTGACCTTCAATCTGACCAAAGCCTTTGTCTTGGCCGCCCACCTCTACGACAATGTCACTATCAATTCGGAAATCACCCTTCTTGAATCCTGCATATTCAACCACATGGCCAGCCGAAGCCAACTGGTTGGCAAAGAATGTCTCACGGACCGTCCCTGTCTCAGGCATTTCTTGACTGAGCGTATATAGCAGGTTGGTGTTGTCGAGATACATCTTGTCGGGTTTTTGCAAATCCGTGACGTTTTTCAAATCCGTGAACAAACGGCGAATCAAACGAGCCTCATCCAGATGAGTAAGGTATTTAAGAGTGGAGAGCCGACTGATTCCTGAGGCCTTCGACAATTTCGCAATATCCACCTCATAGGGCACCATTTGGGAAATCACGTGCAACAAGGCCTTAACCTGACGGGTGTAACCCACATCTAAACTGCGGTATTTTGTCAGTTCCACGTCGATGATATAGTTAATTGTATTTTCCAACTTGTCGTAATACTCTTGCTTTTGCTCAAAATAAAAAGGATAATAGCCGAATTGCAGATAGCGCGCGAAATGCTCTAGTGGATGACATTTCGAAATCACTTTCACGCAAAACTCCGATGGCTTGTCCAACAATTGCTCTAATGATATGGGAGTGATGTCAAGACCCATATCGAGATGCAGGAACTCGCGCAGCGACAGCCCTGGCATATCATACGGCATCAAACGTCGTGACAGATCTGCTTGCCCGTCATTGATTTGGATAAGTGACGAGCCGCTCAACACAATATTCAGCTCGCGGTAGAGGTCGTATATTTCCTTGATTTCACGACTCCATCCCGGATACTTGTGTACCTCGTCGATGAAAAGCCATTTTCCTCCCAACTTTACGAAGTTGTCAGCCAAGTCAAGCAATGAGTGCGCTGCAAAATAGTTCGTATCAGCCGAACAATAGAGTACATGTCGGTCTCCAGCGGCAAAATTCTGCTTGATATATTGTTGCATCAATGTCGATTTGCCCACGCCCTTGGGACCTCTGATGACAATCAGACGTGAGTTCCAATTCACCCGTTGCATATAGTCGCGAACGTATTCCATCGGAACCGTTGAAAGATATGCATCATGACGTTTAAACAGACTTTCCATACCAATTCGTTTTACTATTATTATCGTTAATGAACACTTTTGGAATAAAAATGTTTACATGGATAAACATATAATTTCTAATTGTGTTAATCTTGATAAACACATATTTCGATGCAAAAATAAAAAGAATTATTTACTTTTGAATGATTTTGGATGAAAAATCCTTTTTTTACCGGCAAGACTATCTCATAGGAGGGTAGATACTAAACAAATCTGGACTTAAATCCAAAGTTGTTTACTCCACCAAATGATAATACTTCGGCTGATAGCCTTCCCAATCGCCTGTCAGAAGCTCGGGATGGAAGAAATGGATGAAGTCGGCCAAAAGCAGGTCGGGCTCACACTGCGACTGCTCGAAATAGCCCGTCGAGAGGATGTCGCAAACGATGATTTTATGGTTCTTGAAAGCGTCAAAAAGCGGATAGACCGGGCTTTCTTTTCCTAAGGATTCGTAAGTCATCGGAAAAGGATTGGAGTTGATGACGCGCCAATAGTCAGCGTGTTGTGCCTTGGCGAGGATGCTCTCGGCATCCATGGGTACACTGGCCGTCGATGGGTTGTCTTTCCAGATGTAGTCGGCACCGGCATCGGCGAAGAGTCTGGCAATATAGCTGCGTCCGCCCGCAACATACCATTGCCCGTTGAAAGCCAAATCGGAGAACACCGTGGGACGTTGTTCCACATTGGCACAGAGCGTTGAGAGCGCATTGTAACGCCGCTCGATGTCGTCAAACCAAGCGTCAGCCTTGTCCTCGCAGCCCGTCAGCATCCCGATGACGCGAATCCACTCGGCACGGCCCAAAGGGGTATTCTCCATGTAATCCGCGAAGGGAAACAACACGGCACCTGTGACGTTCAAGCCACCTTGGTTGCCATCGAAATAAGGGGAATACAATAAGATATCGGGCTGAATCTGAATCATCCTCTCGATGTCGGCAGCGGCTTCCGTACCGATGTCATAAACCTTCTCTTGCGCCAAGAACGAACGCATGGTGCTGTCGGTCACAAAACGGCCTTCGAGGATGCCTTTCACGCGGTCGATTTCACCCAAGCGCATGAACACCGACCACTGTGTGGCAGAGAATGAAATCACTGAATTGACAGGGACATTGAGGATGCCTTTCACATCTTTGTCGACGGCCTTCGTCGTGTCCTTGACGAAGGCAAAAGAACCCAAGGATAGTGTAGTGTCCCAGGGGCAGATTACCTCTGCGCGATAACCGTAGTCTTTTTCGTACACCACAATGTTTCGGGCATAGCGCATCAGGTTGTCGCCTTGCGCTTTCTCGGTGTTCTCGTTGGCTTTTGGAGCACAGGCCACCAAAGCCACCAACAATAAAACCCACAGTTTTCTCATTGTGCGTTCAGTTTTTCGAGACAGTCTTTGCATAGGCAATCGCTGTAATGTTCTTTCAGATAGGCTTTTGTCGCATCAGTGAGTTTCACTTTAACGCACCAGCAGTCGATGGAATGGACACATTCGAAGGTTTTTCCGCAACGGGGACAGGCTTTTTTCATTGTTGAATTGTTGATTGTTGAAGTGTTGAAGTGTTGATTGTTGAATTGTTAGAAAGTTCGGGCGGATTTGCAATCCGCCCGAACGGAGTTGGGGATTTGCAATCCCCTAAAAGAATATCAATTATTTAAACAACATTGCACTGGGAATGACACCAGCCTCAAACGAGCTGAGCTTAACACC
>JAEEGG010010761.1_pt1 | contig 20118 bp, 20 predicted proteins | sample 9134161 | NCBI WGS metagenome assembly JAEEGG01 (sample SAMN16246543, study PRJNA631951) | gut metagenome | biome: gut microbiome; feature: rumen; material: CR-attached | host: Bos | place: Iran: Karaj | collected 2018-10 | reverse complement strand
ATAGCGAGGGGGACCCACCTGTTCCCATCCCGAACACAGAAGTTAAGCCCTTCGGCGCCGATGGTACTGCGTACAGTGGGAGAGTAGGACGCCGCCCGCCTTCAGCGAGCCTCTGATTCTAACCGAGTCAGGGGCTCGCTTTGTTTTTGGGAGGTGTCGGAAATTTTCCATACCTTTTCGTTTTTACAAACTTCTCGCCTGCAATCTTATTATACTTATTTTTGTATTGGAGATTTCAAATCCACCAGTGTCAGGAATGCGAAGCGGTACGCAAGTGACCGATGTTAAGCCGAGACACATTTGAGAGAATCAAACGATTCTCTCTTTTTGTTGATTATCAAAAATCTTACCTTTCAAACAATTATTATTTCCACCAATCTTTGTAAATTGTGGTGATTTTTTTCAAAAAAAATCACACCTATGCGGAGATTTCGCTCATGCAGAGGTTTTGTTTGCAGAATTTTTAAAATGTTAAGACTATGAGCACTGTAATTTTCAAATGGAACCCGGCATTTTCTTCTTCGCCAATGATTGGCTATCTCGAAAATCTTTACAATATCTGTCACGACCAACCAGTTGACTTCAATTGGAGCGTATGGGACCACGACAAAATCCACGCAGGCGACCGTTACTACTGGGTGAAGTTAGGCTACGGACAAGTTGGCATTGTATCGGCCGGCACCATAACTTCCGACCCATATCAAGGCGAGGACTGGAGCGGCAAAGGCCGTGAAACATATTACGTTGATTACGAGCCTGATGTAATGATAAATCCCGACACATTGCCCATTCTCACGAGTCAGGAACTCACCCGCGAAATTCCCGACTTCGACTGGTACAAAGGTCACTCGGGCATTGTCTTGAACGAGCAGCAAGCCGCCAATCTTGAAATTCTTTGGCATAATTTTATCAAACGCAACGAGGGTTTCTGGCAGAAAGCGATTGACTCACGATATAAAGACCAATTGTGGATGGTTAAATAAATCTGTGTAGTCTGTGTGAAAAACAAATCCGCTACACACGGTTAAACGGACGCACGCGGTGTGTCCCTACATTTTCCTTACCTTTGCCGAAAATGATTTGTGATGATTTATCCTGAGAATTTTGAGCAAAAGATTGATTTCGTGCGGGTTCGCGAGGCGGTGAAGGGTTGCTGTTTGGGCGAAGTGGGCCGGTGGCTGACCGACAAAATGCGGTTTATGCCGAAGGCAGCCGACGTGCGCAACCGTCTTGCCGAGGTGTCGGAATTTATACAACTGCTTCAGAGTCAGGTCGATTTCCCGACCGACTATTTCTTCGACCTTCGGCCGCTTTTCGACAAGATGCGCGTTGATGGCTCGTTTGCGGAAGCAGAGGAAATCTTTAATCTATATCGCTCATTATCAACGGTAAAGGCCATCACTCGTTTTTTTGCGAAAGAGGAGAACACGGAGCGTTATCCGTCGTTGAGCGCCATTGCCGCCAACGTGGTGGTGCACACCTTCGTGACCGACAGCATTGAGCACATAATGAGCCGTCAGGGACAGATTCGCGACAGCGCGTCGCCCGAATTGGCCGCCATTCGCCGCGAATTGGCTGAAAAACAAGGCGCTGCGTCGAAACTTATTCGTCGCATTATTGCCGATGCGCAGCAGGAAGGATGGGTTGAACCCGATGCCACGCTTGCTGTCCGCGACGGGCGGCTTGTTATTCCCATTGCCGCTTCGCAAAAGCGCCGCATTATGGGCATTATCCACGACGAGTCGGCAACAGGCAAGACCTGCTACGTGGAGCCTGCGCCGGTGGTGGAAATCAACAACGCACTGCTTGAGTTGGAATCGGCTGAGCGCCGCGAGATTATCCGCATTCTGCGAACTCTGACCGACAATCTGCGCCCCTACACCGATGACCTTGACGATGCGCTTATGTTCTTGGGAATCACCGATTTCATTCGTGCCAAAGCCCGCTATGCGTTACAAATCGGAGCCGCCGTTCCGCACTTGGCCGACAAACCGCTAATCGATTGGCGCGATGCCCGCCACCCAATACTTCAAGAGGCTTTCCGCGAAGCCGGGCGCACGCTCGTGCCGCTCAATATCGCGCTCGACGAGGCAAGCCGAATCTTGGTCATTAGCGGACCGAACGCGGGCGGAAAATCGGTCTGCCTGAAAACCGTCGGACTGCTGCAATATATGCTGCAGTGCGGCCTGCCAGTGCCAATGGAGCCGACAAGCCACGCCGGAATCTTCACCAATCTATTTATCGATATTGGTGATGAGCAAAGCATTGATAATGACTTAAGTACATACAGTTCGCACTTGCTGAATATGAAGCATTTCGTGCGCAACGCCGACGACCGCACGCTGATTCTGATTGACGAGTTCGGCACCGGAACCGAGCCGATGCTTGGCGGTGCCATTGCCGAAGCCATTCTCGACCGGCTCAATCAGGCGAAGGTTTTCGGCGTGATAACCACCCACTACACCAACCTGAAGCATTTTGCCGCCGGACACGACGGAATTGTCAATGGCGCAATGCTTTACGACACAAACCGGATGGAGCCGATGTTTGTGATGGAGATGGGCAAGCCGGGCAGCAGTTTCGCCTTCGAGATTGCCTATAAGATTGGTCTGCCGCAAGATGTGATTGACGACGCCCGCAGCAAGGTTGGCGAGGAGCACCTGAATTTCGACAAGCACTTGCGCGAGATTGCCCGCGACAAATATTATTGGGAGCGTAAACGCGAGAATATCCGCAAGATAGAGCGCCGTTTGGAGGAGATGATGGAGACCGAAAAACGCGAACTCGACGAGACGAAACGTTTCCGCAAGGAGTTGATGACAAAATCGAAAGACGACGCCAAACGCCTATTGGCCGATTCCAACAGGCTGATTGAAAATACGATACGTCAGATTCGCGAGTCGCAGGCCGAAAAGGAGAAAACCAAGCAGGCCCGCCAGCAGTTCGACGAGGCGCGTCAGGCAGTGGAGCAGACCAGCGATGACGAGGAGCGTATCTTGCAGAAAATCAAAAAACTGAAGGAGCGCGAAAACCGCGTCCGCACGTCGAAAACAAAGCAAGACGCGCAACTGAAGGCCGCCGATGTGGTTGAGGAGCGCCAGCGCGATTTCACCATTGGAATGCCAGTGCGCATTGAGGGGCAGACAACCGTGGGCGAGATTATGGAACTGAACGGGAAGAACGCCGTGGTGGCTTTCGACAACCTATATATGAATGTGGAAATCAGTCGTTTGCAGCACCTGACCGACGACGAGAAAAAGAAACTTCGCAAGAGCGTGCGGCAGGGCAGTCTGCAGCAGTCGTACGAGTTGAACCAGCGCCGGCTGTCGTTCAAGCCCGGACTCGATGTGCGCGGAATGCGTGCCGAAGAGGCCGTGAGCCGCGTGGCCGCCTTCATTGACGAGGCCGTGATGGTAGGCGTTTTCGAGGTGAAAATTCTGCACGGCAAGGGCAATGGCATTCTGCGCAACGTGGTGCGCGAGTACCTGCAAACCGTCGATGTGGTGACCAGCGTCCGCGATGAGCACGTTGATTTCGGTGGCGCGGGAATTACGGTGGTGGAGTTGGGATGATAGAAGGCATTGGGCACTAGGAGTTAGGCACTAGGCACTAGTGGAATTACGAATGTGGTTTCCAACATTCTAAACTTTCTCAACCTTCTCAACTTTTTAAAATTCAATTCACCGATTCACCAGTTAACCAATTCACCAAATTTTCTATCTTGCCGAAAAAAACAAATGAGCACCATTGAGATACAGTCGTTGTTTGCGGAGCACGGAATCAAAGATACCGGCAACCGTTTGCTGATAGCGCGGGCTCTGCACGAGTCGGGGCAGCCGCTCTCGCTGCTTGAACTTGAGGCGGTTCTTGGAACTATCGACAAATCAACCATTCTGCGCACGCTCAATCTTTTCCGCGAGTCGCATTTGGTGCACGTCATTGAGAGTGGCGACGGCTGCACGCGCTACGAAATCTGCCAGAGCCACCACCACGATGACGATGAGGACGAAGACGCTCACCTGCACTTTTTCTGCGAGTTGTGTCACCAAACTATCTGCTTGAGCGATAATCATATACCGCAAATCGAATTACCCGACGGCTACATTGCCCGCTCGGCCAATTTCCTTGTAAAAGGCATTTGCCCGAAGTGCGCGAAGAAAACGGCAAGGGTTAGATGAGTGAGCATCAGACAAAATGCATTTGAGTTGTGCGAGATTAGTATGCTTGCTAATTGGGAATCCAATTTTCTAATATTAGACTTGTAAAAATAGGTACTTATACTACCATTTAATCCGCTATAAAAAGTACATTTGCGGCATTAATCTTTAAAAATTTGTATCGTGGATATTTTTGAAAGAATAGAGGAATCGACGGGCGGCCCGATTGGCCAGTACCGCGAGAAAGTTGAGGGTTACTACTCGTTCCCGAAACTCGAGGGCGAGATTGGCCCGCATATGCGCTTTCAAGGCAAGGACGTTTTGTGCTGGAGTTTGAACAACTATTTGGGTCTGGCCAACCACCCAGAAATCCGCAAGGTTGACGGCGAGGCAGCCGTTCGTTGGGGCTTGGCTTATCCGATGGGCAGCCGTATGCTCACCGGCAACTCCGACCTGCACGAGAAATTCGAGCATATGCTTGCCAAATTCGAGAAGAAAGAGGCTGCATTCCTGTTCAACTTTGGTTATCAGGGAATTGTGTCGGCTATCGACTCTCTGCTGTCGCGCCATGACATTATTGTGTTCGACGCCGAGTGCCACGCCTGCCTGATGGACGGCAAGCGTCTGCACCAAGGCAAGGCTTACTCGTACAAGCACAACGACATTGAAAGTTGCGAAAAGAAACTGAAAGTGGCCTGCAAAGAGGCTGAGGAACAAGGTGGTGGCGTTCTGCTCATCACCGAGGGTGTTTACGGTATGACCGGCGCTCTTGGCATTCTGGACAAGATTGCCGCTCTCAAAAAGAAATACAAATTCCGCATTATGATTGACGACGCCCACGGCTTCGGCGTGATGGGCCCCCACGGACGCGGCACATCAGAGCACTTTGGTGTGATGGATGACATCGACATCTACATTGGCGCTTACGCGAAATCGATGGCAATCATCGGCGGTTTCATCGCTTCGAAAAAATCAGTTATCGACTACTTGCGCTACAATATGCGCTCGCAGATTTATGCAAAGGCTCTGCCGATGCCGATTGTTGAAGGCTGCATCAAGCGTCTCGAGATTATCGACAGCCCCGAGGGCGACGAATTGCGTCAGAAACTGTGGACAATCACACGCCGCTTGCAAGACGGTTTCCGCAACCTTGGTTTCGACATTGGTCCGGCCGAGGCGTGCGTTTCGCCGGTTCACATTCAGGGCGGTCCCGAGCAAGCAACCGCAATGGCCTACGACCTGCGCGAGAACTACAAGATTTTCTGCTCAATTGTGGTCTACCCTGTAATCCCGCCGGGAATGGTTATCTTCCGCATCATTTCAACCGCCGCTCACTCAATTGAGGACGTTGATTACACGCTGAACGCCTTCAAGGAAATCAAAGAGAAACTTGACAAGGGCTACTACGACAACAGTGGTATCCAGGCTAAAGCCGATTTAATGGATTAGGCTGATTGTCAGTGGTTTTATAAAGCCGTGCTCGTTTGGGTGCGGCTTTTTTTATCCTCCGCAGTTTTGACAGATGCAGAGGCCTTTTGGGGTGCGCCAAACCAGTTGTCGCTGAAGGTTGGCTTCGGGGCTGCGCCAGATGGCAATGGCGTTGGCTTGGTTGATGTTGCCGAGTGGGTGCTGGCAGTTTTTGTCGTAACAGCAAAGCGGAACATCGCCGTTGGCGGCCACAACCATCGTGCTACGCAAGCGGAAGCAGTTGGCGCTGAAATGCCGTTTGGTGCTGATTGAGCCGTCGGCGTTCAGGCGGTAGCGGCTGAATTTCGGGTTCTCGGGTAGCATTTCGGAAGCATGGGCATGGTTTTCAATCTGTGCCGTTTTCAGTACCACACGGTCGGCGCCCCATTGGCGGGCAAGTTGCTTTATTTGGCTGATTTGATGTCCGTTGTGGCGGAAGACGATGAACTGAACTTCTATCAACGGATTGTGCCGTTTCTGTGCTTTGCGCGCCGCAACCATATTGCCGATGCCGTCGATAGCCGCTTGCAGTGAGGCGCCCACGCGGTAGCGCTCATACACTTCCTGCGTGGTGCCATCAACAGATACTATCAGCCTGTCCAAACCGCTGACTACAAGATTGTTGCATAATTCAGGCGTGAGAGTTTGACCATTGGTTGATACGGTGGTGAAGATTCTGTGGCGATGAGCGGCGGCAATCATTTGGCAAAGGTCGGGATTGAGCGTCGGTTCGCCCTGAAGAAAAAACTGGCAACTGACGAGCCACGGAGCAAGCGGTTGCAGAGTATTCCCGAATGTGGCGAGGTCCATCAGTTGGCCTGGACGTTGCAATCGGCCGCCGCCCAACGTGCATTCGGGGCAGCGAAGGTTGCAAACCGATGCCGGCTCAACCGACAGCGATTCGGGCCGAGTTCTTACCTGTCGCATCCGCGCAAGCGAGCAAAACCTAATGCGCGCGGAATTTGCCACACGGCGCAGGGTGAGCGTCCGCAGCAGTCTGGCGGCCATTCGTATTTCTGCCCCGACAGTCATTGCCGTATAAATTGTAAGGTTTTGCGCATATCAGCGGCTAAAATAGCGATTTGTTTAATCGGTCAATTGACCAATTGGCGAATTGTGGGTGAGGCTGGCGGCTGAATTGTTTTTGGTAACATCGAATTGCGTTTTTCATTAAATTAGCATTTTGTTCTTGAGAATGGAATTGCGAGTATGATACTCAAAGGTTTAAATATCTGTCATTTATATCGTCTCATGGCGATTTGCGCGTCAATCGTTCTTGTGTTGTCGGCATCGCCATCGGCATATGCACAGGCCGAACCCGACAGCGTTATGGTGCGGAAGGCGGATAGTTTCTTACTGAAAGCCAACGAATTAATGCGTAATGTTGATTTCGAAAACTCAGCCAATCAATTCAGAATGGCTACAAGGTCGGTTGAAAGAATCGCCGATACCGCTTCAATTCTCAGGGTTTATGTCTCCGCCGCTAAAGGTTTTATGATTGTTCAGCCCACAAGCACGCTACGCTATCTGAATCAGGCTCTGGGCTTTAGCGATGCTCTGAAAGACTCCGTTATGATTGCAACTTGCTACCGGATGCTCGGACAGAACTCATATAGTTGTAGTTATCTGCTTATGGCTAAAGATTATACGCTGAAGGCGGTTAGAATAGACTCTTCCATTCACAGCTCAAATATGGCGCGAGATTTCTGCCTTCTCGGGTATATCCACAACGGTTTGGCCGACCAACACCATTCCGACTCTTTAAGCCGCGTTGCCATTAGTTATTTCAATGAGTCGCTGCACTTTTGCGACTCGCTCAATTTGCAGGACGAGACTCGCGATTATGATTTTATTGGGCTTGCCGGTTCATATATCGGTCTTGCCGAAAACACAGGTAATCAAAAGTATACCGATACGTGTCAAGATTACCTCAATCGAGGTATGAAATTGTCATCTATTGATTTGGCAACGATTAACTCAGTGAGAGTCCGCTATCTTATTCAGCGCAGAAAATTCCGTCAGGCTTTGGATTTAATCAAGTCCGATTCAACCACTTATACCATGACCAAAGCCGGACAGATTGAGTATCACCGCAGTCTGTATAAGATTTACGAGCAGCGTGGCAACTACCGCCAGGCGTTCATGCATCTGCAAAAATGTAACGAAATTGACCGTGAACTTCATGGCGAGACCAGCGTCCGCACGGTGGTTAGCGGCGAGGCGAGAAAATCGGCTGCCATTGAGCGTATTAGGCATGAGTCCGAAATACGGGTTTTCAAAGCCGAAAAACAGGCTTTAGAGGCCGACGAAAAGCGGATGAAGGTTATAAACATATCGCTTGCGTGCGGATTGGGAATGGTGCTGGTTTTGGTGCTTTTTGTGCTCAGAATGCTGCAAATCAAACGAAAATCGAACAAAGACCTTGCCGCGAAGAACGCCGAACTTGCCGAACAAAAGGAGGAGATTGAGGCACAACGCGATACGATTAAAAACCAGCGCGACGAGATTCAGGCTAGCATCAACTATGCGCGGCGAATCCAGCGCTCGCTGCTCACACCGGCGGCAACAATTTCCCGTATCTTCCCCGACCATTTCCTGCTCTACAAACCGCGCAGCATTGTCAGCGGCGACTACTACTGGGTTGGTCAGTTTGGCGACAACAAAGTGTGCATTGTGGCCGACTGCACGGGACACGGCGTGCCGGGCGGATTTATGAGCGTGTTGGGAATGACAAACTTGAATTATATTGTAGGTCAGACGGTTAGTCCCGAGGAGATTTTGAACCGCTTGCGCGATGCCATTATCATGAATCTGCGTCAGCGTGAGGATGACCCCACCGCCCTGCAGGACGATGATGAGCCCGATTCGTTCATCGCCCGCAGCACCGACGGCATGGACGCGGCGGTTTACGTTGTCAACGAGCGGCAGATGACTCTCACCTTTGCCGGAGCCAACAATCCGCTCTTGCTAATCCGCGATGGCGATATCCAATTAATAAAGGCCAACAAGATGCCTGTGGGCATTTTCACGCGGCTCAACCCGTTTGTGAGCACGACTGTTGAGTTGAAGAAAGGCGACTGCATCTATACCTATTCCGACGGCTATCAGGACCAGTTCGGGCATAACTCCGACCGAAAATTCTTGGGCAGCCGCCTGCGCAACCTTCTATTTGAAATCCATAAGCGCCCAATGGCCGAGCAAAAGGAGATTCTGAACCGCGAATACGAGGAATGGCGCGGCCCCGCCAGCAACCAAACTGACGATGTGGTGATTATGGGAGTGAGAATTTGACGGTCAAACCGGCAATACTCTGCTCATCTCTGAATATTAAATCCTAAATAATTACCTTTGTGCCCGTAACTAAAAACATAAAGCTATGGGTAAGAAAGAAAAACCAAAGTTTCTCGATTACCTAAACGCCGTAAAAAAGGCTGACAGGGAGCGAGAAATCGCGCAGCACGGCAAGTTGATATCCACGAGGCCGCTGCGGATTGTTAAATCGAAGAAAGTTTACGACCGTAAACGCGACAAAAGAGATTGCTCGAATTACAACGATGGCAGTCTCTTTTTTTTGTGCCTGAGAGCAAGATTTTTCAAACCTGTGCGCGGGTTTCGCTCACCCTGCGTCTTTTCTTTGCCCCGTGAACATTAAAAAGAGTGCGAAATGGAACTTTAAAATCTGTGCGGAAAATTTGCACAATTCAAAATTATAGTTACATTTGCATTACTCTTTCGAGAGTGTTCTTTGAGTGAATGTGCATCAAGAGTCGGCCACGAGCCGCCCCAACCGAGCACCATAATGCCACGGTGGGAAAACGATGCGAATTGATTGTTTAACTATTAATTAAAAATGATTATGGGAAATCAGAAATTTCAGCACCCCGAGGGGAAAATCCAGTTGATGAACGGAACGCTCATTGATTGCTATCCGTTGCAACAGACTCAAAACGAGATTGATAACTCGTTTCGTCTCGATACCACAGGCGAGTATCTTGTGATTAGTCGCAAAAAGAGAACGCCGCAGGAAATCGAACAGCGGAAGGAGGAAGAGGCCAAAGCCAAGCAGGCAGAAGACTACTTCGCCGCCAATGCTTTCCTTTTTATCGACAACCGTGAACGAATTTTGGCCGACAGCCGTATGTTTCTGGCGCCCGTGCCCGTGCAGAACGGTCTGATGTATACGGGTACAAGCGGATTTCAAAAGCCCACGTTGGGCGTTTACATTGAGTGGTGGCAGAATTGTCTGCTGTCGAATATTATCGACAAGCGCGACCATTGGCTTATTTATCATTTTGGCGGCAGCCCGTTGAGCGGTTTTAATGTTAGCCGTGCGGTGAATGCAAGTGGAAAAAAGCGCGAACTTAACGTTCGGTCATTCAGCGATTTGTGGCATCCATTTGTCGAAATCAACATGCGTTACGACGATGCCAAAACCCGCTATCAGGCTTACACTATCGATAAGGTTATTAAATTGCTGGAATGCGATGGACGCTCAATTGATGCCCGTCTGAAAAGCGATGCATTCTTCTTGACGCAGGAAATTGAGCGCCAAAAAGCCGAAATAGAAAGAAAGGTGTATGGTACGTCTGAACACGAGAAAGGTAATTACCGCCAGACGCTAATGGAGTTCGACGAGCAATACAAAGAACTGTCAAAACAGTTGTCTTTCAACAAGTTTGCGCCAGTAAGATTTTGGATTGATATCCACAAAATACATAAGAACCTATCGGCCATTCTGCCAAACAACGAATGTAAGCGATTGTATGTCAGTTTTTTGCAATACGTTGTTGATGCTTTGAAAAAAGAAACCGAACAAATCGCAGAGCGAGAGGCCGAAAACCGCAAGCAGCAGATTTTTGCGGAGATAGAAGCGCAGAAAGATGCTGTGGTGAACTTCTACATTGAGTATCAGGCGCGTGAAAAGCAGTTGGAAGAATATGAAAAGCAATACAAATCCGAAGTGGCCGAACTGAAACGCCGTCTGCGCGCGGGCTCTATCGGTAACAAAGGCTACCAAAAGGCATTCACGCCACTTCGCAAGAGTATGGAGCAGAGAAAACTCGATTTGGACCACTTTAAGGTGAAGTCGATTAACGAGATTTTTGAGCGCGGCGATTCAATTTCCGACGACGGTTATTTCGAATGCATTAAAGATTTCTTGAAAGCGCGAAAGTGAGGTTTTGTTAACTGTGGCAATTTTTTTCATTAAAAATTCTCAAAACCTGCGCGGCAATCTCGCACACCTTGGTTTTTTTCTTTGTGGTGTAAAACCAAAAAAGAAAGGAGCAATTATGCAGACTATTGAATCAACAAAACAGGAGATGACGCTGCTCAAGGCAGTGGAGCAGATTGTGGAACTGTCGCGCGACTCGCGGCTCGAACCCGAATTCTTCAGCAAGGCCGCCGAGCCAATCAACTATCTGGCCGACAGGCTCGAACTCACGCCGGAGCAATGCGTGCTGCTGGCTCTGTTTATCGACAATACCGATGATGGGTGTACTAGCGTCCGCGACCTTTCGCGGCATTTTGGGTGCAACGCCACACGCATTTTGAGTTTTATGCAGGAGATAGATGGCCTTGTGGAGCGCGAAATGGTGCGCTGCGGCAAGGGACGTTTCGACCGCTCAGGTGGAATGGCGTACCGCGTGCCGTGGCCGGTGCTCGACGCTTTTATTCATAACCGGAAATTCGAGTTGTGCCGATACGAGAATCTGAGTAACGAGGACTTTTTCGCCGCTTTGAGCGAGGTTTTCGACCTGCGGAACGATAACGATATAAGCACCGAAACCGCAAAATCGAGGTTACAATTGCTAATGAATTATAATGGACATTTACCTTTTGTTAAGCAAGTTAAGAAGTATAATCTGGACGATGAAGATGATGCGTTGCTTCTGCTGTTTGCCTGCCGGCTTATCAGCCGGTGCGAAGAATATGTGCAGATAGGCGACATTGGCAACTTTTACGACGAGCGCCGCGATTTCGATTTCGTCAAGAACAAATTAGCCCGCAACACGCATCCGTTGCAGAAGGCGGAAGTGATTGAGAGTGTGAAGAATGGAGGGTTCTTCAACATTGAGTCATACCGCATTACCGATGCGGCCAAAATGGAACTTTTCCCCGATTTGGACATTGAACTATCGGAAAAAGAGAAAGCGATACGCCGCGATATAGTTAAGCATGAGGATATTGTACCCAAGCAACTCTTTTTCGACAAGAGCGTTGGGGAGCAGATTTCCGATTTAACCCAACTGCTCGATGAGGAGCACTACCGCGACATCTGCAACCGACTGAAAGACAGTGGCTACCGTTGCGGCTTCACATGCTTGTTTTATGGTGGTCCCGGAACAGGCAAGACCGAATCGGTGCTGCAACTTGCCCGCCAAACGGGGCGCGACATTATGCAAGTCAACATCGCGCAAATAAAAAGCATGTGGGTGGGCGAGAGCGAGAAGAACATCAAGAGGGTGTTCGATATCTATCGCGCAATGGTTGAGAAACAGGAAGTTACGCCCATCTTGTTCTTTAATGAGGCCGATGCCATCATTGGCACGCGGTTCGAGAATGTTGACCGTTCGGTTGACCAAATGTGCAACTCAATTCAGAACATCATTCTTCAGGAGATGGAGACCATGAACGGCATTCTGATTGCCACCACCAATCTGGCTAAAAACTTCGACAAGGCTTTCGAGCGCCGGTTCCTTTACAAAGTCAGGTTCAACAAGCCGACACGTGAGGCGCGCGAGCATATCTGGCGCACAATGCTGCCCAAATTGTCGGATGCCGACATCAGCGTTCTGGCCGAGAAGTACGATTTCAGCGGCGGACAGATTGAGAACATCGCGCGGCACTACACCATTGACACCATTCTGCACAGCGACCAAGCGGCCACACTCGCCACACTCATCCGCCACTGCGACGGCGAACGTATTGAGAAGAACGAGAAAAAGGCCATCGGCTTCGGGAACTGATTATGATTGAGTGGTTTTAAAAATATCGGATGCGACTTGCCGCAGAAAAATTATATTTGTGATGCAAAACGCTTGAATGATATTGAATGAGGTCGGAAGAATGACAGATGCCAACTGTTAAGGATTCCTTTACAGTTCAAACGAGAGAATGCAAATGATAATAATTGATGAACACGGATTTGACACCATATAATTCGGCTAACGACAATGTTGTTGTTTACAATTCTGATGACAACACTTTGCAACTTGAAGTGCGTCTTGAAAATGAAACCGTATGGCTTAATCGAAATCAGATGGCAACATTGTTTGGACGCGATGTCAAAACAATTGGCAAGCATATTGCAAACGCATTAACCGAAGAATTGAGTGGTATTTCAGTTGTCGCAAAATTTGCGACAACTGCCACAGATGGCAAGGTTTATCAAGTTGAATACTACAACCTTGATGTCATAATATCAGTAGGTTACCGTGTGAAATCGAAGCGTGGCACCCAATTCCGCCAATGGGCGAACCGCGTGCTGAAAGACTATCTGCTGAAGGGTTACGCCATAAACCAGCGGCTGACAAAAATCGAGAACCAATTGGAGAGCCAGCAGAATCTGCTTGCCCAGCACTCTGAGAAAATCGATTTCTTTGTGCGCACCGCACTGCCGCCCGTTGAGGGAATTTTCTACGACGGCAATATGCTTGAGCCGTTTGGGTTTGTCAATGGTTTGATACGCTCGGCCAAGCAGCGCATTGTGCTGATTGATAATTATGTTGACGAAACCATTCTGCTTCGGTTGGCCGAACGCAGCAGCGGAGTGAAGGCGCGAATCTGCACGCAGCAGACTTCGCCGTCGTTTAACGTAGCGCTGCAGCAGCACAACCAGCAGCATGAGCCAGTGGAACTGACAGTTTTCACAAAATCGCACGACCGTTTCCTGATTATCGACAACGACGTTTACCACATTGGCGCGTCAATCAAAGATTTGGGCAAGCGGTGGTTCGCCTTCTGCAAGATGCACGTGTCGGGCAGCGAGATTATAGAGAGACTTAATTAATAGATATAGAACAATAAAACAGAATTATAGCGAATAGAATAAATCATTAACATATAGGGCTTTACGCTCTTATTCTCGAAAAGATAAAATCCGCCAAAGATACAACGAGAGAATAAGTTGCGATAGGTTCACGTCTTTTGGCGTGAGCCGTTTCGTGCTTATTTATCGTTGCGGGTTCTTGGCGGAGCCTTTCTTTTCTAAATGAGCAATTAAAAACGAAATGGCTGGCGCTTTTTTATTTGCTTATGCCATAAGAGTTTGAAGCCCGAACGAACTCTTAACAATATGGCAGAGAAAGCGGAAAACGATTTTCACCTTGGCAGACTGATTCGGCAGGAGTTGAAACGGCAGAAAAGGACTGTGGCCTGGCTTGCCGAATCCATTAACTGTGACCGCACCAATTGTTATTGCATTTTCAATCGACAATACATTGACATTGAACTTCTTAAGCGTATAAGCAAAGCCTTGCAGCATAATTTCTTCATTGAATTGGCGGACTATATGGAGAATGTCGAAAAAGTTTCGACAGATGTGTAGAACTTGTTACGACACAAGCATATAAGTATGAAAACCGTTATTCGGTAATATTGTTCTCGGAGATTTCAACCGCCATTAAAGGGTAAAATGTAAATGATTGTTTAATTTTTAAAATATTAAAGTTATGGCAACTCAAATAACTTCTATAATTCAGGAAATTCCTGATGTAGTTCAGGAAAAGCCTGGTTGTGGAGCAACATTATTAAGTATAATTGGAGTAATTGCAGGTGTTATTATTTATAATGCGATTACTGATGAGGAAGAAAAGAAATCATCAGATTCGCAAAAGCCCAAAACTGAACAAGTTTCAACGCAAACAACTAATAATAAAAGTAGTTATTCGTCTACAAGCAATACAAAACCGACAACGAGCCAAAGTGAGTCATATACTTACAGCGCAGGTAGTTCAAATACCACATCTAATTCATCGGTTACATCAAGTAGTGAATCTACCGCATCGTCATCTTCAGCAAGTAATTCAACTGCTGAAACTGACGAGTCGTATCAAATATACCTTGCACTATCTACTCTTTTGGAAAATGAGGGCAAATCGTTAAAGTTGTGTGAATCCCTAAATAAGGAAAAAGGACAAGAAGCAAACGTAATCGGGAAAATGAGGCAACTGCGTGGTACAAAATACTATAACAACGCATTAAAAGACATCGTAAGGTGCTGCCCCAAATACGCATCAGAATATTCGAAGAACGGAAAATATTTTGCATCAGAAGGTGATTTCTTTCAAGCATATATAAATCCTGACTATTCGAAAATATTGAAGGCCAATAAAAAGAACAAATAGAATAATCGCATTTTAAATTCTAAAGGCGATACTGCATTCGAGTATCGCCTTTTTTATCTGTGCCAATCTGTGTTTTCCGTGTAATCTGTGCGAAACACGAAAATTTTTTCAGTTACGCAAAAAGGTTGCGCAGTGGGTGTTTTCCTTTGCAGCGTCGAAAAACAAAAAAACTCAAAAATTCTCAAAACCTGCGCAGCAATCTCGCGCACCTTGCAATTTCCTTTGCCCCGTGAACATTAAAAAAGGAGGAGTTATGAAAGTTATCACCATTCTTAAAAAGCACCCGTTCGACGAGTTTGCCGCCGATTTCGCTCACTTGTTCGAAGTCAACAGCAGGCAAAAACTGACCGAGGAGACGCTCGGACTTTGGAAAGAACTTTTCTGCAAATGGGTGGCCGAATATCAGCCGCAGGAAACGCCGTATCATATCCGCATTATATGCCGTTGGGAGTACTGCTCGCCGATGTGCGATATGAACTGCGCCGTGTTCGAGCGCCGCGATTTGAGAGGTTGCGGTGCGGTGTTCGCCCACGACTCGCGCAACGAGTTTCTGAATATGTTTGTCGGCTGCGACCGCGACGTTGAGTTGACCGAAACCGAACTGGCCGCTGGCCTGTTCTACGAGATGACCTACTATCCGCCTGAAAAGGAGTTGCCGTTGCCGTACGGGAGAAAGAAAAGAACTTAAAGCGTTGATTGTTAAATAGAAAAAAGGTTTATTGCTATGGCTAAAAAACAGACACAACAAACGAAAAGCGACATTGCATTTGAGGAACGGATGGCAAAACAGCGAGCCAAACGCGGGTTCTGCGACAGCGATGTGTGGTCAATTGATTTCTGGTTTTGCAACACTATCAGCCCGATGCTGAAGCAGTTGGCAAAAACAATGCACGGATTCCACCGATTGGACGAGAAAGGCGATTTTATCAGTCCGAGCGGTAATCTTACCGATGAGGAAAACGAAATGTATGCAAAGCGCTGGAAAGATGCGATTCTGCATTTGGCTTTTCTTGCCGACGAGATGGACGAAGACAAATGCTCAATGAAAAACCCATACGAAAAAGAGTGGCACCGAGTAAGCAGAGCCTTTGAGAAGAAATACGGAACGTTTGGCGAAAAATTGCAGACCGATGAAGAAAAAAACAGCAAACTGCACCAAATCTATTTGCCTGACAGCGACCCTATTAATGGAAATGAAAACAGAAGAATAATGGATTTGCACACAAAATATGAGATGAAAATAGAACGCTACCGCGAAAAGTGCAAAAACGAGTTTTTCCGTCTGTTCAGCAAGTATTTCCATTATTTATGGGATTAAAGCAAAATAACAAGTCAAACCATTTAAACTCAATAAACTATGGCAACTAAATTACTATCCGAAGTACAAAAGAATAACTTCAGCAATGAGCAATGTGTGGCGTCGGGAATTGAGGCGCTTGATAAAATTACTGGCGGTTTCCGTAACTCGACTTTTGCGGTGGTGGCAGCGCGGCCCGCAATGGGGTGCCGCACGCTGGCGCTGACGTGCGCCTACAATCAGGCGCGCGCGGGGAAGAAAGTCGCCGTTTTCAGTGTCACGCTCTCTGAAACCCAAATTGCTGACCGATTGCAGAACATACACAACATTCTTGGCAAGAAAGAGAGTGCTTATAAATTTGAAAACCAAATATTTGTGAACAATAGCGCACAATTCGAGATTAACGAGTTGCGCTACGAGATTGCCCGCCTGAAACTAATCGAGAATATCGACATTGTTTATATCGATAATCTTTTGAGAATCAATAATTTTGGCACGGGCAACTACGCAACGGTGGCGGCCGTCACAGAGAGACTGCGGCAACTGTCACGCGATATGGATATTCCCGTCGTGGCGTTGAGCAGTTTGTCGCGAAAATGCGAGTCACCGCAACGTATCGGTCACAATCCCAATATGTATGATTTGCGTTTCGAACAAATCGTAAATCACTTTGCCGAAATGATATTGCTAATGCACCGCCCTGAATATTACGGATTTAGAGTTGATGACGATGGCAATTCGCTGATAGGCGTTGCAGAGTTGCTTATTGAAAAATCAGCCGTTAGCCGCTTCGACTCTGTCACAGTTCACTTTGAACACGATGGACCAGCGTTCTGTGATAAAGTAATTGTTAATCAATAAATAACATTGCTATGACTGTAAAAGAATTTTTAGAAAGTCGTCTGATTCAGAATATTGAATGGGAGATTATTCACGCATACAATCAGCATCCTATAGTCCTTCGTCCCGATGGCTTTGGCGGAAGACATTTGCTTGAGGCAAGGAAAATCATTATCAACGATTTCGCGCTGCAGCACCAAGCGGAGTTGATGCCCGACATAATCGCCTTCAACGATGCCCTGCGCGAGGCTCTTCGCCGAACTTACCAACGGACAAAAGAAGTTTACGATGTCTGCAAGGTGTTGGGCGATGTAAGCGTAAACGCCGAATGCTATATGGATGGCTACCCACCGCTGCACCCCGTGCAGAATGAGGACCGCGAGGAACTTTGGGAAATACTCACCGACGACAGTTGGAATCCTGGGTATTCTTTTGGTGTTGGCTCTATTGGATTTCCTGTTGAAGACAGTTTTAGCGATTTGATTGGCGGCGAGGACGACAACTGGAACGAACACCTTGACCCGCAACTCACCGCCAACCTGCACCTGATTATGCAGTTCCACACGCTTTGGGAGCATTCGGGCTTCGCAATCACCGATTTAATCTATTGCCGCGATTTCAACAGCGGTTTCGAAGTGGATTATTCGGAGTGTAATATATTGAGTGATAAGTTATAGGTTAATAAGTTATAAGTTTTTGGGTATGAAAGAAGACAAACATTTTGAACCGCAGGTTACCGACAATGATAGAGAAATGGATAGTATTCTCAAAGGATTAAAATACCATATCGAAATTGACAAAAATGGATTTGGTATACGTGTTATTGATAATATGACTTATGAGGAATTTGTTGAATATCTTGAATCACAAGGGTGTATCAATATTAAAGATGTCAAATGGTAAAAAGACGAGAACATTTAAAACCAAAAATATGGAAAAGATAAAAGATGCAGTGATTCCGATGAGTGAAGAACGCAGACAAGAGATGTTAAGATATCGTCAAATGTCTAATGATGAACTTGTGCCTATTTGTAAGAATTGGACTAAACGTGATTGGATAGATTATCATACTTGTACAGGAACAATGACGGTAGAAGAGTTTTATCAAAGATTCCTTAATTGTTGTTTAGATGACAAGGCCGAAGGCCTGGCACAACATAGCCGTGGGTGTAAACCCGCGGATGCGGAATGCCAACAAAGCCGAACCCCGAAGGGGTGAAATAGAAAAACCTGAAAATCCTCAAAACCTGCGCAGCAATCTCGCGCACCTTGCGGTTTTCTTTGCAGCGATGAGAACACAAAAAAGAACGTGTGTAAACAACTATTTAAATAATACACAAGAATATGGGCTGTCTTTATATATCGGAAATTATAAACACACATACGCCAACGGCTGGCGATGCGTATCCGTTCACCATTCCTGCGATTAGGGGACTTAAGTCGCTGAAATTCACTTCGGCAGTGACCTATTTCATTGGCGAAAACGGCAGCGGAAAATCGACATTGCTGGAAGCCATTGCCGTGAAATTGGGAATGAACGCCGAAGGTGGCAGTCGGAATTTCAATTTCAGCACAAAAGAAACACACTCAAACCTATACGAGGAACTTCGGATTGCCAAAACACCATATCGTTTGTCCGACACATTTTTTTATCGCGCCGAGAGTTTCTATAATGCCATTTCGTATCTCGACAGTCTTGAAGGCGGCAACCCGTTCTTTTCGTATGGCGGCAAAAACCTTCACGAGTTCAGCCACGGCGAGGGAATGGTGCGCTTTTTCGAGAACCGCCTGGAGCAGGGCCTTTACATTTTCGACGAGCCCGAAGCCGCATTGTCATATCAGAATCAGTTGAGGTTTCTGCTATGGATGAAAAGCGCCGTTGATTCGGGTAGTCAGTTGATTATCAGCACACATTCGCCCGTGGTGCTTGCCTATCCCGATGCGGTTATTTATCATTTGAGCGAAAGCGGCCTGCAGCGAACAGCCTACCGCGACAGTTATATCTACAACGATATGTATTCGTTTGTCAACAATGTTCCGCTGATACAAAAGGAGTTAGGGCTTTTCGACACTCACCCCGTTGAGCGAACTTAAAATCGAAAATCAATAAATCACAAACACTATGTGGAGCAAAACAAGACAAATATTGAAAAGCAGGCTTGCCGATAGTTTGAAAGGCCGTGTCGATTACCATTACGATGTATATAGAACCAATCAATGCAGATGTACAAAGATAAATTGGCGGTGGCGGAGTTCAGTAATGCACGTGTTTTCAATCATAATTGATGGTGATGCGTGGTTCTGCACCAATCCGAAATTCTATCACCTTCAATATCAAAAAGGTAATTCGAAAACTGAAGAAGAAATAATTCGGGAAACTGGTTTTGTTGGAATTGTATGGGGGCACGATACGCCGTGGTACATTCACCAATACCTGAACGTTCTTTCTGCCGACGAAAGCCTGACCCACGACAACTATTTCATTCGTCTTCTCGCCCTGCTCGACGGCCGCATTGGCAAACGCCGCCTGCGTCCGCTTCTCGACAATATCGACAACGAGCCCGAATGGTTCCGCAAATGGATTCGTCTGCGCTGCGAATCGGAAGGATTGTATAAGAAACAGACTGAAAATGAAAACGCAGAGCAGATTGTTTAATTAGTATTCTTTTTTATATTTGCAATGTCGCTTATGTAAGACGGTTGAGTGGTTTCAGTACCCCTGTTAGAAAAATTACATAAGCGACATTTTTTTAGCCCACACAAAAAGCGTATTCCCCGAACTTGCGGGGAGTTCGCTTTTGTTTTTTCAAAATACCGCCATTTCCCGCATTTTTCCGCCGATTTTTTCTTTCTCAAACCATTCGGGCGAGCAAATCCGTCAAATCCGTTCAATCTGCGTTATCTGCGTTCAAAAAATCTTCCCGTATAGTGAAGATACAGGGCCAAAACAAGAACAGTGAAAAATGTGAGTAACGTCATGGAGGGATAGAGCAGGAACAGAAAAACAGAG
>JAEEGG010010759.1_pt1 | contig 20119 bp, 19 predicted proteins | sample 9134161 | NCBI WGS metagenome assembly JAEEGG01 (sample SAMN16246543, study PRJNA631951) | gut metagenome | biome: gut microbiome; feature: rumen; material: CR-attached | host: Bos | place: Iran: Karaj | collected 2018-10 | reverse complement strand
GGTCGGCGACCTGAGCTTCGACGGTATCAAGATCCTCTCTCCGAAGACGACCATCATCTGCCGCGTCAAGGCGACCCGCGCTATGCAGCAGGCTGCCACCGAGGCGACCGAGTAATCCGGGAGAATGGACTACCTCATTGTCGGTCTGGGGAATATCGGCGCAGAATACGCCGCCACCCGCCACAATATGGGATTTATGGTGTTGGATGCCTTTGCGAAGGCATCCAATGCCGTTTTTGAGACCAAGCGCTACGGCGACGTCACCGAGGTGTCCTTCAAGGGTCGGCATCTCACGCTCCTGAAGCCCTCCACTTATATGAATCTCAGCGGCAGCGCCGTCCGGTTCTGGATGAACAAGTACAGTTTTCCGCTGGAGAACCTGCTTGTGATTTCGGACGACATCAATCTTCCCTTCGGCACCATCCGGATGCGGACGGGCGGCAGCGCCGGCGGCCACAACGGACTCAAGAACATCGAGGAGTGCCTGGAGACGGACCGGTATGCCCGGATCCGGATCGGCATCGGGAACGGATTCCCCCAGGGAGGGCAGATCGACTTCGTGCTGGGCGACCTCACGCCCGAGGAGAAGGAGCAGGTGCCCGGAATCGCGGAGAAGATCATCGCCGGTATCAGGACCTTCGTCACGGCCGGTCCTTCCTTCGCGATGAACGACCTGAACCGCCGCAAACCGGCCGAAACCGGGGATGCAAAATAAATTTTTCATTTTTTTTCAATTTTTTGCAACGTTTTGCACCTAATTTGCATCTATAGAGCAAGGTTTAGGTTTTAGTACACGCCAGGAGGCCGGATACAGTTCTTGTACCGGCCTCCTGTTTATTCTCCGGTATCGCCGTCATACCGGGTCTATCTTTTTTGCTTTTTCCGAAAAAAATGACGAAATTGCAAGGTTATTGTGAGATTTTGATTACAGATTTTTAGAAAATGAGTCTGAAAAAATACTTCCTGTTTTTTATTGCGGCGCTGTATTGCGTTGAAATTGGGGCGATTCCGGTCCGGCATGCCCGGACTACGTTCACCCAGCCGGACGGAACGACGGTAACGGTATGTCACTACGGTGACGAGTGGATGCACTGGTCCGCCACCCCGGATGGCGCGGCTGTCATCCGGGATGCGGACGGCTATCTCTGCTATGCGCGGTTCGATGCGGACGGTTACCGCTATTCCACCGGCGTGCACGTCGGCCCCGGTGCGGATGCCGCGGTCGTCAGCGAGGCGCGCAGGATTCCATTTGACGCGGTTCGTTACCGTGCGGCCGCCCGTCGCGCCTTGCAGCCCTATACGGTTGCGAGGCCCAATATCATCCGGCGGCTCAATGCCCTGCATCCGATGACGAAGGCCGGCGGAACCCCGATTCAGAAGCACGGAATCATCATCCTCGCCCAGTTCAACGGCACCGGTACCTATGAGAAATTCCGGCCGGCCAATACCAAGGCCAAATTTGAGGAAATGATCCATGGGAGCGGCAGTTCCACCGCCCTGGCCTATTTCAACGACCAGTTCGGCGGCGCGTACGAATTCCATTTCGACGTCTTCGGCCCGGTTACGCTTCCCAACAATTGCAAGTATTATGGTGAGAACGACCGTGACGGGAATGACAAGCGTCCCGAGGAGATGATCATCGACGCCTGCGACGCGCTCGACGCCACCGTCGATTTCTCGCAGTATGATGATGACGGAGACGGCGAAATCGACAACGTATTCGTGTTTTTCGCCGGAAAGGACGAGGCGGACGATTCGGACAGCAACGCGGACTGCATCTGGTCGCATCAGTGGTACGTGCGTGACGGTGCCGGACAGACCCGTCGGTACGACGACAAACTCCTGAACAACTACGCCTGCACCTCCGAACTGATGCGTTCGATGTCGACCGGGACCTACGTGATGGCTTCCATCGGCACTTTCTGTCACGAATACACCCACACTTTCGGCGTTCCAGATTTCTATGACTCCAATTATAAAGGAACGGGCGGCGTCGCCGACGCCTGGTGGCAGAGTTTCGGCCTGATGTGTGCGGCGAATATCAACAACGACGGCCACACCCCGCCCAACTACAATGCCGTGGAGCGGATGGAACTGGGGCTGGGAGAGCCGCAGGCGCTTGTTCCGGGCGACTATTCGATGACGCCCCTGCAGAACAGCGGTGTCTTTTACCGGATCGACTCCGACGACCCGGCGGAATATTACCTTGTCGAATGCCGCAACCAGAGCGGATGGGACCAGTATCTGCCCGGTGCGGGACTTCTGATCTATCACGTCGACAAATCGACCCGTCCCACCGGCGTGGATGACGACGGCAAGAGCTGCACGGCCATCGAGCGCTGGGAGAGTCTCAACCTCGTCAACGCCTGGCCGGCCCATCAGTGCGCCGATCTGGTGGAGGCCGATGTCTCCATCGTGGGACTGTATGCCAGTCTGTCCCAGAGCGGCTCCCTCAGCGCGCTCAGGGATAAGGAGTCGCATGCTTTCTGGCCTTATGGCAGCGTCAACGCTTTCTCGGCCGCCACTTCTCCGAAACTCTCGTTCTGGGGCGGCGCCATCTCCAGACTTGTCCTGGAGGATATCACGCGGTCCGGGGAGAATGTCACCTTCAAAGTGACGGGTGACCCGGGCTATGTGGTGGCTCCGGAGGTGCGCAACATCGCCAAGAACGTGTTCCAGGACGCCGTCCTTCTCACCTGGGAATGCACGGACGCGCAGATGGCGGAGCCTGGCTACTATCAACTCGGCAGCAACGGGCAGTTCTCCCCGGAGCAGGCTGTCGAACCCTATGAGAACGGAAAATACGCCGTCTGGATCGAGGGTCTCACTCCCTCCACGGCCTATCAGGTAAAACTGTATTTCAAGGAAGAGGGGACGATGGGCAAAGTGGACAGCAGCATGAAGTGGACGACGTCATCCCACAAGAAATCCGCCCTCCCTTATATCTGGCTCGACTCTGCCGCACGCACCTCGGACGGGCAGTTCGTCGCCGGATCCAAACTTCCGCTCCGCGTCTGGAACGCGACCGGCGCCACCTCGGTCAAGTGGTTCTTCGACGGCGCGCCCGTTTCGACCGGCAAAGACGGATGGTATGAGGTGAAACGCAGCGGCGTCCTTTCCGCCGAAGTGGTCCGGGAGGATGGCAGCACCGATGTCGTATGCAAGAAAATTGTCGTGATATGATGAGAAAGATACTATATTCCCTGGCCGCGTGCCTTGCGCTTGCCGCCCTTGTCTCCTGCGAGGAAACCCGCGGGATGGATGCCGAGATCCTCAATTCGGAGGATTATATGCTGGAAGTGAACGGACGGATCGTCCAGGGATTCACCGAAAGCCAGTGCCAGATGATCTTCAACGCCTCGCGGAAGGAATTCTGCGTGGGTGACGACAAGATGACGGAGTACTACACCCTCGTATGCAACAAGGTCCCCGCCGCAAAGGGGGAGACCTTGAATGTGAATCTTTCCTGGACGATGAGCGGATCGGTTCAGAGCCGTGAAGGGCTTCGCTTCACCGTCGAGAAAATCGGGGATGACGGCCGGATCTGGCTCTGGGATGCCAAGGACGGGATTGCCGCCATCGTCTGCAAGCCCGTCAATTAGAAGCTCTTTCCGATTTCGATAAAATCGTCCGCCTTGAGCGAGGCGCCGCCGATAAGGCCGCCGTCGATGTCAGGTTGGGCGAAGAGTTCCTTTGCGTTGGACGGCTTGCAGCTGCCGCCGTAGAGGATGGTCGTGTTTTCGGCGACTTCCTTGCCGAATTTTCCTTCCAGCACCTTGCGGATGCAGGCGTGGATTTCCTCGGCCTGCTCTGCGGTCGCGGTCTCGCCGGTTCCGATGGCCCAGACGGGCTCGTAGGCGATGACGATCTTCGCCATATCTTCGGCGGAGAAATGGAAGAGGACATTCTCGGTCTGCCCGGTCACGACCGCGAAATGACGGCCGGCCTTGCGCTCTTCGAGCATTTCGCCGACGCAGAGGATGACGCCGAGGCCGTTGTCGAGGGCAAGACGCACTTTGTCGACGAGTTTGGCGTCGGTCTCGCCGTAATACTGGCGGCGCTCGGAGTGGCCCAGGATGGTCCACTGGCAGCCCGCGCTGACGAGCATGTCGGCCGCGACTTCACCGGTGTAGGCACCCTTGGCCTTGTCCGCGCAGTTCTGGGCGGAGAGCTCCACCTTGGATCCCTTCAGGGCTTCGGCCACGCTCACGAGGTGGGTAAACGGGGGAGCGACAATGAGACCTACATTCGCGGGAACTTCCGCCGACTTGGCGGCTACGGCTTTGGCAAGGGCTACACCTTCGGCAACGGTGGTGTTCATCTTCCAGTTGCCGGCTACGATTTTTTTACGCATAGTTGAATGGTTTATTAAGTTGATTTCTATAGTACGAGGGATGTCGCGTCATTCCAGGAGACGTTCTCCTTGTAATAGTTGTCAAGGAATTCCGTTCCGAAGGCGGGGAGATAGACCGTGAGGCCGGAGAAGGCCCGGATGTCAATCGTGCCGAGCAGTCTGGGCGTCGCGGCCTTGTAGACAATGCACCCGTCAAGGGCCTCCTGCAGGGCGGCGAGGTCCTCTTCCGAGGCGCCGGCCTTCTCAAGCACGTCCTTGAGGTCGAAATACCAGCCCCGGTCGCCGCCGTCGCTCATCTTGCGTCCGAAATTCTGCACGCTCTTGGGATTGAGGACCTCCATCGCGGGACGGTATCTGGCGAACAGAGTCTTGCAGACCTCCGCGAGCGCTTCCATCCTGTCGGTCCGGACAAAGGAGATGGTCGCGGAGCGGAAACTGCCGGAGCGGGCGTTATAATAGTCGAAATAATCGGAGCAGACCGAGACGGGATCGGGCGTCTCGTTCTCCAGCAGGTGACGGGTGATCTTCGTGTAGTCGAATCCCTCCGCCAGGACTTCCGCCTGGGAAAAACCTACGCCGTCGCAGATGTCCTTGAACTCGTACGCCGCTTCGACCGCTCCCATCAGGCAGGCGTCGATGAGAATGTAGTCGAAATGCATCGGGAAAGCCGCGGCGAACTCGCGCAGGGTCATTTCGTAGGAGTCGGCATCGATCTGCTCCTGGCCGATGCTCTTGACGGCGGGTCCTTCCGCCGGCTCCGGCCAATATACGGATACGGGACCGCCATAAGTGAAAGAGGGCTTCCTGCGGGGCGCTTCCCAGGAGATGGAATCCATATATTTGTCCTCGGGCTTGGCATAGTAACCGGGAGGGAACCATCCCGAAGCGTGGGAAGAGAACACCATCCCGTAACTCTTGGCGGGGAAACTGGTCTTGACATATTCCAAAACCTGCCGCATCGTCTCCTTCGTGGTGACGGGGCCGGGTGTGAGGCGAAGGAGCGTATCCGCCGAAACCTTGCCGCTACGGTCCGCCGTCAGCCGGTAGAGGACCGGCTCGGTCGGGGTCTTGTAGTCGCCATACTTGGCGTTGAGGTGGCTCAGGACCAGCAGGACGTCATCCCGGAGGCCGTTTCGGGGAACATACCCTTTCTGCAGGTCTTCCAGATCCTCCTTGAGATAGGAACGGAGGGTGTTGTATCCGGCGGAATAGACGATGAGCACCTTGCGTTCATTCTCCGAGGGGGTCCGCCCCCTGTGCTCCATTTCCTCCTCTCCGCCCTGCGGCCCCTCATTCCAGCCCTTCGGAACGGGATGCGTCTCGAAAAGATCGCATGAAACGGTCAGGACCGGCACCAGCGCCAGCCCGATGATCCGCCGTATGAGACTCCGACCTTTCATATAAGTCTACAAATATAACCATTTTTTTTGACTTGGACCGTCCTCCCGGGGCTTGCCCCCGGCAATCCATTGCAATTCCGCTGAAAATGTGTAAATTCGTGGTCACATAAAAAAGAAAGATATGAACGTTAAAAAATTTCTGATGATGATGGGTCTGGCGCTTGCAGCGGTCTCCTGTACGGAGAAAAAGGCCGGGGAAGGAGAACCCGGGTTCAATTATCTGATCGACCGGTTCGCCGATCTCCGCGTGATGCGGTTTACCGTGCCCGGCTGGGAGGATCTGTCTCTGCAGCAGAAAGAGTATGCCTACCATCTCTCCGAGGCGGCGAAATACGGCCGCGACATCATGTGGGACCAGAACTGCAAGGATAACCTTGCCATCCGCCATACCGTCGAGGCGATCCTCGTCGGTTACGAAGGCGACCGGGAATGCGAGGATTTCCTGCGTTTCACGGAATATGCCAAGCGGCTGTTCTTCTCCAACGGTATCCACCACCACTATGCCGAGGACAAGTTCTTCCCGGAGTGCGGCCGCGATTATTTCGCCTCGCTGATGCAGGCCGTCGGGAAGGAGGATGCACGGCTGCTGGATGTGATTTACAATCCCGACATCTATCCTCAGCGCCGCTCGACCGAGACTTCCGGCGACATCGTCAGGCTATCGGCTGTCAATTTCTACGACGGTGTCACCCGTGCCGAAGTGGAGCGCTACTATGCGGGGATTATGAAGCCCCGGGATCCCCATCCCGTTTCCTATGGCCTCAATACCAAGGTTGTCAAGAAAAAAGGCAAAGTCGTGGAACTGCCCTGGAAGGTGGGCGGCATCTACGGTCCCGCCCTGGAGAAGATCTGCGAAGAACTGGAAAAGGCGCAGGCCGTCGCGGAGAATGAAATCCAGGCCCGGGCGATCGGCCTTCTCGTGGAATACTACCGTACCGGCGACCTCCGCACCTGGGACGCTTTCAATATCGAGTGGGTAAAGGATACCCTCGGGAAGGTTGATTTCATCAACGGATTCGTCGAAGACTACAACGATCCGCTCGGGCGGAAGGGATCCTGGGAGGGCTACGTGCACATCAAGGATTCCGTCGCCTCGGCCCGCACCGAAATCCTGAGTGCCAACGCGCAGTGGTTCGAAGACCATTCCCCGGTGGATCCGCGCTTCCGCAAGAAAGAGGTCCGCGGCATTACCGCCAAGGTCGTCAACGCCGTGACCCTCGCGGGTGACAGTTACCCCTCCACCCCGATCGGCATCAACCTCCCCAACGCCGACTGGATCCGCAAAGAGCACGGCTCCAAGTCGGTAACCATTGCCAACATTACCCACGCCTATGATTTCGCAGCGCGGGAATGTCCGAAGAATATCCTGGATGAATTCGCTTACAGCGACGAAGAAAAGGCGCTTTACCGGCAGTACGGCGGCATCGCGGACGAGATCCACACCGACCTCCACGAATGCCTCGGCCACGGCAGCGGCCAGCTTCTCCCCGGGGTTTCCACCACTGCGATGGGTGAGTACGCCTCCGCGCTGGAGGAAGCCCGCGCCGACCTCTTCGGCCTGTACTACAGCGCCGATCCCAAGATGGTCGAACTCGGCATCATGCCTTCGCCGGACGCTTACAAGGCACAGTATTCCAATTACATCCGCAACGGGCTCTTCGTGCAGTTCAACCGCGTCGAACTCGGCCGGCCCAACACGGAGGCCCATATGCAGAACCGCAAGCTCATCGCTCAGTGGTGCTTTGAGAAAGGTGCTGCGGATAACGTAATCGAGAAGATTGTCAAGGACGGCAAGACCTATTTCGTGGTGAACGACTACGAGAAACTCCGCGGTCTGTTCGCCGAACTGCTCGCCGAGGTGCAGCGGATCAAGTCGGAGGGCGACTATGAGGCCGGCAAGGCGCTCATCGAGACCTATGCGGTGCGCATCGACCCGGATCTGCATCGGGAGGTGCTGACGCGGTATGCCTCCCTCGACCTGAAGCCCTACGGCGGCTTCGTCAATCCGGATATCGTGCCGGTCGTGAAAGACGGCAAGACGGTCGACTACGAACTGGTCTATACCGACGACTATCTCGGCCAGATGCTCTTCTACGGCAAGAAATACGCGACTCTCTGATGGACATCGCCGGCCTCCTTCCAGGATACTCCTACTATCTGCGTCTGGAACGGAATATGTCGCCGCGCACCGTGGCGTCATACGTTTCGGATGTGAAGGAGGCGGCGAAGCATCCTTACTTCGGGGAAGGGATCGAGGAGGTGACTCCCGATGCCATCCTCGCATATCTTGAGTCCCGCGCCGATCTCAGCAAGCGGTCCCAGGCACGGGTCCTGAGCGCCCTCCGGTCGTTCTTCGGATGGGTCGTCGCGGAGGGATACCGCCAGGACAATCCCTGCGACGGCATCGAATCCCCGAAACTCGGGCGGTATCTGCCCGCGGTGCTGTCGGTGGATGAGGTGACCGCGATAATGGATTCGGTGGATCTCTCGAAGGATGGCGGCGTCCGGGACCGGGCCATTCTGGAGGTCCTGTACGGCTGCGGCCTGCGGGTGAGCGAAGTGGTCGGGCTCCGGATCTCGGACGTGTATCTGGACGAAGGATTCGTCCGGGTCATCGGCAAGGGCGACAAGCAGCGGCTCGTCCCGATGGGGGAGATGGCCGTCGCCGCGGTACGGGAGTATCTTGCGGTCCGGGGAATTGCGGCGGATCCCGCTTCGGAAGACATCCTCTTCCTTAACCGCTTCGGCCGGGCTCTCACGCGGGTGAGTGTCTTTACGATGGTCAAAAAGCAGGCGCTGCTCGCCGGCATTACCAAGGAGATCTCTCCGCACACGTTCCGGCATTCTTTCGCGACGCACCTCATCGAAGGCGGCGCCGATCTCCGTGTGGTCCAGGAAATGCTCGGGCACGAGAGCATCCTCACGACCGAAATCTATACGCACATCGACACCTCCACCTGGCAGGCCTCCATCCTGGAGCACCATCCCCGGCGGTAGGGTGTCTACGGCGCGGCGATGACGCACCTGATCAGTCTGTCGGCATTCTCCGGGGGGAGGATGCCGGCTTTGCGGATGCCGCGGACGGAGAGGGAGTCGCGCGGGGTGTTTTCACGGTAGACGATGATGCCGTGGGCGCCGTATCTGCCGATATAAGGATGGGCTGCGAGGATGTCTTCGGGGGCGGTCCATAGGGGGAACGGGGTGGTGTGGCCGACGGTGATGAGGTCGCTGAGCCCGTCGTATTTTTCGCGGTCGAAGTGGTATATGTCGAGGAGCTGCTCGGGATAGGAGTAGCCGCCGAGACGATCGCGGTATTCGACGATTTTGGCGGCGAAGTATTTGCCGATGCCGGGAAGGGTGCGGAGGAGGGCGGTGTCGGCGCGGTTGATGTCGATGCGGGGGATGCGGATGTAGGGCGCGAGCCGCTGGAATACGGAATCGTCCACGACATAGGATTTGGCGAAATCGCTCTTCCGTCGGAATCTTCCTCCCGCCTGGCGGTACTTGTCGATGGCCTGTGCCTGACGCTCCGAGAAACCGAGCCGCCGGAGGTCGGCGACCGAAACGGTGTTGGGATCGAAGACGAAATTCTCGACGGTGCGCCGCTCCCGGAAGGTGGCGCGGGCTTCCTGTACGGGCTTTTCGTGCGGTGATTCGACGCGGTATGCCTTGCCGGCATACCCGCTGTAGGCTTTGTCGCCGGAGCCGCTTCCCCCGCCATATTGGCGTCCTCTACCTTCTCCGCCGTACTCCCCGGACCATTCCCGACGGGCCTGCGGTGGCAGCCGGTCCGCGCGCGGATCCTCCGCCACGATGTAGACCGTGTCGGGATGATCTCTCTCCGCGGTGACTTTCATCACTGCGGCTTTGTGGATAAAAAGCGCTGTCTGGTATCCGATAATGAGAAATACCAGGGCAATGACTCCCGTGATGAAGGAAGCCGAAAGTCTTTCCTTCTTCATTGTATCCCCCCTCCTGAGGGGTCTGTGATTTTGTTTGGATCGTCGCACCGGATGGCCACGGGCAGCCGGGGATGCATTTCTGCCGGTGCGGCGGGTATTATTTTTCGGGAGCGCCGGCGACGACGAGGACGATTTCGCCCTTGGGCGCGGTTTCCCGGAAATGGTCGGCGACGGAGGCGAGCGTTCCCCTCCGGTGTTCTTCGAATTTTTTGGATATTTCGCGGGCGACGGAGCAGGGACGCTCCGGGCCGAAGTATTCGGCAAGCTGATCCAGCGTCTTGACGAGGCGGTAGGGCGATTCGTAGAAAATCATCGTCCGTGTCTCGGTGGAAAGCGCTTTCAGCAGGGTCTGGCGGCCTTTTTTGACGGGGAGGAATCCTTCGAAGCAGAAGCGGTCGCAGGGGAGTCCGGAACTGACGATGGCCGGGATGCAGGCCGTCGCGCCGGGAAGGGTTTCCACTTCGATTCCCTCCTCGGCGCAGGTGCGGGAGAGGAGGAAGCCGGGGTCGGAAATGCCCGGGGTGCCGGCGTCGCTGATGAGGGCGACATGCTGTCCCGCGAGGATTTTCTCCTTGATGACGCCGACCGTCTGGTGCTCGTTGAATTTATGGTGCGAGCGGAGCGGCGTGTGGATGTCGTAGTGCTTGAGGAGGACGGAACTGGTGCGGGTATCCTCCGCAAGGATCAGGTCCACTTCCCTGAGGATGCGGAGCGCGCGAAGCGTGATGTCTTCCAGATTGCCGACCGGGGTCGGGACGATGTAAAGTTTCCCCGCCATTGCGTCCACGCTAACCCAGTTTCTTGCGGATGGCCATCATGAAGCTGTAGACGAGGTCGCTGGAGAGGTTCCAGTCGGGGAAGTGGCCGGTGACATACTGAACGGCTTCGTCGAGGGTCGTGAGGTCGTTGAGTTCAGAGATGGTCTTGTCGTAGAGGGCGAAGTCTTCGCCGAAGAGTTTGGCGATGAACTGCGCACGGTCCACCAGCGAGATGGCGCTGCGGATGTTCTTGACGCTGATTCCCGGGAAGTCGGTCTTCCACGCGAGCCGCTCCGCAGCCAGGTCGGCCAGCGACTTGCCCTTGACAGCTGTCGGCGCGGGCTCGGGCGCGGGCTCTGCTGCGGGTTCTGCTGCGGGTTCTGCTGCGGGCTCTGCTGCGAGTTCTGCTGCGGGTTCTGCTGCGGGCTCTGCTGCGAGTTCTGATGCGAACTCGGCTGCGGGCTCGGGTTGTTGTTCCTGCATGTCGGGCGCTTCCGCTTCGTCTGAACTCTCTGCCACGTCTGAGCTCTCTGCCACGTCTGCGCTCTCAGCCTTGTCATCCCGGCTCTCTCCCTCGTCATTCCGGACTTGTTCCGGAATCTGTTCCGGCTCCGGTGTGGGTTCCGGTGTCGGTTCGGGCTTCGGCTCCGGCTCCAATGCGGGCTCGGGCTCCGGTTGCCGAGACGGTAGCACCACGGGCGTTTCGATGATGACGTCCGGGAGGTCGTCGACGTCGCTCCAGTCCATCGGATCGTCGTCCGGCTCTGCAGCGGCGGGTGTGGGAGCCGGGGATTCGGCGGGCTTGGGGGTCGGGGCGGCGGCAAAGGCCGCGACCCGCTCTTCCAGGGCCTGCAGTTGCTGCTTGAGGTCTTCTATGCTGTGGATAAGTCCGTTGAGAACTTCTTGCTGATTATTCTCCATAATTGCGTATATTTGCAGGTAGCAACCTGACGATCCAAAGTTCAACTACAAAAATAAGGAAATGTTTTCAGAAAATGCAAAAAAATCGGGCTGTATCGAAGTAATCTGCGGCTCGATGTTCTCGGGGAAGACCGAGGAACTCATCCGTCGTCTCAAAAGGGCCCAGTTCGCCAAACAGAAGATCGCTACGTTCAAGCCCACCATCGATAAACGGTATTCCGACCTAGATGTGGTCTCCCACGATTCGCACAGCATTTCCTGTACACCCATCAAATCTCCTTCCCGGATGCTCCAGATCGACGACGACGTGCAGGTCGTGGGCGTCGACGAGGCCCAGTTCTTCGACGAGAGCCTGATCGAAGTCGCACAGACCCTTGCCAACCGGGGCGTCCGCGTCATCTGCGCGGGGCTCGACACCGACTATCTCGGCAAGCCCTTCGGCCCGATCCCCGGACTGCTCGCCATCGCGGAGGATGTGCAGAAAGTCCACGCCATCTGCGTCCGCTGCGGCAATCTGGCCAACCATTCCCACCGTCTCAGCCAGAGCAAGAAACTCGTGGTCCTCGGCGAGAAGGATGTCTACGAGCCGCTCTGCCGGGAGTGCTATAACAAGGCGCTCCAGGAGGAATAGCCCGGAGGGGCGTTTGTTGTAACCGCCTCATTCTTAGATGCTTATGCAAAAGGCCTTACTCGAAAACGAGTAAGGCCTTTTTCATAAAGTACTGTCTTTCAGCGACTTGGACTTTGCGACTCCGCTTAGTCCTTGCGGGCCCGCTTAGTCCTTGACGGCCTTGAGGGCCTCGCGGATCTTGGCCTCGATCTCTTCGCAGAGTTCGGGGTTGTCGGCGAGGAGCTGCTTCGTGGCTTCGCGGCCCTGCGCGAGTTTGGCGTCGTTGTAGCTGAACCAGGAGCCGCTCTTGGAGACGATGCCGAGCTCGACGCCCAGGTCGAGCACTTCACCGCTATGCGAGATGCCTTCGCCGAAGACGATGTCGAATTCGGCCTTCTTGAACGGCGGGGCCATCTTGTTCTTGACGACCTTGACGCGGGTACGGTTGCCGAGGGCCTCGTCGCCGTCCTTGATCTGGGTGGTCCTGCGGACGTCCAGACGCACGGAGGCGTAGAACTTGAGGGCGTTGCCGCCCGTGGTGGTCTCGGGGTTGCCGAACATGATGCCGATCTTCTCGCGGAGCTGGTTGATGAAGATGCAGCAGGTGCCCGTCTTAGCGATATTGGCCGTGAGCTTGCGGAGGGCCTGGGACATCAGGCGGGCCTGGAGGCCGACCTTGTTGTCGCCCATCTCGCCCTCGATCTCGGCCTTAGGGGTGAGGGCTGCGACGGAGTCGATGACGACGATGTCGACCGCTCCGCTGCGGATGAGATTGTCGGCGATCTCGAGGGCCTGCTCGCCGTTGTCCGGCTGTGAGATCAGCAGGGTCTCCAGATTGACGCCGAGGGCCTTGGCATACGTGCGGTCGAATGCGTGCTCCGCATCGATCATCGCGGCGATGCCGCCCTTTTTCTGCGCCTCGGCGATCGCGTGGATCGCGAGGGTGGTCTTGCCGCTCGACTCGGGTCCGTAGATCTCGATGATCCTGCCCTTCGGATAACCCCCGATTCCAAGCGCGTGATCCAGGGCGACGGAGCCGCTCGGAATCACCTGAGACTCGTCCCACTCCGGCTGATCTCCCAACTTCATGATCGTTCCTTTACCGTAATCCTTCTCAATCTTGTCGATTGTCGCCTGGAGCGCCTTGAGTTTGGCTGCGCTCAACTCTGCACCGGTCTTTGCTTCTACTTCTTTAGCCATAATAGCGTGGTTTGAGTGTAAATAACTAATAATTCGGATAGTTAGAAATCCGTAGAGACAAAGTTAACAATAATTGCCAATGTTCTCACAAAAATTTTGACTATTTTTGCAGTTAGATGGAAGCGCTTTTAGGAAAGACGCCGCAGGAATTGCAGGAAATCGCCCTGCGTCTGGGTTTGCCCGCCTTTGCGGGGAAACAGATGGCGCGCTGGCTCTATGTCCGGCGGGCCGTCTCGACCGACGAGATGACCGACATCTCCAAGGCGGGGCGGGAAAAACTCGCGTCGGAGTGCATCGTCGGAGCCCTGGAGCCGACAACCACCCTTACATCCTCCGACGGCACGGAGAAGTATCTGTTCGACGTCGAGGCCACCCGCGACGGCGCGATGGGCGGCATCGAGGCCGTGATGATCCCCGACGGCGACCGCAACACCCTCTGCGTCTCCTCACAGGCGGGCTGCAGGATGGGCTGCAAATTCTGTATGACGGGCCGGCAGGGCTTCCACGGACATCTGACCGCCTCGGAAATCCTTGCGCAGATCCTTTACGCCGACCGCATCCATCCGCTCTCGAACGTGGTGTTCATGGGGATGGGCGAGCCGCTCGACAACTGGGCGCAGGTCCGGAAGGTCATCGATGTGCTTACCGCTCCGTGGGGCCTCGCCTGGAGCCCGAAGCGGATCACACTCAGCACGATCGGCGTCCTGCCGAAATTGAAGGAATTCCTCGACGGGACCCGCTGCCACCTTGCCGTCAGCCTGCACAATCCATTTCCGGCGGAGCGCGTACAGTTGATGCCCGTCGAGAAGGCATGGTCCGTCCTCGAGGTTGTCCGCCTCCTGAAGCAGTACGATTTTACCGGCCAGAGAAGGGTTAGTTTCGAATACACGATGTTCGCGGGATGGAACGATTCGCCCGCGCACGCGGACGCCCTTCTGCGGCTCCTCCGCGGGCTCGAATGCCGGGTCAACCTGATCCGTTTCCACCAGATTCCGGATTTCCCCTATACCACCTCCTCCGAAAAGGTGATGACCGCTTTCCGCGACCGCCTCTCCGAAGGGGGCGTCACCTGCACCATCCGCGCCTCCCGCGGAGAAGATATCCTTGCCGCCTGCGGAATGCTCGCCGGGCAGAAGAAATGAAGCGCCTGATCCTCATACTGTTCCTGATTGCGGCGGCCCTTCCGGCCTTCGCGCAGGATAAATTCGCATCCAGTTTCGGCCTGGCGGGGGAATCGGACGCCCGTGCGCTGAAGGAAATCAACGCCCGGATGGACAGCATCCGCCAGTACCGGCCCACCGTCGCCCTCGTCCTGAGCGGCGGCGGCGCCAAGGGAGCGGCCCACATCGGCACCCTCCGCAAGATCGAAGAGATGCAGATTCCCGTCGACATGGTGATCGGCACCAGTATCGGCGGTCTCATCGGCGCCCTGTATTCCATCGGCTACGGCCCTGATTATCTGGACAATCTGATCCGCAACATCGACTGGTCGATGGCCCTGTCGGACAAGGTCCCGCGCGACTACTTCCCGTACACCCGCATCAAATATAAAGAGCGGTATCAACTGTCCATACCATTCTTTTACAGCAAAGAGGACTACCAGGAAACCCTCGAATCAGACCTCCGCTACACTTCCGGCAAGTCGGAGCCGCTCCGGCTATCCTCCAAGGGACGCTTCTCCGATCTCCGCGACAACCTCCTCGGCAGCCTTCCCTCCGGCCTCGTGAAGGGCCAGAACGTCTGGAGCATCATCGCCAGCCGCACCGTCGGCGTGTCGGACAGCACCAATTTCCTGAAATTCCCGATCCCCTTCGTCTGCGTCGCGACCGACCTCGTTTCGGGACGGGCCAAGGTCTGGCACGACGGAGACCTCAACCTGGCGATGCGTTCCACGATGTCGATCCCGGGTCTGTTCGCCCCGGTCCGGACGCGGGGAATGGTGCTGGTGGACGGCGGCATGCGCAACAATTTCCCCGCCGACCTGGCCTCCGAGATGGGTGCAGACCTCATCATCGGGGTCGACCTCTCCGGTTCGGCCAAGGAATATTCCGAAATCAAGAACCTCGGCGACATCATCGGGCAGAGCATCGACATGCTTGGGAACGACGCCTACCGGCGCAACCTGAAAGTGACCGACATGCGGGTCAAGCCCAACCTAAAGGGGTATGATATGCTGAGTTTCAATGCTCCGGCCATCGATTCGATGATCGTGCGGGGCGATTCCGCCGCGATGGCGAAGCAGGAGGAGTTCGACATTGTGAAGGAATGGGTCGGAACCGATACCCTTGCCGGCAGGAAGCCGCTCGCCCACGACATCGGCGGCATCCCCGTACGGATTTCGGGCGTCTTCTTCAGCGGGGTGAAGGATAACGAACGGAAGATCCTGGAACGGAAGATCCGCATCAGGCCCGGGAGTCTGGTCTCTCGCACAGAGGTCGAGGCGGCCGTCCAGACGATTTTCGGCCTCGGGGCCTTCGAATCGGTCAACTACGAGCTCCGCGGGGTGGAAGAGCCCTATGACCTGCATATCCTCTGCCGTCGGGGACCGATCCACCAGCTCGGCATCGGCCTCCGGGCGGATACGGAAGAACTGGTGTCCGCCCTCGTGAACCTCGGCTTCAACACGCATTCCATCGCCGGACCGGCCTATGACCTGACGGCCCGCATCAGCGCCAATCCCTATATCAAGGCGGCCTTCCTCTACGACGCGCCGCGGATTCCGACCTTCAACGCGGCGCTGACCTTCCGCTGGCTCAACCGCAGCAAATTCTCCATCGGCGAGAACCGCTACAACATCACGATGTTCCAGGCCCGCCAGGAGGTGTCGCTCTCGAACATCCGCTGGTATAAATTCGACATCAACGGCGGCCTCCGGCACGATGTGTTCCGCATCGGACACGTAATGAGCGAGCAGGTCAGCGGCGACTATCAGATCTACGAGAAAACGACGAGGCTCTATGCCTCCGCTTTCCTGAATTTCCGGGCGGACAACCTCGACAGCGGGTATTTCCCCACGAAGGGCTATTCCTTCGGCCTCGGCGGAGAGTTTATCTGGGATTTCCTCGCGGAGCCCGCGCACCTGTTCGGGACGCTGGATTTCGACGGCAAGGTGGTCGTTCCCTTCTCGTCGAAGGTGGCGTTCATCCCGTCCTTCGCCGGACGGTTCATTTTCGGGGATGACATCCCGATCCCGTACGCCAACGTCCTCGGCGGACAGATCCGCGGCCGGTATGTCGACCAGCAGATTCCCTTTGTCGGCATCAACAATGCCGTCTACCGCCGCAATTACCTGATGATGGCCCGGGCCGACCTCCGCTGGAACTGTTACAAGAATCTCTATGCCACCCTCATTTCGGACTATTCGTACGACTTCGAGGATTTCAGGAATTTCATGAAGGGACAGAATGTCTGGGGCGTCGGGATCGAATGTGCGTACGACTCGATCGTCGGGCCGCTCAAGGCCTGTTTCCACTGGAATACCCTCACCAAAAAACCCGGATTCTATGTCTCCCTCGGCGTCGATTTCTAAAACCCTGGACCGGCTCCAGCGCCAGTGCGCGCGGATGGAATACTGCACGTCCGACATCCGGCGGAAAGCGCTGAAGGCGCTGGAAGGCGATGCGGAAGCGGCGGATCGGGTGGTCGCCTCGCTCGTGGAGGACGGATTCGTGAACGATCTCCGCTATGCCTCCGCCTTTGCACGCGAGAAGGCCTCCCTGCAGGGATGGGGAGGCGTGAAGATCCGTTTTATGCTCGCCGGGAAAGGGATTGCACGCGAGGTGATCGATGCGGCGATGCAGGAGATCGAGCCGGAAAAGGCCTCGGCGAAACTGCGGCGCGTCGTCGAAGAAAAATACCGCGTGCTCAAGGACGACCCGCAGTGCCGGCTTAAATTGTTGCGATTCGTGCTGTCGAGGGGATATTCCTACGATGAGGTCTCTTCCGTGGTGGAGGAGGTGATGGCGGGCTGAGTTTTCTTCCCGGCCTTCTTGTTGCGCTGCTCCCAGCGCTCCCTGGCATACTGCTGCATATCCGAGACGACGTCGTTCTCGTCGATAATTTCGCTGCCGAGCAGCGTCTCGATGATGTCTTCCAGACTCAGGATGCCCTGGAAGCAGCCGTATTCGTCGATGATGCAGCAGATCTGCTCATTCTTGGAACGCATCACGTCCCAGATCTCCCCGAGCGGCGTCTCTTCGTTGAAGAGTTCGATGTCGCGCTTGATGCTGCCGAGCTTCCGCTCGAATTTGTCGTCGGCCAGCAGCTGGAGGGCGTCGGTGCGGAGGATGTATCCGGTGATGTATTCGTCGGACTCGGCATAGACCGGAATCCGGGAATGATGCAGGTATTTGTCGCTCTTGTAGAAGGACTTGAGCGTCATCGCTTCGGGGGCGATGGCGCAGACGACCCGCGGGGTCATCGCCTCGTAGGCCAGGATGTCATCCATCTTGATGAGGTTCTGGATGAGGGTGTTCTCGTCTTCGTCCAGCACTTCCTCTTCTTCGGCGACATTGGCCATCGCGGAAACTTCCTCCCGGCTCACGGCCGCCTCGGTATCCTCGGGCGTGATGAGCTTGCTGATCCACTCGATGATGATCACGAGCGGGAACATCAGCACGATCAGGAAGTTGAGGGCGGAAGTGGTAAAGCCCATCAGGTGCTTCCACTGGGTGGTCCCGATGGTCTTGGGGATGATCTCCGCAAAGATGAGGATCAGGATGGTGGTGATGGCCGAAACCAGCCCGAACCAGTGCGACCCGAAGGCCTCGGTAACCTGATGGCCGACGCCCGCCGCGCCCACGGTATTTGCGATGGTGTTCAGCGACAGGATCGCCGCGATGGGGCGTGAGGGCTCCTGCTTGTATTTTTTGAAGCGCGTCGCCTTGCGGTATCCTTCCTCCTCCTTCATCGTGATGAACGACAGCGGTGTCGACATCAGCACTGATTCCAGAATGGAACAGAGGAACGATATCGCCATCGCGGAGAATAAGAATACGAGCAGCAGCGTCATAGCGGTCGCAAAGATAGTGATTTTTTTCTATTTAACCGCCAGGAGAATGCCGAATTCGTAAAGGAGATACAGCGGGATAAACATCACCATCAGGGTGAAGGGGTCGCCGGTTGGGGTGATGGCGGCGGCGAGGATGAGGAGGGCGACGATCGCGTGGCGGCGGTATTTCTTGAGCGTGGCCTTGGTGAGGATGCCCAGTCGGGACAGGAGCCACACGAGGAGCGGCATCTCGAAGACGATGCCCATCACCAGGATCAGCATCGTGAAGGTGTGCATATACGAGTCCAGCGAGATCTGGTTGACGATGCCAGTGCCGATGGTGTACTGGGTGAGGAACCGCAGGGTGAAGGGGAAGATGACCGTGTAGCCGAGGGCGCATCCGATGAAGAACATCAGGGTGCCAAGGACAAAGGCGAAAGAAACGTTCTTTTTCTCGTTGGGATAGAGGGCGGGGGCGATGAATCGCCACACTTCGTACATCAGATAGGGGAAGGTGACGATCAGCGCCAGGGAGGCGGCCGAAGAAATGTGCGTCATGAACTGTGTCGTGACGTGGATGCTGATGATTTCGACCTTGAAATCCGTCGCGGTGAGCCATTCCGCCGCCCGGCTGCCGAGAAGCTTCCCGATCCAGCGGTAGAGGAAGAAATCCCCGCTGGTGGCCCCCAGGATGAAATCGTCAAAGATGTAGGGGAGGGCGATGAACATCCCGACAAGGGCGACGAAAAAGACGATGCCCGAGCGGAGGAGACTCCAACGGAGCACCTCCAGGTGATCCCAGAAGGACATCTGCTTGTCGGAAGGCTCCGCCACGGCTTACGCTTCCTTCTTCGGCTCTTCTTCTTTCTTGGCGGGCTCTTCGGCCTGGATTTCCTTCTCGACCTCGTTCATTCCCTGCTTGAAACTCTTGACGCCCTTCCCGAGGCCCTTCATCAGTTCGGGAATCTTGGCCCCGCCGAACAGCAGCAGGATCACCAGCGCGATAATCAGGATTTCGGGCCAGCCGAAGGATTGGAATAATAGAAAAGTTTTCATTCTGACTATAATTTCATTACAACTTACAAAAGTAACGAAATAATTTGTAATTTTGAAAAACGAATCGCGAAAGGTAATATGAAAAAAGCATTGGTACTTGGGGCGACGGGAGCCGTCGGAAAGGATCTTGTCGAACGGCTGCTCTCGGATGACGCCTTCGGGGAGGTGGATATTTTTGTCCGCCGGCAGGTCGGATGGGATGATCCCAAACTGCGGGTCCATATCGTCGATTTCGACCGGCCGGAGGAGTGGAACCATCTGCTCTCCGGGGATGTCCTGTTCTCCTGTCTCGGCACCACCATCAAGGCGGCCGGCAGCCAGGAGGCGCAGTGGAAGGTCGATTATACCTATCAATACAATGCGGCGAAGGCGGCCCGGGAGAACGGTGTTCACACGTATGTCCTCGTTTCCGCCATCGGGGCATCCTCCCATTCAAAGTTTTTCTACACCCGGATGAAGGGAACGCTCGATGACGCCGTCCAGGCGCTGGGATTTCCCGCTTGCTTCATCCTGCGGCCCCCGTCCCTCATCCGGAAAGGGAGCGACCGTTTCGGGGAGAAAGTCGGCGTCGCCGTCCTGAAGGCCTTCAACGCCATTGGTTTGCTGCGCGCTTACCGCCCCCTGCCCACGGAAGACCTCGCCGACGCGATGATCTCCCTCGCCAAGAGCGGGGAAGAGGGGGTTGAGATTGTGTCTTTTAGCAAAAGTTAACTTTTAGGTTGATTATTTAAGAAAATGTTATATCTATTCTTATGGATTTTCCAAATGATTTGGAAAGAAGTTAGGATATAGTTCATCACTTCGATTCATCGGTGTGTTTTGTGGATATTTATTGCGCTCATAGGGGCGTCCCGCCCCTGGCCGCGCG
>JAEEGG010010750.1_pt1 | contig 20138 bp, 13 predicted proteins | sample 9134161 | NCBI WGS metagenome assembly JAEEGG01 (sample SAMN16246543, study PRJNA631951) | gut metagenome | biome: gut microbiome; feature: rumen; material: CR-attached | host: Bos | place: Iran: Karaj | collected 2018-10 | reverse complement strand
TAGCCAAAATCTTCCATCGATCCACGCACCACATCCGCCAGACTCATGTTCTCCTCTATATTGGGCATCACATCTGGCAAATCAGCAATATGGGGTTTGCGGAAATTAACATCATAATAGAGCCATGCACCCACCTTACGCGCGTCACGCAACAAATCGCCTACAACCGGACGGATGACTGGATTGATAGCAAAAAACGAACCGAAAAGCACCACATCGTCCTTACAAAAGACGGGTAGCACGCCATCCAATGAAACGGCCGCATGATCCTTATAAAACACATATTGCGCATCGTTGTGTTCATTCAAAAATGCCAATGATATATGCGACTTGACATGCTCATGACGGCACACATATTCTGACGACACACCATTTTCGCTCAAATAGCAACATATAATATCACCTATATGGTCGCCGCCCACCTCCGTCACCATGGCACAAGACACCCCAGCTCGTCCAAGCGACACAATACTGTTAAATGTAGAGCCTCCCGGTACTGCCTTCTGCGGCTGGTCGTTCTTAAACAGAATGTCCAGCACCGTCTCCCCTATTCCTATTACCCGTTTCTCAGTCATAACAAAAATAACAAAAAACTACCTGTCCTGTTTCTTCTTGTAGTGCACGCTCACTGTGGCAAAGATAAAGACCACAGGGATAAAGATGTAGATATTACCCTCAATGCATTCAATGGCAAGCATCGTGACAGCCTCGATGCCGACAAAGAAACAGAGAGCCACCGCTACGCAACGGCCGGGGTTGTGAGTCCTCACAATGTCGACGACTGTCTTGGCGATAGCCATCAGCAACACCAGCGTCTGGTACACCAGCATAATCCACACCCCTGCAATAGGGGCGAACATGTCGACGACACCGGCAATAGAGGCTCCGAGCAGAATCACAAAGACGACATACTGCCACTCCAACCATTGATTTTCCGCCATGCCCATCCTGTCGCTCATTCTTGCCACCAACTGCATCATAGCCGTCATAAAGATGTACACCACATAAGTAAGCAGCAATTCGCCAAGCAGCGACCAACCCAACCCCACGATGTTCTTCTGACAGAACCACCCCACACTGATCTCCTTGCGATGCAAATCCCAGTCCTCAAACAGCGGCAAGTCGTCCGAGAAACAATAGTAGTATGTACTCACTATGGCCAAGCCTACCAGTATGTACAGCAGGGGATACAGCTTGCGATTGTCTTTGTAGTTGATGCGATAGATAGTCGCATGCATGGCAACTGCCAGCACAAGCAGCAGGATAGGTATCGCAATGGGATGCAAACCCAAAGGGTTACTATGATGGAGGCTCAGCAATTCTGGCAAATTGGACATCGGTGCGTTGGCCTCAACATATTCTGACAGACGTTGTAGAAACATGATGCAAAATATTTTAGATTAAATAACGAACGATTTCGGCTGTTATTGTCCCATTTGTCACAAAATGTTATAAAAATCCTTTCAATGCTTGCATTTTTGGGGAATAAAAAGTATTTTTGCAAATTGGAACAACAATATCACTTACATCAATAGCCGTTTCAACAAACACACATACAATGACTAAAGAAATAACCATACGGCAGGAACAACCCGCCGACTACCACGAAGTGGAGAACCTCACCCGTGAAGCATTCTGGAATGTTTATCGTCCCGGATGCACGGAGCATTATGTACTCAACCAGTACCGCAGCAACCCCGACTTTATCCCCGAACTGGACTTTGTTATGGAAGAGAACGGCCACATCATCGGGCATATTATGTTCTCCAAAGCAGAGTTGACTCTGGACGACGGCAACAAAAGACCGTCGTGGACTTTCGGCCCTATCAGCATTCATCCAGACTACAAGCGCAAAGGCTACGGCCTGAAACTGCTGAACTATGCATTAAACCGCGCCCGCGAAATAGGTATCGGCTTTCTTTGTATGGAAGGGAATATCGAGTTCTACAAACATGCAGGCTTCGGCCTCGCCAGCCATCTGGGCATCCACTACCACGCCGAACCACGCAATGCCGAAGTACCCTACTTTCTGGCTCAAGAACTTGTCCCTGGCTGGCTTGGCGGTATAGAAGCCACCTATTGCCCTCCCAAGGGCTATTTCGTGGCCGACAACAATCCAAGTGCTTTCGAAGCCTACGAGGCCTCATTCCCGCCGAAAGAAAAGCTCCGCTTGCCGGGACAGCTTGGATACGATTGAACCCAAATCGGTCATTAGGCCGATATGGGTTGAAAGGAACCGCACTTCTTTTAAAACTTATTTCCTTCTTGCTTAAATTCTTCCAAAGACCACAATAAAACTGCGTTCGGCACGTTAGAACAAAACTTACATCAATACTGTAATGAACTCTGTATACATAGCCCTCTCATCGTTGACCGTGGCGGTAGCCCTATGGGTAGCATGGCTGCTCAGCAAGCCATGCACCAAGCCGTTAATCGACCCGCAGTGCCAGAAAGCGCTCAACGACAAACTGCCTTCCCAATGCACCGAAGGCAACAGCACCACTGTCTACACCACTTTCGACCCCATGCTGGACGACCTCATGGCCGACATCAATTCTGCCCAGGACCACATCCATATCCTGTTTTTCAAGTTCGAGGCCGACCACATCGGACAGCACATCGGCAATGCCTTGGCCATCAAAGCAGCCCAAGGGGTTGAGGTGCGACTGATGTACGACGACATCGTCAACCACAAACACCGTTGGTACTACCGCACCCTCGCCAACCGTGGAGTGCAGGTGCAACCCTTCGCCCCCGTACACATCCCCTTCCTCCGCAAAAAAGACAACTACCGCAACCACCGCAAAATAGTGGTTATCGACGGCCACAAAGGATACCTTGGCGGAATGAACATCGCCGAACGCTACTCCAAGGGCCTCGACTGGGGTCCCTGGCGCGACACCCAGATGCGCATCGAAGGCCCAGCCACAGCACAGTTGCAGCACGCTTTCCTCGCCGACTGGTGCCACGCCACACACCAGTTGCCGTCTTTAGGCCGTTATTTCCCAACCCCACGGCCTTGCGGCTCACAGCACATCGAGATTGTCACCTCCGGCCCTCTCGGCCCAGGTCCCGTCATCATGCACCGCACCACCCAACTGCTCGACCAAAGCAAGGACTATGTCTACCTCGAATCGCCCTATTTCATCCCCACACCCGAAGTGATGCAAGCCTTGTGTTCTGCCGCCCGCCGTGGTGTCGACGTCCGTTTGCTCATCCCCTCGCGCAGCGACAGGGGTGTCTTCCTCCTCCCTGCCTCGATGTCCTACGTGACAGAAGCCCTCAATGCCGGTGTCCGAATCGGACTCTTCTCGCACGGTTTTCTACACTCCAAGACCATCGTTTCCGACGATAGCGTGGCCAACATCAGCTCCGCCAACATCGACCCCCGCAGCTATCTCCTCGACCTCGAGATAGGCGCCTACGTCCACAACCGCGACTTTGCCCTGCAAATCAAGGACATTTTCCTCGCCGACGAGGCCGAGTCGCACTACATAGACCCCGTGACCTTCAAGCAACGCCCTCTGCACAAAAAGCTATTCGAACGCACCGCCCGCATCCTCTCCCCACAACTATAGAACAGCACCTAAACCTTTCGAAACTAAACAACACAATATAACACCTAAAACACACACCCGCTCATGAACCAAGCTATACGTATTCAAACATCATTCATCAACGGACTGGAAAAGAAAGCCTTGATATGGATTGCCAAACGGTTGCCCCGATGGGTCACTTCCGACATGCTCACCGCCGTGGGAACGCTCGGTGCCCTCGTAGTGGCTATCGGTTTCGTCCTCTCTTGCCGGAGCGTACAATGGCTATGGCTTAGCTCTGCAGGACTGGTCATTAACTGGTTCGGCGACTCGCTCGACGGCACCCTTGCACGTGTCCGCAACTGCCAGCGACCCATCTACGGCTATTATGTCGACCACACAGTCGACTGTGTCAACGAGGGCCTCATGTTTATCGGCGCCGGTCTCTCCCCCTTCCTCCACCTCGAGTTCGCCCTCCTGGCCTTTGCCATCTACCTCGTCCTGACCATCAACGTGAGCATCAACGCCCACCTCAAAGGCGAATTCCGCCTCACCTACATCAAGCTTGGCCCCACCGAGTTCCGCCTTATTATCATCATAGCCAACACCCTCCTCATTGCCATCCCCGCCCTCACGGCCATCTGCCACTCCTACACGCTCTGCGGCCTCTCCTTCACCATGCGTGTGCTGGACTATGTAGCCGTTGTCATTATCGCCATTATGTCGCTCATCTATATCGTCACCACCATCTCCGATGCACGCAAATATGCCGCCATCGACCCGCCCAAGACTCCAAAAGAGACATCCGACAAATAACACCAACGTCCCATATAAACACTCGGCACCCCCTTGCCGTACATAAATCAATGCATTATGAACAAAACAATTATCACCCTTCTCGTCCTCCTCGCTGCCACGCCCGCCATGGCATGCACCAACCTTATCGTGGGCAAGCGGGCCTCCGCCGACGGCAGTGTAATGTGCAGCTACAACTGCGACGGCTTCGGATTCTCCGGCTCGCTCTTCTACAGCCCCGCCGCACGCCATACACCCGGCGAACAGATTGCCATCCATGGCTGGGGACCTGCACACCCCGGCCAGTATGTCGCCCAAGTGGAATACACCCGCAACGTCGTTGGACTCATGAACGAAGACCAAGTAACCATTGTCGAGACCACCTTCGACGGCCGCCTTGAACTGGTCAATCGCGAAGGGCTACTCGACTACTTCAGCCTTATGCGGCTGGCGCTGCAACGCTCCTCCACCGCCCGCGAGGCCATCAGCTGCATGGCTGGACTCGTCGAGGAGTATGGCTATAACAGCAGCGGCGAGAGCATCACCGTATGCGACCCCAACGAAGCGTGGATTATGGAAATCATAGGCAAAGGCTCTGGCCGTAAAGGTGCTGTATGGGTCGCCCTCCGTATCCCCGACGACTGTATTTGCGCCCATGCCAACCTCAGCCGCATCCGCCAGTTCCCGCTCGAAAAGAAACGCTCGTTCAAGAGCATCAGCAGCAAGAACATCCGGCACATCGGCCGCCCTGAAGTGGAATGTGTCTATGCCGACGATGTCATCTCCCTTGCCCGTGAACTGGGCTATTACAACGGTTCAGACCAGAATTTCTCCTTCCGCGATGCCTACTGCCCCATCGATTTCGAGAACGTGCGTTATGCCGACGCCCGCGTGTGGAGCTTCTTCCGACACCATACCTCTGTCGCCGAGATGGACAAATACCTGCCCTACATCAACGGCCACTTCGACCAATGCGACCACCTGCCCCTATGGATTAAGCCCGACCGGCCACTCACCTTGCGTGACTTGCAGGCCGATATGCGCGACCATTTTGAAGGCACTCCCCTCGATATGACCTCCGACATGACTGCCGGCCCGTGGGGAATGCCCATCCGACCTCTGCCTATGCAGTTCAAAGCCTCGGACGGAACCCCTTACTACCGCGAACGTCCCATATCCACCCAGCAAAGCGGCTTCACCATGACTTGCCAGATGCGTTCCTGGCTGCCCAACGATGTGGGCGGGGTCACTTGGTTCAACTGCGACGACGCGGCCATGGTGGCCTACGTCCCCCTTTATTGCTGCATCACGCAGATCCCCGACCCCTTCCGTCCCGAAAACAACCAACGCAACGAATTCTCCTTCCAATCCGCTTTCTGGATGAACAACTGGGTAGCCAACATGGTGTACCCGCGCTACAGCATGATGATTGGCGACCTGCGCCAAGCCCAGCGCGAGCTCGAAGACTACTACCACGCCGACCAAGACAGCGTCCTTGCCGCCCTGCAGGACATGACCCCGGACGACCGCCGCGACTATCTCAACCGCAAAAGCATAGCCTATGCCGACCGCATGATGAGCCGTTGGGACCTGCTGGCCAAATACCTTATCGTGAAATACAACGACCAAGTAGTGCGGCGCGTGGATGAAAATGGGCAATTCCAACGCTGGGGCTACGACACTCCCGGCTACAACCAGCAGTTTATCGACGCCATCGGCCCCGCCACAGGAAACCGCTACCAACTGAAGGAAATCATCGAACGTCGCGAACGCTGACACCCCTGACGCCAGTTTCCACCCTCGCCTCTTCCACGCTTTGATAAGGGTTGTTCTCCGGTTGTTCAACACAAATCAATAGGCCTCAAGTGGATGCCGTTCAAAAGCAAAGCGGATACATGCGAAATGGAAAGGCAGAGAATAACCGTTTTATTCTGCTTTCCGGCTCGATGACCGATATAGGCGCGGTCGCTCTTCCGTCGTTCCTTATTCCTCAGTTCTCCCATCGTTCTCCCATCGTTCTCCCATTTCAAAAGGATAACTGAGGAAGAACTGAGGGAGAAGGGTGGATAAAAGAGCGGACCAAGGTCAGTGCGAAATGAATTTTGGCGCAGGTTGGGGAAGATTTGCGCAAAAGGTATACATTGAAAATAATAGATTGAATTATAAACAGATTGAACGTTGATATGTTATGCATGTTGCAAAACATATCAACGTTCAATCTGTAAACCTTCAGCTAACGGCCCTGAGCCCAACTGCGGTAGCGCGCCCATACATGGAGCCACACACGGGCGATGGAGTCGACAGCGTCGCAAAATATAGCACGGCTGTATTCCTCAAGACGGGCGTAAGCCTCAGAGTTGCGATAAACCTCTTTAGTGAGGTTTTTTTCGTCGTACTCGGCAGGGATGAGGCGATAGGCCATGAGGTAGGAGTACTCGGAAACGGCACTGATATAGTCCCACGTGTTGTTGTTGCCCACACCCCATGGGTGGAGATATTCACGACTTATGATCTCTTCTTCCACAGCCTGCACCAGCGGGGTGGGTTTGGTTTGGAGAGGATAGCCTGCGGGGTCGTAGAAGAATCGGTTGTTGGGGATATCGATGTCGTAGGACTTGCGCACCTGCTTGTCCCATTCGGATTCGATGAAGCCGTGGATGTTGGCTCCAGAGGAGAAGGAACGGCAGTCGCAATGCAAAGGCATGTGGCAGTCGGCAATATAGTGGCTGAGAATGAAGAAGCGCATGGCTATGTGGTTGTTAGTCGTCGAAAGGGGACAACCACGCTCTTCCATGCGAAGTATCTTGAAATTGTCGATGATGCTGTGGGAGATAGACTCACAACGGTCGGCACAGTTGCCGCTTTCAATGGTGAAGGGTTTCCTGTAGAGCTCCGATTTCTGTCCCAAGGTATAGAGTTTCATTGTCTTGGGGAGTTTCTTGAATTCTTTCTTTTCGGAGCCGGAAGCGGGACGGTACTTGATGACGTGGCTGGTGGCCATGTCTTTAAACACTTCGTCGGGATACCACGAACCTTCGATAACGAAATCGCGGTAATCGTGAAACCATTTCACGAGGCTGTTGGCGTCCTCCTTCAGCTCTTCGGGAATAGGTCCATACTGGAGTCGTTTGATGGCCATGAAGGCCAGCCATGCATGAGAATACTTTTTCATAGGTCTTATGTATTAATGGTGTTAATTATATTGTTCACGATGCGGAGACGATGGTTATTTGTCGGGACAAGGTTTCTTCAGTTCTTCAATGACTTGAAAAATCTGAGCAAGGAATTCGTCGGGAGCCCCGTCGAGGGTGAAGAAGTAGATGGCCTTTTCAAGATGTTGTACAGCGAGAGATTCTTCCTCAAAGATGTTCATGCCAAGGAGGTAATGACAAAGACCATGCTCATAGTCGCTTTGGGCCTGCGTTGTCTTGTTTTGCAGGAAAAGGGTGATGCGGTCGGTGGCATTGTTGGCGAGACAGATGTTGACCAAATGCATGGCATCACGATAGCTTTGGTCTCCATCGATAGCATTGCGCCAACAGGTGTCAATCAATGCGTTGGCGCGGATGTCGTTCTTCTCGAGATAGTATAAAAGGAGGTTGGCAGCATTGCCGAAGTCTCCAGGAGAGAGTTCATGAGCGGCAAGGATGTAGCGACCGGCGCTGTCGGGGTTGTTGAGATGGTCGGAGTAGATAATGCCCAACGCACGGGCTGCATCGGCTTTCATGTCGGAAGACGGATAGCCATAGTAGGCGGCACGGAAGTGGGACACGGCTTCGGCATAGTGGCCTTGGCTGTAGAGGACAGAACCCAGATTGTAATGGGTGTTCCAGTCGGTATCGCAAAGGGCGATGGCACGACGGTAGTATAGGGCTGCACTGTCGTCCTGACCGTCAATGTTATAGTAGAGCCCTACTTGATAGGCAGCCTTGTAACAGGGACATACAAGCGCAGAAGCATGGCACAACAGGGCAAGACAGGCGGAATCGACATAGGCAAGCCAGAGGTCGGTATTGTAGTCGTAGAGCAAGGCATAATAATATTGGGCATAGCCGCATAGCAGTTGACAGTCGTCTGGGTTGCGGGCAATGAGCCGCTTTAGCAGACTGTCGGCCATGAAAGCGACCATAGAGCCTGTCTCAAAGTTGGCACGGATGCTGTCAAGGTCCTCACCTGGTTTCAAATCCTGAAGGCTGAAGGCCATGTGGTTTATGCTTTGCACAAAGTAATTAAGAGCAATATCTTCTTTCTTTAGCAACACCGCAGGACGGTCGTTGGCAGGGTCGAATTCCTCGAGCATGGTGAAGGCTGAGGCATAGTGACGCTGGGCTATCATTTGGTCGGCCTGTTTCAAGACCGAGGCCTCGCTTTGGGCATAGGCAACTATACCAACAAGCAGGGTGACAACCAAGAAGACAAATGGTTTTTTCATGGAGCGAGACTTTAGAAATTTTAAGCAAAGGTACGAATATTATTGCAGAAATCGGAAAAAAAAATCGACAAGTTGCGATTTTTATTGTGGTAATTGTTGGTTATGTGGAGAATATATTGTATCTTTGCAGGCATAAAAAAAGAATACTAATAATAGTTAATATCATGAAAATACGATTCTTTATCTTTTTTTGCCTGATGGCATGTTTGTCCATGCCCATGAGAGGAGCAGACAATCTGACGTTGAAAAGCCCTGACGGACGGATGGAGGTGACGTTTTACCTCCTTGACGGAACGCCGCATTATGAATTGATGCGCGACGGGAAACCTGTGGTATTGGCCTCACGGATGGGATTTGAACTGGAGTGGCGTGACGACCTTGCACACGCCTTTGTGCTCAAGGATGTGCAGAGGAGCACTTTCGACGAGGTGTGGCACCCCGTGTGGGGCGAGGAGGCCAATATCCGCAACCACTACAACGAGATGTTAGTGACGATAGAGCAACCCGTTGGTTCGGTTGCCAGTATGGATCATAGCACTGAGAAACGCGCCACAGTGATGCAGATACGTTTCCGTCTATATGACGACGGTCTTGGTTTCCGCTATGAATTCCCGATGAAGTACAACGGTGTTGACAACGCGCTGGTGTGTTTCTGGTTTAAAGAGGAGCTGACAGAGTTTGCCATGACAGGCAACCACACGGCGTGGTGGATTCCCGGCGACTACGACACGCAGGAGTACAACTACACCGAGAGCCGCCTGTCGCAAATCGACAGTCTTTACGAGAAAGGCCATGAACACGGCGGTTGGCCGTGGACCGACTTCTCGCGCACGGGCGTACAGACAGCCTTGCAGATGAAAACCGACGACGGTCTCTATATCAACATCCACGAAGCCGCTACGCTTGATTATCCCACCATGCACCTCAATCTGGAGAAACCTTTCACCTTCCGCACTTGGCTTTGTCCTGATGCAGCAGGCTACAAGGGCCGTATGCAGGCTCCATGTCACACTCCGTGGCGCACGGTGATGGTCTGCGACAAGGCAACCGATGTGCTGCGTTCGAGGCTGATACTGAATTTGAACGATCCCTGTGCCCTCAAGGATGTCAGTTGGATTCACCCGGTGAAGTATATGGGCGTTTGGTGGGAGATGATTTCGGGCAAGAGTACATGGAACTACACCAACGATTTTCCTTCGGTGAAGCTTGGAGAGACCGATTTCGTCCACGCCAAACCCAATGGCACCCACGGTGCCAACAATGCCAATGTGCGCCGTTATATAGACTTTGCCGCCAAGCACGGCTTCGACGCCCTCCTCATCGAGGGATGGAACATAGGCTGGGAGGACTGGTACGGCAAGCAGAAGGATTTTGTCTTCGACTTCCTCACTCCGTATCCGGATTTTGATTTGCCCGCTTTGAATAAATATGCCCATGAGAAGGGCATCCGTCTAATCATGCATCACGAGAGTTCGGCCTCGACTGTTAACTATGAACGTTGGATGGAGAAAGCCTACACGATGATGAACAGGTATGGCTACGACGCTGTGAAGAGCGGTTACGTGGGCACTATCATCCCTTACGCTGAAGGGCACTACAGCCAGCCCATCAACAACCACTATCATTACGCCATCGTCGAAGCAGCCAAGCACCATATCATGGTCAACGCCCACGAGGCTGTGCGTCCCACGGGTCTCTGCCGCACATGGCCCAACATGATTGGCAACGAGAGTGCCATGGGAACTGAGTTCCGTGAGCGCATCCACCCCGGCCACACTACTATCCTGCCTTTCACCCGCCTGCAAGGTGGCCCGATGGACTACACACCCGGTATCTTTGAACCCGACATGGGCAAGATTGTCCCTTGGGGAAAGAAGATGCAGCACACCATCTGCAACCAGCTGGGTCTCTATGTCACCTTCTACTCTCCGCTGCAAATGGCCGCCGACTTCCCCGAGCACTATGAGCCATATATGGACGCATTCCAGTTTATCAAAGATGTGGCTGTTGACTGGGACACTTCTATTTATATTGCCGCCGAGCCTGGTGCCTATATTGTCACTGCCCGAAAGCCGAAGATCTCTTCGCTGAACAAAGCCGCTGAAAGTGTAGGCAAACTGCCCGACGGCAAGAAAGGTGTCGTCAGCAGCACTGCCCAGTATGTGTATGGTCTGACTGAGCCGACCAGCCTGACTGGCCTGACTCCTCGCGATGTCTGGTACATCGGCGGCATCACCGACGAGACCCCACGCGAATTCTCGGTCAAACTCGACTTCCTCACCCCAGGCAAAACCTACGAAGCCATCATCTACACCGATGGCAAGGATGCCTCCGGCCTCCCCGGCGACACCTACAATCCCTACTCATACACCATCACCAAGAAGAAAGTCACCAGCAAGACCACCCTCAAACTAAAGATGGCCTCTTGCGGCGGCTTCGCCGTCTCGATACGGGAGAGACAATGAAGAGAATAGCCGTCATAATGATACTGCTGCTGAACGCCGTCAGCATCCAGGCACAGCAGTTTATCGGATGCCGCACGGACTCTGGCTGGGCAGAGACACCGATGCTGCGTAAGAAGATTATCCTTACCGAAGAGCCCTCGTATTATGGGAGTGTGTATCTGGATGTCGCTTCCATTGGTTACCACGAGGTGTATGTGAACGGGATGAAGGTGGGCGATTTTGTGATGCAACCCGCTGTGTCGCAGCTTGACGTGATGGCATTGGAGGTGCAATACCGTATCAGGAAATACCTTAAAAAGGGCGAGAACGAGCTGCTACTGTGGATAGGTCAGGGCTGGGGTCGTGTCTATCGCCAGACGGCGGCGGCGAGTGCCACGGTGTGGTGGTCAAATACCAGAGAAATAAGTGATCTTACCGAGACCGACACCTCTTGGGAGACTTCGCCTTCGGGCTATAGCTACACTGGCAGCTGGCAACCCATGCAGTTCAGCGGTGAGCGATACGATGCACGGGCAAAATCCGAATGGCGGGCAGCATCACGAGTTCCGATGGAGATTGGCGATACTGTCGTTACTCCAGACTACACCGCTTATTTCTTTAAAAGAGGGATTAGGGGGCAGGAGTTCAAGGGCAACCGCATTGTTGACACGTTGAAATTTCTGTCCTACGAGATGGAACCAGACAGCAGTCTGGTCATTGACTTCGGGCGTGTGGTGACAGGCTGGTTCAATGCAGTTTTTTCCCCTATGGAGGCTGGCACAGCGGTGTCAATGGAATATCTCGACCATCGGGATGCAAAGCCACCGTTCACCGAGACCGACATATACATATCGGATGGCGAGGGGCAGGATATTTTCCAAAACCGATTCCACATGCATGCTTTCCGCTATGTGCGTATCAAAGGCGCTGGTATTGTAGCTGCCCGTGCGTTGCAGATTAGTGCTGTCAACCCCAAGGTGGGCGCCACTTTCGAGTGTTCCGATTCACGGCTGAACGCCATTCACGACATGGTGAAGCACACCCTCAGCTGCCTCACCTTCAACGGCTATATGGTAGACTGTCCACACATTGAGCGCATGGGGTACGGCGGCGATGGAAACTCCTCTACGATGACGTTGCAGACCCTATGGGATGTGCACGACACTTATCTCAATTGGTTGAGGGCATGGGAAGATGCGATGGACTCCACGGGCGACTTGCCTTATGTGGCGCCCGCCTTCCACACCGGGGGTGGACCCTATTGGAGCGGTTTCATTGTCAAGGCTCCTTGGCGCACCTACCTCAATTACGGCGACAGCAGTTTGGTGCTTCGCCATTACGATGAGATGTGCCGCTGGCTGGGTTTTGTGGAAAAGCATTGCGAGAACGGAATCCTGAGGCCTTGGCCCGACAACGAGCGGCGGGGCTGGTTTCTCGGTGACTGGCTGGCACCCGAAGGAGTTGACGTCGGTGGTGAATCGGTACTGCACGTCAGCAACTGTTTCCTGGCGGACTGCCTTGCTGATATGGTGCAGATGGCCCGCATGACGGGTCATGAGGAAGATGCTGTACGTTTTGCCGAATGGCGGCAAAGTCTCAAGGCAGCCATCCATAGCCATTTCTATCACCCCGAGAGCCATACCTATGCTAATGGCACCCCCCTCGACCAATGCTACGCTCTGCTGATGGGCATCCCCCCCGACAGCGCGACCCATGCTGCCGTGAGGGAGCATCTGTTGGTCGACTGCCATACAAAGTATAAAGACCATATTGCCGCAGGGCTTATGGGTGTGCCCGTTTTCACCGAGTGGTGCATCCGCGAGCGGCAAGCCGACCTCATGGCCACCATACTGCGGCAGCCCGACTATCCCGGCTACCTATATATGATTGAGAGCGGTGCCACCACCACATGGGAGTCGTGGGATTGCGGCCGACCCGGCAAGGAGGACCGCAGCCGTGTACACAACTGCTACAACGGCATCGGCATCTGGTTCTACCAGGCACTTGCCGGCATCCGTCCCGACCCCGAGGAGCCAGGCTACAGGCACTTCTTCATCGACCCACAGCCGTGCGAAGATGTTGAATGGGTGAAAGCCACCAAGCCCACCCCCTACGGAACCATCCGTGTGGACATTGAAAAGGGACAATTGAAAGTTGAAATCCCACAAGGCACTACCGCCACGGTGTTTCCCGGCACCCCGAAGGAGCGGCAGCTCACCAGTGGAGAACATATTATTTATTAAGTTATGAGATACATTATACCGCTTTTAGCATTGCTCTTTATTTCCTGCGGTGGCAAGACACATCTGGCCAACCCAACAGTCGAAATGCAAGACGGCACCACCCCCTTGGCAACAGCCCAGCCCCGCTTCAGCTGGTGTTATGAGTCGGAAGCGGACAACGTCGTACAAACAGCGTACCGCATCATCGTTTCCTCTACGGAAGAGAATGCCGATAAAGGCATCGGCGACCTGTGGGACTCGGGCGTTATTGAATCGTCTGACATGCTCTATATTCCCTACGCGGGCAAGCAACTGCACAGCCGCTACATCGCCTTTTGGAAGGTCTACGCCACCCTCACCTACGGCAAGAATCATAAGAAAGCCACCACCGAAAGCGACGTTCAACGTTTTGAAATTAGCCTTCTCTCGCCCGACGACTGGCACGCGCATTGGATAGGGCGCGACTATGAGGACGACAATGTGAACGGCCACACCGCCATCGCCGCCCGCTACCTGCGCAAGGAGTTTTCGCTCAAGAAGGATGTTGTCAAAGCACGCCTCTACATCAGTGGGTTGGGGGTTTATAATGCCTTTATCAATGGGAAGTGGGTAGACGCGTTCGAATGCCTGAAGCCCACGCTCTCGGACTACACGAGGCGCATCTATTTCAATGCCTACGATGTGACAGAGCTAGTCCGTGAAGACGGCTTGAACGCCGTGGGTGTTACGCTAGCAGGCGGGCGTTTCACCACCGTCCGCCACGACAACAACTACCTCGAATGGTGCGGCATCAATCACGCCGCCCACTATGGCCTGCCGCAACTGCTGATGCAGCTGGAGGTGACCTACCAAGACGGCACTACCGACACGATAACCAGCGGCGAGGGGTGGAAGATAACCAACCAAGGCCCCATACGCAAAAGCAACGAGTTCGACGGCGAGACTTACGACGCCCGCCTCGACCTAGGAGACTGGACTATGCCCGACTACAACGACAGCCATTGGGATGCAGCCATCGTCGATTACGACCGGCAGAACATGTACAAGGAGGACATCTACAATCCGCGTCACCGCGTTGCCCGCGAGTATCCTGTCGTCACTGGCAGCCCTCTGCCTAACGACTACCAGCGTCCCGACCCGATGCAGCTCCTCACACCGCAGCCCAACCCCAATATCAAGATACAAGAACAGCTCAAGCCTGTGTCACTCTTCAAAAAGGGCGACAAATGGATACTCGACATGGGGCAGAACATGGTTGGCGTGCTCGATTTGGATTTGTTCGACACGCAATCTGGAGACACTATCATCCTACGCTATGCTGAAACCTTGGCATCCGACAGCACCCTCTATACCGCCAACCTTCGCTCGGCTGAATGCACTGACCGCTTCATTGCCAGAGGTGGCCGTTACTGTTGGCATCCCATGTTCACATACCACGGCTTTCGATATGTTGAGATTTCCGGCCTGCGCTATACCCCAAAACTCGACGACTTCACAGGCCTAGTCCTCTACGACGAGATGCCTTTTACTGGCACCCTTGAAACCTCTAACGAGATAATCAACGCCGTCTATCGCAACGCCACATGGGGCATCCGCGGCAACTACCGCAGCATGCCTACCGACTGCCCCCAGCGCGACGAGCGGATGGGCTGGACAGGAGACCGCACTACGGGTTGCTACGGTGAGAGCTATATCTTCGACAACCACCGCCTCTATGCCAAATGGCTGCAAGACCTTGAGGACAGCCAGTTGGAGAACGGATCGCTCCCCGACGTGGCTCCAGCCTATTGGCGCAACTACACCGACAATATGACCTGGCCGGGAGCCTTTATCACCGTAGCCGATATGATATGGAGACGTTTTGGCGACTTTCGCACCGTCGAGCAACATTATGATGCCATGAAACGCTGGATGCTCCACATGAAGAAATACTACCTCAAGGATGGCATCCTCATCCGCGACACCTACGGCGACTGGTGCGTTCCGCCCGAAAGCCCCGAACTTATCCACTCGCGCGACACAAACCGCATCACATGGCCCGCCTGCCTTTCCACACCATACTATGTCGAGTATTGCGGGATAATGGGAGGATTTGCCACAAACCTTCATCGGGAAGACGACGTAAAGTATTTCAAGAATGAAATCAATACTGTCACCAAGGCATATAACGCACGCTATTTCGATTCCGTTTCCGGATGCTATGCCAACAACACCGTCACCGCCAACATCCTCCCGCTTGCCTTCTGGATGGTGGGACCCGATTACGAGCACAGCGTGCTGGAGCATATTGTTGAAAAGACTGAGAAAGATTTTGTCGGACATGTTTCTACAGGCGTGGTGGGCATCCAGCACCTGATGCGCACCCTCACCGATTACGGTCGTGGCGATTTGGCGCTACGGATGGCTACTGACACCACCTACCCCAGCTGGGGCTATATGGTGAAGAATGGTGCCACAACCATCTGGGAACTTTGGAACGGCGACACGGGTGACCCCGCCATGAACTCCGGCAACCATGTCATGCTCCTCGGCGACCTTATCATCTGGTACTACGAATACCTCGGCGGCATAAGGCCTTTGGCTCCTGGATATAGCAAGATAATGCTGAAACCCTATCCCATCAAAGGATTGGATTACGTGAATTGTTCCTACCAATCCGTCAGCGGCCTCATAAAAAGCAAGTGGAAACGCAACGGCAACCATTTCGAATGGGAGATACTGATACCTGCCAACACCACTGCCGAGGTGTGGTTGCCTACAGCAGAGGGATACCAGAAACAGACTCTTGGCAGCGGCAAACACCGCCTGCGTTCTACGCTGGAATGACTCGACAGGGTGTGATTGTCTCCTCTGCGATGGGGCAATACGCTAAAGCTACAGTCGGGAGGTTTCAAATTGTATTGGAGACCAATTCCCATGCAATAAATACGGAGAATAAGCGTTAAGAGAATGATGAAATTGTACAAATGATAAACATCATATATTATGAAAAGGAAAAAACTACCATGGGCTCTGCTATTGCTTGGAGTCGTATTATTAGTGTCATCGTGTAAGAAAGAGGAATACCTCACAGCCATCACAGACGATAATTCGTTAACCCTCAACTGTGTGAAACCTGACTACCTGAAGGCAGGAGACCGCGTGGCGCTTATCTCCCCATCATACTTCACTCCGATGGAGAATGTGGAGAAAACCGCCGAAGTGCTTCGTGGATGGGGACTGGAACCCGTGATAGGGCCGAATGTGGGCAAGGTGTATGCAGGGAAATATGCAGGCACGGTGGAAGAACGTGTGAGCGATATACGCTGGGCATTGAATGACACAACCATCAAGGCCATCATTTGCAACCGCGGAGGTTACGGCACCATCCAGCTGATTGATCAGCTATCGCTCAAAGAATGGAGTGCCCATCCCAAATGGTTGGTGGGATTCAGTGATATTACCACCCTGCATGGGTTGCTGACCCGCGCTGGGGTGATGAGCGTGCATGGCACTATGAGTTCGTTCCTCGCAGCCGGAGGAACCGATGCGACCAGCACCTTGATGCGCGACCTGTTGATGGGACGTGTTCCCCGCTATGAAGTACCCGCACACCCACAGAATATTGAAGGTCGTGCCAGTGGCATTCTGGTAGGTGGCAACTTATGCACCTTCGCACCTAATATCAGCACACCGGCCGATGCAACCCTTGGACACAATCTCATCCTCTTCATCGAGGAGGTGGGCGAGTCGATGCATAATATCGACCGCCAGTTCAACATCTTGGCCATGAACGGAGTGCTCAGCCGCTGCAAAGGTGTGGTGCTTGGCGAGTTTGATGGTTGCGGCAGCGAATTCTCATACGAAAGTATCGAGGCCATGCTCCGCCAGTATATTGAGAAATATAACATACCGCTGCTTTGCGGTTTCCCTGCAGGGCACGGCGATGTGAATCTGCCTCTGGTGATGGGTGCCCCTGTGACTATCGATGTACGCAGCGACGGCGCGACACTGCAATTCAACATTGACGGATTGCAACAGGAGGTAATAACCAGTGAAGCGAAAGCTGCCCCCATGCCTGTTGCCACCAGTATGCGATTGGCGGGGAAAATAGAATAACGTGAAAGACCGTCGACTCGTTCCATTTTTCAATTTATAACCTTTATAATGCTATTAAAATACATGAACATGAAATAAAACTTATTGACTCTGTTTGCCTGCTTGGTCGCCATTGTGGCCAAGGGACAGGATGTAGACACCATCCCCTATTTCGACATTGAAGAGCTGCCGGACGCTGGTATCTACCTGCCCGCGCCGCCGGACACCAACAGCCAGTTGTTCATTGACGACTTCCAGCAGTGGCTCTGGGGTAAATCCATGCGTCACACCCCTCGTGGGGAGCAAGCCAGCTGGGAATCCATGTATAGTGTAGACCGCATGTGCGGCATCTACAGCGAGGCCTTAGGCTTCTTAGTCAGCAAAGAGACCACCCCAGCCATCTATCGCCTCGTCTCACGAGGCGAGCGAACTGCCGCCCAAGCCGTCCGTAAGGCCAAACGGAAATACATGCGCAAGCGTCCCTTCGCCCGGATGAACGAGCATGTGGCAGGCGCCTTTGACAACGAGGAGGAACTTCGCGGCAACGGTTCTTATCCCTCTGGCCACACTTCTCTGGGCTGGACCACCGCCCTTATCATGGCACAGATGGCCCCCGAACTGCAGGACACCATCCTGCGTCGTGGTTGGGAGTATGGTGAAAGTCGCGTCATTGTCGGTGCACATTGGCAGAGTGATGTCGATGCCGCCCGATTGGCCTCGTCTGCCTGTGTGGCACGCCTACAGGCAAGCCCCGAATATCGTGCCGACCTTGCCGCTGCACGTGCGGAATTCCTCCTCTGGCATAGCTCCACTCCCCAGAACGTTGGATACCCCAATGGTCGCCGCATTCTGCCTCGTCCTGTCGACACCGCTTGTTTCCGCTACCAGGGCGATGTGGCAGCCCACTGGCTTGCCAAAGGCGAACGCGGCACCGACCGTGGCGAGCAAGCCAAAACCGACGCTGGCAGCAAAGTGCACCATTTCCTCAGCCAGTTCTCCACCTGTCTGAACATGCATCTCGACACTCTCAACGCTCCCCGTATCACCGCCTACCTCAAGTATGTCAGAACAGCACTCAAAGATCAGGCAGGCCGACTCAAGAATACAGGATTCCGCCGTCGTCCCTACATGCAGTTGGATGAGCCCACACTTATCCCTGAAGAAGAGGAATCCCACGCTCTCACCACCTCCTATCCCTCCTCCCACTCCACTTTCGGTTGGGGACTTGCCATGGCCATGGTCGAACTGACACCCGACAGCATGAACTCCGTACTGCGGCGTGGCTTTGAGTACGGACGCAGCCGCATCATTGCGGGCTATCATTGGGCTACCGATGTACAAGCCGCCCGCATAGTGGCCGCCTACACTCTTATCAGATTGCAACGCGAACCCCGTTTCCAAGCGCTCCTCGACAGTGCACGTGCCGAATACGCCCTCCTGCGTGGCCACACAGCCATTGCCCCCAACACTGCCGACAATGATGCACTCCTCCGCCAAGTGGACAACACCGTGACGCTCACTTTCACCAATCATCCTATCCACGGCACCCTCAACCTCTACTCTGTCGATGGTCGCCTGATAAGTTCTCAATCCGTCAACAGCAACACCTCCATCGACCTTTCCAAACTTCCCCACGGCGTTTACCTCGTCACCTTCACTGGCAAAGACAAGTTCTGCAGCTTAAAGGCCGTCAATTAACCCAAATCGGTCATTACAAAAGGGAACCGCGATTCAAGGTTCCCTTTTTCTTCAACCCAAATCGGTCATTAGGGTTTATGGAAGATTAATATTGTTGGAAAGTCGGCCTAATGACCGGTTTGGGTTAAAAGAGCATTACCATGCATTCTCATTGCAAAGCAATGTTTTATTCGAGTAATAATTGGAGATTGTCTCATGAGTTCACTATTTCTTCCCCATAAGTATTGCAGAGCCTCTGAGCCCCAACCATGTCGCCTCCCATCGGGTCATGAAAAGACCGTTGTCGGTGGGGACAAGTTTCACTTCCGCATAGCCCATGTCTTTCAAACGCTGCACAAACAGCTGCATGTCGCCATACTTCAGGCTCGAGAAGATGTCGTGGATGGCGAAGGTGCCGCCTTTCTTAAGCACGCGTAGTGTCTCCATCAGAATCTCCTGTCGGTTCCGGCTTGGGATATTATGGTATACGTAGTTGCTGCATACCGCATCAAAGGTTTCGTCGGCGAAATTAAGACGTACTGCATCGCCCTTAGCAAAGGAAGTGTTTGATACGCCCTCGGCTTTGGCGTTCTCCTCGCAGAGTGTCTTGCTAAAAGAGGAATACTCCACACCCCAGCGGTCGATGCCGGTCATCTGTGCCTTCGGATTGTGCTTGGCCACGGCAATGGTCAATGCACCGCTTCCACACCCTACATCAAGGCCGCAGCCGCCTTCGGGCAGTACGACTCTCGCGGCTACGCCGTCAATTATCCTACGCGACAGCTGGCGCTTTCCGTCGTACGAGAAAGACTTGTACAGAAAAATCATCCAGACCGTCACGGCCAACAAGAAGAGTGTGAGGACAAGGAAAAGTATTGTAAGCACGGTTTTCCATATTCCGGCTGCAAGCAGTCCGCTCACACCGAAGACAAGGAACAGGCCAAGGCATACCGCA
>JAEEGG010010749.1_pt1 | contig 20138 bp, 5 predicted proteins | sample 9134161 | NCBI WGS metagenome assembly JAEEGG01 (sample SAMN16246543, study PRJNA631951) | gut metagenome | biome: gut microbiome; feature: rumen; material: CR-attached | host: Bos | place: Iran: Karaj | collected 2018-10 | reverse complement strand
GGATTATCCTGGGCAAGCGCACCAAGCTCATGACGCAGCACATCGAGTCGCGCACCATGCCCGACTTCTTCGGCACCCGTTTCAGCGATCAGGGTCTGCGCGTGGCAGCGTCTATCATCGCCTTCGTCTTCCTCATCCCCTACACCGCCGGTGTCTATAGCGGCATTTCGCGCCTGTTCGAGATGGGCTTCAATATCCCCTACGAGTATTGCGTGGTCATCATGTCCATTCTGACTGCCGTCTATGTCATCCTCGGCGGCTATAAGGCCACGGCTATGAACGACTTCATCCAGGGCATCATCATGCTCTTCGGTATCGTGGCTGTCATCGCTGCCGTATTATACAACAACGGTGGTCTGACAACGGCTGTCGAGAAACTGGCCGTCATTCCAGCCGATGGTGCTACCGAACCTGGCAGCGGCATGTTTGCCACCTGGTTCGGTCCTGACCCCTGGGGCTTGCTGGGTGTTATCATCCTGACGTCATTAGGTACCATGGGTCTGCCCCAGATGGTCGGTAAGTTCTACTCCATCACCGACGAGTCGGCCATCAAGCGCGGCACCGTCATTTCTACCGTCTTCGCGTTCATCGTGGCTGGCGGCTGCTATTTCCTCGGCGGTTTCGGTCGTCTTTACGACCCCGTCATCAATGCAGCGACTGGCAAGATAGCCTTCGACTCTATCGTACCTGCCATGCTCGTCACCCTGCCCGACGTACTTATCGCCCTCGTGGTGCTGCTGGTGCTGTCGGCATCCATGTCCACGCTGGCCTCACTGGTATTAACCTCCAGCAGTACGATGACCCTCGACCTCATCTATCGCGACAAGAAGTCGCTGCCCGGCGAGGTTGAAGACGGTGCCATCGACGACATCATTGCCGAGAAGATTGAGCGCCGTAAGGTGGTCGTGATGCGCGTGCTCATCATGTTCTTCATTGCCATCTCACTGCTCATCGCCCTGAATCCGCCCACGTTCATTGCCCAGCTCATGGGTATCTCGTGGGGCGCTCTGGCCGGTGCCTTCCTCGCTCCGTTCATGCTGGGCCTCTACTGGCGTGGCGTCACCACCGCCAGCGTCTGGGCATGCTTCATCTGGGGCGTAGGTCTGACGGTCATCAACATGCTGGCAGGCAACCCCATCAACCCCATCAACTGCGGAGCCATCGCCATGGTCGGCGGCTTCCCCATCGTCTGGATTGTCAGCCTGCTGTCAAAGAAGATGGACAGCACCGTTGTCGCCAAGATTTTCGAGTGCTACAAGTAAGCATCCAACATACCAAAAAGCAGCGCACCCCCTTTCGGATGCGCTGTTTTTTTTATGGTTACTATTAATTCCCGCAATTATTACAAGATAGTAGTGAACTCGATGACAGACCTGAGCTAAAGCTCAATTCTTCGCTCACTTAATCACAACCTTACGTCCCTTCACGACATGAATCTTCTTGCCTTGGCCATCAATTTTGTAGATGCGACGGCCTTGCAGGTCGTAGTGTGGGGTGTCGGGATTGTTGATGTCGCGCAGCACAGCATTGATGAGCGAGGCCTCGCTCCAGATAATGGCGACCTCGGTGGGTTGTCCGCTAAGCGTATACTGACAGTAGGCTTTGCCCTTCGGAACGACCTCGCCATGGACGGCCAGATAGAAGCGGGCTTCGGCATCGGTGCCTTCGCGCATCTGATAGACGCCATCGTCAGTGACGACATACGGCGCCGTAGCTGTACCAGTCAGCATATTACCCATAATGGGTGATGCTGCGACAGCTTCAGCCATGTCGATACGCTGACCAGCGACACCCGAGAGGATGACACCCTCGCCAGCAGCGATATTTCCATCGGCAATCTGTTCGACAACAAAGCTCTGCTTGTCGTACTTGCTTAGCCACCAAGCCTTGGCAGTCTCGGTAGCCAGGGTGACGGCAACAGGTGTCGAGAAGGTGCAGGCACCCTCCTTAGGCAGAATGACGGTTGCACCGCGCAGGAGCGAGAAGTTCTTGGTCTGTTCAGACTCGTCGAACCACATCTGAGTGCTGGGGCTCCACATGTAACCGTCGGCCTGACACAGCAGATCATAGGTGAGACTCTTGTCGTCGACCTTCAACTGATAGTAGCCATAACTGTCGGTAGTGGCTGCGTAACTGACATCGCCACTGCGCAGCGTCACGATGGCACCGCCAATGGGCACGTCGTCGGCATCGCGCGTGACACGACCGCTGAGCAAGCCCGTAGGCAATTCGGTGAAGACAGCCTGGATAGTAGCCGAAGCGTTGACTAACCAATTGAGAATTGACAATTGAGAATTGACAATTTTACCATCGACCAGCCAGCCATCGAACTGCCAGCCAGACTGTGGCGTAGCGGTGAGGGTGAGCTCGGTGCCGTAGGCATAGCGACCCGTACCACCGCCCGTAACGGTGCCACCCTTCTCGTTGTAGCTGACGGTGACATCGAAGTACTTAGGCGTAAAGACGGCGGTGAGGTCGGCATTGCCCTGCGGCGTATAGACGTAGGTAGCCGAATCGGTCAACGCCTTGTCGTTCTCCAGCCAGCGTACGAAATCGTAGCCTTCGGCCGCAGTAGCCTTAAGGTTGACACTCTGTCCGAACGTGTACTGACCAGAAGCAGGCGTGACAGTACCACCCTCGGCAGGCTGTGCCTTGACGGCCAGTGACACCTTGCCACCCGTGAACTGAATCCACGTAGCCTGCTTGCCGACAGCACCTTGGAAGCCTTCAGCATCGGTTATGGCAGCGGTTTGAACAGTCAGCACATAGTAGCCGTCGCCACCCGTGACAGCTTCGAGATTAAGCATATAATCATTTTCATTCTCCTTTGTTATAACAATCTTCGAGGCATCGAGCTGCTTGCCCTGACACTGCAGTGTGACATCGTCGGTAGTAAACGTAGCGGCATCGATAGCCTTGTTAAAACGCACGGTAAGCGACTTGACAGGCTCAGAGGCAACAGTACCCTCCTTAGGCACACCTACATACTCCTTGACAGCCAACTCGACATCGGGTTTGGGTGCGAAAGTCAGGATGAACGTCTCGCCACTAATCGACATATTGGCTACGAAATGCAGTCGGTTCTCCTTGACAGGATCCTTGCCATCGCGCAGTGTGCGGTTGGTCTGCCACAGGTTGTCGAGATTGACCTCCTTGCCGTCGCTCTGACGTACAATCTTTGTCAGTTTCTGACGACCTACCGTCGGATCCATGAGGTTGCCGTAAGCCCAACCTGCCTGTGTGGGTACCAGCGTCAAATGATACTCGGTATCGCTCTTCTTGTCGATAGTAGCACTGGCCAACTCATAGACGGCATCCTGCGTAGCATCGGTAAAGTAGATGGCATCGGGCTGGTCGTCAGCGTCAGAGATGTCGTTGACGAGGAAGGCGCGGCCTGCAGCCAAACTGGTGGGTGTGAAGCCGCGAATCAGTTCGTGGATGGTCACCTGGTCGAGCAGCGACAGGTTCTCGTTGCCATAACTGGTGACGTGGGTAGCCTCGACGTTGTACTTGACGAAGTGACCCAACAGCGTCGACTGCAACCACCACTGGGCATAGGCCTGTGTATGGGCAGGAATGGTGCCGAAGTCGGTAGGAATAGCCTGTCCGAGGGCCAGCGTCTTGTCCTGTCCGTTGAGCTGCGAGCTGATGAACTCGAAGTCGATGAGCAGCCCCTTCTGGTTGTCGATAATCTCAGGCTGGTTAGTAACCATCTTGACGTTGGTGGCATCACCATTACCCTTGTTGTTGATGATGAGTGCAAACTCAGAAGGCTCCATAGGCTCTACCTCCTCCGTCAATGCGTCGTCGCCCATGATGTCGCGCTGCATGAAGTAGGTCAGGTCGAGCTCGGGCGAAGGCTTCACCGTCAGCGTGACGGGATAGAGTTCGCGCGTCACCTCAAGGCCCGTATAAGGATCTACGTAGCTCAACGTACCACCGAACGAGTAGTCGATAGGAGTTTCAGGCGCAGCATACTTCGACGGGATGAACAGAATGGTAGCCGTACCCGTGCTGTCGGCACCTAAATGCCAACCAGCATCCATCGGCAGTTCGCCCTTGAAGCCCACCAACGACTCTGTGTGCATCTCGAACTCCTTGGCGGTAGCCAGCGTACTGGTCTGACGGTTGGTCACCTTGAGCTTCAGCTTGATGTCCTTCATGGCAGCATCGGCACTACCATTGGTAATGGTCAGCGTGCCACGGAAGGCCTGACGCGTCATCGTCATGGTCTGGTTAATCTGAAGCGTGATGGTAGCACAAGTACTACCGCTCTGCTCCTGCATCTTCACCCTGAATCCAGAGTATTCGTAATCAATCAGGTCACCAGCATTCTCAAAGCCTTTGGCACGGGCAATGGAATCACAACGGTCCATGATAGCCATCTGCTCCTCAATGATTTCGTGGTGTATCATATTAGAAGTCTTAGTGCCTGTTTCCAAATAATCCATGAAACCATTAATACGGGCTATGAACTTGTCAAACTGCGTATCGCTGATGCCAGAAGGCTTATAGAAGCGCAGGTCGTCAGCATTAGGCCTGCCATGTCCGACAGTCTTCTTCAGCGCAGCCAACAGGTCTTGCAGTTCCTCATTGGTGCAATGGTCTTCCCATGCGTATGAGCCAAAGAATTCATCATACAAGGTCTTCACGGCATTCAGATAGTCCTCGCCGGGTGTCAAACGGATCAACGTCTCGCGAACCCAATCGGGCAGATTGGGCGACATCTCCACAGTACGGTGCAGTGCAGGAGCCTTCTGATCATCATCGTCATCGCCGCCAGCGCTACCGCCAGAGCCGCTACCATAGTCACCAGGTGTTGGGGGAGGTGGTGCACCGCAGCCTCGAATTATATCGATACCGCCAAGCACACAGCCAATAACACCTGTTGCCAGCGACGCACCAGGAATAAAGCCTACAAGCGTATTGACGGCGCCTACAGTACATAGCACATTGTCAACCATCGACGTACCTGCCTGCGAGTAGCAGTAGGCCGTGCGGGCCGCACCGTACGCCGCACCAAACGCACCGAGGAATCCCATAGGACAGTCTGCAATATCCATCAACGCATTGCCCAGGTTCTCGAGGCACGGATGACAATCCTTGGACGAAGAAGCGGAATTGTTGTTGGACGTAGACGTATAGCTACTACCGCCACCGCCATTGGGACCCGCGAGACCACCGCCTCCGCTGAGCCAGCCACCCCAGCCAGAGCCACCGCCTGAGGGACAGACATCATACTTGATTTCAACAGGATATTTATGCCACTTGCCGTCATTACCACACTTCCACTCATAGGTAGTGTACGACTCCTGATGACAGCCGTCGCCGGATGCTGCACGGCGCATAGCCGCCTGTGTTTCCTCCAGTCGGGTCACCTTTACCGGAATGACATAGCTCTGTTGCGGCGCCAGCACCAAACCTGTATGTTCTACCATCGGTTCCCAACGGTAGTTGCCTGCTACCTCAGCAATCTCATAGCTGGCATTCTCGGCTGTGATAAGGCCCTTGTTAGTCAATACAGCATAGTAAATGATGCTCTCGCCAGCGCCAAGCTGTTTCAAATCCAACTCTTTAGGCTGAATGGTCTCTACGACAGGCATAGGCACGTTAGTTTCATACTCTACCGTCGTTGTAATATTGTATTCGTCCTCGACCTCAGTCTCGACCACATCCCAACTGACGGTGACAGCCTGATAGCTCAGGTTGACAATCTTCTGGGTCGTGGTTCCCGGGTCAACGACAATGTTGTTCTTGTAAGAATCGTGCTTGTCGGCAGTCACATTCAACTGGTAGTAGCCCTCGGGCAGTTCTATAGTGAACAGACCGTCTGCCCCACTCTTGCCCTGAGCGACGAGTGCGCCGGTAACGGGATTCTTCAAGACAATCTCAGCCCCGCTGACGTGCGGTTTCTCTTCTGTGTAATAGGTGTACTCGTCGGTGACATCGACGGTCAGCACACCCTTCAGGTCAGATACGGGCGTAATGGTGAAGTTCATGTAGGTACCGTTACCATTCTTGCAGTTGATACCGATACGACCAGTAACAGGCACGTTGAGTTGCATGTCAGCGGTAGGCATCAGTCGCAGTACGACAGTAGCCGTATCGTTCTGGTTCAGACCAGGCATCGTCGTACCCGTCAGCGCCTTCATCCAGTCAGGCAGTGCGAGGGTGATAGCGCCTGTATTGCCCTTACCGTTGTTGGTAACGATGAAACTGTAGTCGCGACCATTGTCCTTATGCATGGTAGTGACAAGGTTCTGCGACTCGACAACCAGATTTCCCTGAGCCAGACGGGCGTAATAATGGATGGGCACTTCGAGATAGGCGCCCTCAGCCGAAGTGATGCGTACCTTGAACATTTCCCAATTGTTACCCTCGGTCGGTGTAGCACCTGAAATCTGATAGGTCATATTAACCGTAGCACCACCTTCAATCGATGCCGGAACGGTGAACTTGGCATTACAACCCTCGGGAGCGTTCAGGACTTCAGTGGTAACACCGCTGAGCGCCAGCGTACCAGCGTTCTCCAACTGGATGATACCGTTCTTAGGTTCACCAATGGTGACGTCGCAGGTGATATAACCATTCTCAGCACGCTTCAGACCATAGACGTCGAAGGCGGCCTGTTCCACTGTGGTAGGATCGTCCTTGAAGCAGGCACCAACGGAGAAGTGGCCTGACTGCAGGGCGTAGAGCTGCCACTCTATCGTGAAACGACCCTCAGCATCGGTGGTCACCTGCTTTACCTCACGCGCACCAGCGTTGACCAAGTAAACGTCAATCTCTGCATTAGCCGTCCGCTCACCACTGATCTGTCCGCTGATAGTCACCAGGTCTCCCTGACGATACACCTTCTTATCAGTCTGAACAATAGCCGTGAAAGGCGAAATGGCCGCTACCGTCAACTCAGCAGAGGTGTTGTTGGTATAAACCAGCTCAGAGATAGTGCGCGACTCGTTGACCACAGCATAATAGATGCAATCGGACACCTTGTCGGGTAGCGTCACCGTATGTGTCAGCGTCTCGCTGCCACCCACGGGAATATCCTGCGAAGTGTACATGGTGGCGACAGCCTTTGACGTTCCCTTCAGATAGAAGAGGACGGGCGTCTCCTTGGGTAGTACAAAAGCGCCCTCGTTTGCGACAACGGCTGTCAGCGTGACAGGACTACCCAAAACGGCCTTCTGCACATTGGCCGTCAGACTGGTAATGCGGGCATCGGGCAACGTCTGGTCGGTTACTAGCAGGAAGCATGTGCCAGAGCCGAAGCCCTCGGCAGCTACCGTAAAGATGACGGTATGCGAGTCGCCACTGACCTCGTTCTTCTTGGTCTGTACAGTCACATCAACAGATGTCTGTCCTGCAGGAATCGTCACGTTATGGTCGTAGATGAGCTCGGCATCGTAGTCGCTGCTTAGCGTAACGGTTAACGGCTGGCTGACATCGGAAACGGTATTACGGGTAATGGTCAGTTTGGCCTCCCCACCCTCCTTTACCGTACCATTCTGAGACGCGACGGACAGCGAGGCGCCATCATTGTCGAGCACAGTGAGTTGGGCCGTCACATTGCCTGCCTGTTCACCGCTGGACGCACAGTTACACGATGACACCCATACACCTGCGGTCAGCGTGTAGGTACGGTCGCCTTCCTTGATGGTATTATCCACAGGGCCGAGATTGAAGTAGGCCGTCTCGACGCCCTTGGCCATCTCTATGGACTTATTGCTGTAGAAGAGGCCGCCGTTAGAGTCGTCGCTGATGCGGACGGTAATCTTGGAGTCCGTCTTGCCCGTACGTGTCAGCACGGCAGCAACAGCAGTCGGACCTGCAGCCTCGCTCACTACGTTGGGCGTCAGCGTCAAGGTCAGCACAGGCATGTCGTCGTCGCGGAGCACCACGATGACCTCGCCCTTCTCGTAACGGGAAGCGGAAGCCGTGAACTTGTTGGCCAACTCCAGGTTAGGCAACTCGTTCTGGATAGCCGTCACATTGAACGTGACAGACGTCTGACCAGCAGGAATCGTCACAGTCTGCGGATACTGGAAACGCTTTGTGTCCTCACTGCTCAGCTTTACCTCGACATCGCTCTTCGGCGCCTTATCGACTGACACCGTCATCTGGAAGGTCTCACCCTCATTGACATCGCTCTTCGAAGCGGTCAGTTTCAAGGCAGGCAGCTCATCGTCCTCGATAATGATGCTGGATGTTAGCTCGTCGTAACCGTCGCCACTAACCGTTATACTGGCAATCGTGTCGGCATCGAGCACGGTGTTGTTCTGTACCTCGGCATAAAACACGACACCCGACTGATTGGCTGGAATCGTGACACTTGAAGGAATCTGCAGACGTGAGTCGTTGGTCTTCAGCGTAAAGCTACGAATGTTCTGCCAACGGCCCGAACGACTGAGTTTACAACTGATGCGCTGATAAGAGCCCTCGGCAATACGCTGCGGTGTCAGCTCCAGCGTCAGGCGCTTACCCACCGTCAGACTGCTGCTGCCCGACGCGGTATTGTTGTCGCGAAGTGACGGATGTTCGCCCGTCTTATCGGTAGGCACAACAGTGACCTGGACCTTAGACAGTCCGTCAATGCCCAACAGGGCGGGCAGCACAATCTTAGCCTCACGATTGACGGAAGCGCCAGCAGCCAACGTGCCATCATAGTAGGTAGTCGTCAACTGCTTCGTGACACCACCAGAAACAGCAGCCAGCACAATCTGCTCGCTCCAGCCGTCCTCAGTAGCCACTTTACCAACATTAGCAACCTTCCATTTCACAGTCAACTCGCCCTCAGGATTAACTGCCGAAGGCTCGAAGGTCACATCAGAAGGTTGCAGGTCAGGACGCGGAATCTCCTCGATAGTGATGGTACCATTCTCCTGACCAGTCAGCACATTTTGCTTCTGACGGTCAGAGAGCGTCACGCTCTTATCCAACAGGTAGACAGGGAACGTAGTTCCATTATCGGCATCGGGCGACAGCGGAATGTCAAGCGTCACCAGTGTGCCTTGATTGTCAAGCAACAGGTCGTTCTTGTCGCTATAAACAATGACACGGTAGACATGATAGTAGTTGACACCACCGTGACCGCCAGCGCCACGCCACTCAGTACCTCTGTCACGAACGGCCAACTGATGGTATGGGGCACGGTTCTTGGCCAGCGTAATAGGCAACTGTCCATCCGCATCGGCAACAAGTTCGAAAGGTACGGAAATGTCGAACTGTACACCCGTGATGTCGCTCTGATTCTCCATGATGACAGGCAGACTGAGCGTCTTACCAGCAGGATAGTTCATCGACTGCACACGTAGCACATTAGTCTGAGCCATACTGCCAACAGCCAACAGCCAAAGGCCAACTGCTAATAAATAGAATCTGATATATTTCATAGTCGTATTATTTTTCAGTTTTCATTCTTCACTCTTCACTCTTCATTCTTCACTAGGGCGCAGCCCGCTACTTCTTAACCTTATACTGTTTACCATTTATACGGATCACATATAAACCTTCAGGCAACGTATCCCATGCGCCCAAACGACGACCATTGAGATCGAAGACGGGAGCATCATCAATTGATAATTGATAATTGATAATTGATAATGAGGTCGTGCCGCCTTCATTGGTAACATCCAAGTGACGAGCCTCAGCGTCAGACAAACGAACATCGGTTACCACAGCACTTGCAGGTAGATTGGTTAGCAACTGATGAATGCCTGGTTCGAGTGTATGACCGTCAGCCGAGTATACCACCACACGAACACTACCAGCCACCTCGCGCATGGCAACGGAGAAACGGCTCTTCAGTGCCTCGCTGACATGCAACTGACCCAGAGCAGCACCTGTAACAGTCAGCTGTAGGGCAGCAACGGCATCGGCATGTGTCAGTATGGCGTTATGGCCGTCCCATGATAGTGTATTCATCTGACTGGCTGGAGCTCTATGTCCATAAGACGGAGCCTGTGAAGGTTCAGCCTCCACATAGTTCAGCACATAGTCCACACTACCGACGATGTCGCTGACATTGATTTTATCGTCGCTATTGACATCGGCTGTAGTGAAGTTGAACATATTACCATCGGCCTTGCTGTCGTTCAGTGCATAGTAGACAACACTCTGCAGGTCGGTGACATCCACCGTCTGGTCGGCATTTACATCACCATCTGTCCAATCGAAACGAACGATAAACGACAACTGGCTATACCACGGGTCACCATGTGTGTACATGACGGGCACACCCTTTGGCGCTTGCAACGGATAGTTAGAGCCCCCAGAGTATAACGTCCACAGTTTATCGCTGTTACGTTGCAACTCCCAATTGCTGGTCGTCCAGCTGCCTTTCTTATTAAGATAATAGCGATAGAGGTCCGTGCAATCGTAACCATAATCACCGTATTCGTGACGATAGGTCTGTAACGTATTGAATTCAATAGCTACAGGCACGCCTGGCGTGATATCTGTGACAGGAGCTCCCTCAACCACCTGCTTGGTTTGGTAGTCCACGAACTGGAAACCGCGTAAGAAATCGTAGTAGGAGAGTTTTGTGTTAGGTATCACCTGCGAGACAGCTGTCAGCTGATTGTAGCTCAGGTTGAGCTTCGTCAGATTAGGCAACTTCGTGGCAAAAGGATAGATGTCGCCCGTCAGTTCATTACCCATCATATTAACCTCTGTCAACGTCGTATTCTCAGGAACATTGGCCAACAATGTGGTGAGGTCAGCCTTGATACGGTTATCGCTCAGGTTCAACACCTCTATACGTGGCAACAGGAACAGAGAGTCAGGCAGCGTACCCTTCAGTCCCTGACCACTAAGGTCAATACTGGTGATATAGTCGCCTACTGTGACGACGCCCTGCCACTTACCCATTGAGCGGTGGTTGTTGGTCAAATCCCAAGGTTTCTTCCAGTTAGCACCGTCCAGCTTGTTATAGACACACTTCAGTATGGCATAATCGAGGTCATTCAGCAACTCGCCATCAAAATAGCCCTTGATTTCCTTGAACTCCTTCCATACATCGGTAGCCTTATAGAGTTCTACGGCATCTTCAGGTACTTCGAGCACACAAGTCTTGCGATAGTCCAAATACGAGCTGTAACATTGAGGGGGGGTACCTGCATAAATGCGCAGTAGTTGCAGTGAGTCACAATTATCAAAGAAGGTAAAACTGGTAATAGTGGTATAGTCCTGATTACGTCCCAAGTAAGCCTCCTTCAGGCGCTTACAACCTGCAGCAACATACGAGCCAGGCTGGTCACCCTTCACACCGTCTGGAATGCGGATAGAGCGCAACTGTGTATTGGCCAAAGCATAGGCCTCCAGTTTCTCCAATGAGTCTGGCAACTGTATTGACGCGATACCACTTTGATCGAAGGCAGCATATCCAATTTCCTTCACACTATCGGGAATCTGTATCTGCTCTAAGGCCGTACAGCGCTGGAACATATAGTTAGTGATACGCTTGATATCTTTAGGTAAACGGACCTCCTTCAACGAAGTACAATTATAGAAGATGGTAGTACCCCACTGCGTAACACCCTCAGGCAGCACAACGCCAGTCAAACCGCTCTCACGGAAAGCCTCACCACCAATGGTATTCACACCCACAGGAATCGTCAGTTTTCCAGTTATTTTCTTCGTATTACGGAAGGCAGCATCGCCAATATGCGTCAGGGCGGTCGGCAACTTGTCAAGCACCAGATTCTCGCATCCGTTGAAGGCATTATACTCGATGGAAGTTATCTGGTCGTTCAGTTCAATGGCAGGTAACGCCTTACATTCGATGAAAGCATTATGACCTACCACGCGGATACCATCATGCATCTGAACACTGGTCAGCTGCGGACAATAGGCCACGAAGTCGTAAGGAACGGTGGTCAGCTGCGTGGGAACATTAATGCTGGTCAACTGTTGACAGCTACGGAACGCACTGTATTCCATCGTCGTAATGCTGTTAGGCAACGTCACTGTGGTAAAGCCTGTATTGGCAAAGGCATAATAACCTACGTAGGCCAATGCCGTCTGTTCGGTAATGTTGACTGTGGTCAGATTCGGACAGTCTTGGAACGCATAATGATTAATACGAGTTGTTCCCTCGGTCAGTGTCACACGCTCTAACTTATCGCAATGATAGAGAATACCTTGTGGCACCTCCTTGATATTAGCAGGGAAGCGGAACTCGGTAATGGAGTCGCAACCCTCGAAGGCATTATATTCTATCGTTGTGATGCTTTCTGGCAGCACGATGGCCTTGACGGCATTACAGTTGCTGAAAGCATAACCTCTAATCGTCTCCAAGCCTTCGTTGAACGTAATGCTCTCCACTTTACTATTATGCGAAAATGCACGATAGCCGATGCTCTTCAACGTGGCAGGCAGGACGATAGGCGACGTCCTCACCTTATTATTATTAAAAGCATACTGGTCAATAGTCTCTATGTTAGCGGGAATATTGACATCCTCCAAAGCATGACACTCGCTGAAAGCAGAGTTTCCAATATACGTAATACCATCGGGCAGTATTGCCTTCCTCAACTTACGACAGTTGGCAAAAGTCTGCTCCTCAATGCGGGTCACACCCGAAGGTATCGTCACTTCCGTGATACCAGCATAATTGAATGCATAATGGTCAATCGTTGTAACACTGGCAGGAATATCAATAGTTGCCAGTTTGAAATTCTGGTTACGATCTTGTGCCAAGGCGTACTCGCCAATCTTGGTAATGCCTTGTGGCAACGAAATGCTGCGTAGTGTAGGCATATTATAGAACATACAGCGCGTCAGCACATTGTTCTCTGTGTTCCAAGGACCGTAGTAGGTCTCAATGGTGGCATCGCCATTAGCAGCCACATTCCATTGATGATAGCTGTCACCACCCTCCACAATGCTGGCATTGGTCAAGTTGAGCACTTGAATATTAGGCATTGAACTGTGGATATAATCAATGTCCGTTCCGTTCAACGGACCCGTCACAGTCAACGTCTGCAGGTTGTTGGGAGAACCAATGGACTCCACCTTTGTCTGCAGTTCGCCACCAGCCGTTGTCGTGATGACAAAATCGTTAACTTCTCCGATACCAATCACATGACAGGATTTCGAAAAATCGTTTGAACGATAGACGTCAATAAGGTCTGGATGAACGTAGAGTATGACATCGGCTGGGAAAGCATAGGAGCTCTTAAACGGATAGTTGACACCAGGCAGTGTCACTTTCTGCAGACTATCGCAGCCGTAGACCACATAATAGTCTTCAGACAGACTGGTCAGTCCTGTTCCAAAAGTCAGTTCTTTCATAGAATGGCAATATTGGAAAGCACCGCCTCCTACTGTCTCTAAAGCATCGGACAGCGTCAGCGACTTCAAACTCTTACAATCGTATAGCACGTAGTTTGGCAAGGCGGTCAGCAAGTTACAAGTCTGGAGGTTGATACTTTCCAAATTCGGGTTGTTGGTAAAAGCACTTCTACCCATCTCGGTCAGCTTGCTACCAGCGGCAAACGTTACCGTACGCAACGAGTCCATGTAGCTGAAAGCACATTCGTCAATGGTTGTCACTGAACTCGGAATGGTGATAGTACGCAGACCATCTGCATTCTCAAAGGCCTTCAGCAGAATCGTTGTCAGACTGGTTGCCTCAGCCAGATTGATGGACGACAATTTATAACAAGCCTGGAACGTGTAACGTCCCAATATTTGCAGTTTGCTGTTCAGCGTGACGCTCTCCAACTTGCCACAATTGTAGAAAGCATCACTGCTGGAACCGTCAGCACCACCCGTGGCAATGATGTTCTGGCCGAACACGATACTGACAATATTGCCTCGGTTACCTACTGACCCACTGATGTATAGCACATCGTGGCTGTTGCCAGAATTATCCGTCACCTGGTCAGCAATAATAATGCGACCAGCCTTGTCGGCATCAGAGCTATAGGTCTTGACACCTACGAACGTTGCTGGACCGTCGTCTGTAAACTGGTATCTCAGCACGTTTCCATTACTGTCGGCCAACGTCACTTCTTCAGCCATAGCCGAAAGTGGCAGAAGGAAGCCCACTAATAACAGTAGCCATCCTCGCCAATAAGCGTTAAAGTCTTGCGTTTTCTTCATAATCATATACTTTTTTGGTTTCTAGTCAACAATTTTATTTTGCAAATATAGGAATAATACCCAAAAGGGGCTTCCTATATTTGCAAAAATGTGTCCTACATCTACAAAAAGTTTGTTGACGAAGGAATAATAGTTAAAGGGAGACTTACATTTAGCCGCCGATTTTCGGCTTCAGTTCGTCGGGTGACTCGTTGGTAAACATATCAACACGGGGGGCCTCGCGCTCGAAGAGGTGACGGATGACATCAACATCGACATACAACGAGGGATTGAAGTCTGGACTCTGCAGATAGCGCAGGATGCTATAGCGTAACTGACGAACAACGGGCTGACGGCTGAGGGCTGAGGGCTGAGGGCCGACGGGAAGGGTGGTCATGAGCAGGCGACCACGGAGTACGCGGGCCTCGATGAGCATGCCGAGTTTACGCGAGACGTGCCATGTGTCGATGGGCTGCACGATGGGCTGATAGTCACGGGGGAACTCGGCGAGGTTCATAACCTGTGTGCGGTTGACGAGCGACCACCAGTTCAGATTCTGCCAGTCGTCAGTGGGAAAATGGCGGAAAACGGGGTGGGTGCTCTGGATATAGGCACCGGTGGTATGGGGGGGACGCATCTTGAACCATGAGGTGTTCCAGAACACGGGCAGGAAGGTGTGGCGCACGTCGTTGCCGTAACGGATCTTGCCACCGGCGCAAATCAGCACGATGCCGCCTTTCTTCAAGACTTTCAGCGCCTTGGCATCCAGCGTATCCGTCTCGTAGAAATCTCTCATTTTCTCATTATCTTCATTTCCCAATTCCTTGGGATAAACCCAGAAGTCCCAGCTGTTTTTAATGTTTTCGGAGAATTGCACCAACAGCGTCAACTTGCGGGGCGTGGTGATAGCGGCAAGCGGCTGCCAGACAGTTCCAAGGGGGATGTTCTTGCCTGTCGGCAATGTACCGGAAAACAAATCGCCCTGACTCAGAATGCTGTCGCCATCCTTGATGATATAGGTGGCACGGGCATCCGTCAGACTGGTCACGAAAGCATTATACGCCTCGACGGGGACCTGCAGCGTCTCGTCGTTGGTATAGACAAACTTGGGGAAACGCGCCAAGGGTACAATGGCGCTACAGAACTGACGCCAGTCTTCAGCCGTACAATAGCCCTTCTCATGCCAGTGCACATTGAGCGGACCAACGAGGGCCGTTCCCTGACCGCTGTAGTCGTTGAGTCCTAAGAGTTGGAAGCCGGCATAGTCCTTGGTACGCAGGTTGCGCTCAATCTCGTATTTGTAGCAGAGTGTCTGCAGGCGCCCACTGGCCATCAGGAACTTTTCGGCCTGCGAGGCCATACCGTTATCGCGCAACAGGTCGCGGAACAGCTCAAAGTTCCTGGCCTTATAGACCCCCGTATATTGCGGAATCTCCGAGAAATCGGGGAAGGCGCACCACTGTCCCTGTTCGTGGGCTACGATGGGCGAATGGTTGGGATTTTCCGACTTATAGTTGCGGGGGAAGAGCAGTTGCTGGTAATAGTCGTCATCACTCGAAGGGGCATGCTTGTCCCAATCCAGTCCGCGGGCACCAGCCTTGACATGATATTCCGAGCCGTCATCCCATGCCCAGCCGCCACCGACACTGGCACCGGCATAGATCTTTGTGGGGTCGTACTGTTTCATGGCCTTCACCCAGTCGTTACAATAGCTGACCCAGTCGCCAGCGGGCTCATTGCCTGCCGCCATGAAACAGAAAGACGGATGATGTCCATATTCATCAATGATACGCTTGGTCTCGTCCATCAGGTACGCGTCTATCTTTTGTCCACGGCGCAGTTTGACGCCATGATTGGGCCACGACGGCCCTTCGGGTTGCAGATAGATGCCGACGCGGTCGGCAGCGGCAAAGGCGGCCTCGGGCGGACAATAGCTATGAAAGCGCAGATGGTTCAGTCCATACTCCTTGCACTTACGGAATATGCGTAACCACTCGGCTTCGTCGGTGGGGGGATAGCCCGTCTCGGGAAAACAGCAGTTGCCTACGGTGCCACGCAGGAACAAGGGGCGACCGTTGAGCAGGATTTGCCCATCCTTGACCTTGATGTCGCGCAGTCCGAACGTGGTCTCATAGACGTCATCGCCTGCCATGACTTTCAGCTGATACAGACAGCGCTGAAATTCATCCCAGAGCTTATAGCCGTCTAAAGGTATCTCAAATTCTACGACATCCTTGTCTGCTTCCTTCGTGTATACTCTGCAGTCCGGACGTCGTTGGCCGTTATCGAACGGACGAACCTCTACACGCACGCCATATTCATGGACGGGCATGACGCGCACGCCTTTGAAATGATTCTCCAATTCGACCCTGACTGCCATAGAGCGCTTCTCAATATCAGGACGGATGCGGACTTGCCGGATATTCAGTTTCTTCCACTGTGCCTGCAGTTCGACACGTCCCACGATACCGTTCCAGTTGCCTTGCGTCTGGTCGGTCACGCTATGCGAGTCCTGTCCCACGCAGACGTTCTCGATACCGTTATAGACGCAGATAGCAATCGTATTACTCTCGCCACTGTTGACGGCATCAGTAATATCATAGCGATGAGGCGTAGAAAGCGACATCTGATGTCCGACGCGCCGACCGTTCACATAGACGGTGGTCTCGATGTGCGGACGTTCCAAAAACAGGGTGATGCGACGATCTTTCCAGTTTTTGGGAATATAGATGCTACGCTTATACCAAGCGTTGCCTACATAATGACGTTCGGGTGTCAGGAAGAAGGGAAACTTCATCTGCCCCTCGACGCGATATTTCGCCATATAGGGATTGAAATAGAACGACGAGTCGTAGAGCGAACCCGTCCACTGCGTCTTCGTTGACACGATATCGCCCTTGTCGTTAGTCAACATGGAACCTGGCAACATGACATAGTCGTGATAAACGGTGCTGTCACCAAGGGAGAAGTCCCAAGGACCGGCGAGGGAAATCGTTTGAGCAGCTATGCTGTTTAAAGAGAAATGACAAATGAGAAATGATAAAGCTATCAGCAGTCGTTTCATGGGCTATTGCATGTTGATGATTTCAATATTAGTGACGGCTTCGCCAGCTGTGCGGTCGGCTTCGCGAGGCAGATATATGGGCGCTTCAGGTTGTAGGGGCAGGATGCGCAACTCCAGTTCAGTGCAGTGCTTGGGCAGTCGCCACAAGCCATAGAGGAACGGGCGACCGTAATAGAAGTTATCGGCCACCAGCTTACCATCGGCATAGAGACGGGCGCAGTCGCCACGATAGCAAATGCGCAAGAGGGAAGTTGGTTGGAGGTGGGTAAGGGGAATCCTATAGACGGCAGCATGATTCCAATCCTGCTCCGCAGGAGCCTCGGCCACCTTAGCCTTGCCCTTCTTGACGATGCGCAGCGGACCGGCATCCTTTACCTTCTCACTCTTCACGATTAATTGTTCACTGTTCACTGTTTCCTTTTCCCTCAAAAACAGCCGTTCAGCCTGTTGACGGGTCAGCAGATAGATGTTGGCATATACAGGCGTTTCTGTGCCCTTGGCCTTGACATGCTTCAGCGTTTTGCCACTCTGAAGAGCTATAGTCGTGGTAATGCCCGGAATCTGCATCATGTAGAGTTTGCCGTCACGACGCGCCACCAACTGAGCCGTAGCATAGCGGATGCCTGCAATATTGACGGGGAAAAAAGCCATGCAGCCAGTGGGGACTGTCAGACGCGGCAAAGTGACGCCACAGGCTGTCAGCTGTTGGCGCTTGGCTGTCAGCTGCTGAAAGCGTTCGTAGTTGTTGATAAAGATGAAGCCGCTGTCACCCTGACTGCGGACTGCCCAGCGAAGTGCATCGTCCTGACCGCGTTTCAAGTCCTGCGGTGCAGGGAATGAAGCCTCCATTGGAGCGAGGGTCTCGCCAAAGTCCTGCATGAAGAGGTGAAGCGGACGCAACATGTAGTATTGCGGATAGGGTTGTCCGAATTCGCCCAAAGGTGCCTGGAAGTCGTAGGTACAGACGGGCAGGTCGTTATTGGCCGTGCCTGGCGACGTCTGCACCTCGTTCAGGGTATGCAGGACACCGTCGGGATTGGTGCCGCCATGATACATGTAGTAGCCCAGAAGGTTGGAACCGGAACCGAGTTTGACAAGTGCCATCGAGTAGGCATCCTCTGGATAGACGTAAGGACGACGGTGATAGGCCGTTGCCATTCCGCCTCCCAGTTCGCAAGTGAAATAAGGATAGGTCTGAGGGCCGATGGCTGAGGACTGAGTCTGTGAGTATTCGAACTGGTCGGTGGCAATGGCGGTACTTGAACGGTAGGCCTTGAAGTTAAATGCCTTGTAGTAGTTTCCGCAACCCTCCTTGATGTCCTTATCCCAAAAGCCGTCAGCATAGTCGCCGTAGAGAGGTAACATCTCGCCATAGGGTACGGGCGTACGCAGCTCAGGCCATCCTGTTCGCGTATAGAAAGGCAGGTCGAAACCTATTTTCTGAGCTATCTGTTTGAGGGCCATGAGGTATTCGCCACGGCCTCGATATTCGTTGTCAAACTGGGCGGCAATAACGGGTCCGCCATCCTTCCACTGCAAGCCCTGTACTTGTGTAAAAATCTGGCGATAGAGTTTCTCAGCGAATCCAAGAAACACGCTGTTTGCCTCGCGAAGCCTGCAGCCTTTGGCAAACAGCCAGTCGGGAATACCGCCATTGCGCACCTCACCATGACAGAACGGGCCCAAACGCAATACGACAGGCATCTGTTCTTGTTTGCAGACCTCTAAAAAACGGCGCAGGTCGCGCTGTCCGTCCCAACGGAAGATACCCTCCTGTTCCTCGATATGATTCCAGAAAATGTAGGTGGCAATCATCGTTACCCCACCCTCGCGCATCTTCCGCACCTCACGCTGCCACTCATCGGCAGGAACACGCGAATAGTGTATCTCGCCCATCACAGGACAGACGCGATGACCGTCGATAATGAGACTCTTGCTGTCCCACGTCACAGGTTTCCCTAAGTCGGCAGACCGCATCGTGAGAGCCCCCATGAGCAAACAGCCCAACAGAATTGCCTTTCTCATAAACTCAATCTAAATGGAACACTTCTTGCAGCGGAATAGTGACTGGCGAATTGTCGGGGTTTACCTCCATGATATCTGACATCATATCCCACCAGCGCTGCGTGATGGGATCGACATCGGTGGTGTCCTGTGACGACCCCTCGCCTTCACACTCCTGATAGGCAAAGAGCAGATTGGTGTCCTTGTCCCAGAAGATGCTATAGTTCTTGACACCTGCCTCGTGAATCATCTCAACGAGTTCGGGCCAGATGGCTGCATGGCGGCGCTGATACTCAGCTTCGCAGCCCGGCTTCAGATACATTTTAAATGCAAATCGTTTCATCTCAATTATCAATTATGAATTATGAATTATGCATTATGAATTATGCATTATGCATTATGCATTATCAGTTCCCATCGGGTTTGGTGATGTTCGAACCGGCAGACATGTGCCATACGAACTGGGCGGGATCGTCGGGCTGGGCGGGATTATAGTCCTGCCAGTCGGCGCGCAGATGGCGAACTAGTGGCGAGTCCATTTGTTTCAGTCCCGTTACAATCATCTTGGCAATCTGCCACGCACCGTAGGGGTTGAAATGTGTATTGTCTGCCAAGGCTTTGTCCTGTCCGGGGAAGGTGTTGGCGGGATAGTGTACCAGGGCTTTCTTTGAGTCCTCTTCGCCCAATGCCTCGTAGAAGGCGGTTGACATGGCGGTGAGGTCGATGACGGGCACGTGTTCGCGACGGGCTACGGTCTTCATGGCCTCTGGGTAATCGCCATGAGTATTCTGGTTGCGGCCGTTCTTGAAGGCGCGACGTGCCGTTGGTGTGCAGAAGATGATGTGTCCGCCAGCCGATTTCACGCGGTCGGCAAAGATTTTCAGATTGCGCGAATAGGAATACCACGCACCGTCGCCAGCCTTCTTCTCTTTCTCGTCGTTATGACCGAACTCCACGATGACGTAGTCGCCCGCCTTCAGCTGCG